>JACCDO012272882.1_pt1 | contig 34569 bp, 23 predicted proteins | sample 7446101 | NCBI WGS metagenome assembly JACCDO01 (sample SAMN15323440, study PRJNA562643) | freshwater metagenome | isolation source: river surface water | place: USA:Blue River Watershed | collected 2017-08-16 | reverse complement strand
GAACCCGTAGCCACAGAAGAACCCGTAGCCACAGAAGAACCCGTAGCCACAGAAGAACCCGTAGCCACAGAAGAACCCGTAGCCACAGAAGAACCAGAATCAACTGGTAGTGATACAAATCCTGTACCAGCAGTAGATGCTGAACAAGACGAACAAAAATAATATCTTATTTATCTAGATCCATAGGTTCACTAAAATAATAACTCAACGCAAAAAATGCGACAAATCCAATAAAAGTAAGTAAACCAGCTGTGCCTTGAAAAAGTTCAGGACTTACCATCATCATGATCACAATAATAATAGCACATGATGAAAATTTAAATGCAAAATCATTCATTTGATTTGCTCCTATTTTTTTTGATGTAAAGGTTATATCCTCGGTCAAACCGAGTAGTCATTCATGCTAATAAACGCTCTTTCACATCAATCAAACAGGTGGTCCCCTACGAACAATCATAAACTTTAGGAATTGTATATCTTTGATTTTCTTTAAATCATCATTCACCCATATCAATACAGGATCAAATGCACTTGCTTGGTGATCAATAGGAATGCGATATCCTAGATCTGGCACTTCATTTGATACATAGACATCAAAGCTTTGATTGGAAGATTCAGACAAACGATGTTTCCATTCATCATATATTGCCCAAACTTGCTTTGGCGCAACCAAAACTTGAAATCCACTTTCATGCACATGATATGAACTGAGTTCAAGTTGAGCATTTTTAAATTGCAATAAATTTTGATAAGAAGTACCTAGGTTTAAACCCATGAATAGTTCTAGGATCAATAAAAAACTAAAGAAGAGCATTATGCTTTCTTGTTGCTGTGTTTTTCCTTGACGCTTTGTGCTAAACATCTTTGTCTTTCACCTTCTTCAAAATGCTCTATTGCATATCGTAGCATAGTTCTAGGCATAATCAAATCATTGATTGCTAAAAATTTTTTTAACACATCCACATCTCTCTTCCCTACCTCCCTCAGCATCCATCCCACAGCCTTATGGATTAAATCTTCTTGATCCTTCATCAATCGTTTGGCACAATTTAAAATATATTGATATTCACCTCGCCTGATATAATAAAATCCCAAAATCACTGAAATTCTTCTTTCCCAAAGCGAAGGACTTTCTGTCCAAGAGATCAATGCATCTTGTTTTTGTTGTAGATACAAGTATCTCCCTAATATATAATGTGCAGAGATATCCACCAAATCCCAGTTGTTGATTGATTTGATATTTTTGAGATAGAATTGATAATACTCTTCTAATTGCACCACTTGATGATCTTTCAAACGATTACATTGATCTACCATCATGATTAACGCCAATGAACGATGTTCATGTATGGGACTTTGCAATAATTTTTCAATCTCATCTAATGATACTTGTGCATATTTTTTGGCTAATTTCCTAAGTATTGGTACTTTTACACCGATAAAAATATCGCCTTGAGCATATTGTCCAGGCCCTGTTTTAAAAAACCTTTGTAGCGTTGTAATATTCTCTGTTTGTACCAATGTATTTAATTCAGCTATGATTTGATCGATCATCTGATATCCTTATTTGAGTTCATAGTGATCAAAATAATGCTTGATTTGATCATAATGGGGTTTAGCAATATTTAACCAAGGATCCTCTTTTTTCTTGTTTACTGATTTTACTAATATTTTTTGCTGGATTTTTTTGATCATGATTTGATCTACTTGAGAACAAAGTAAAGGCGGAGCACATCCAAATTGAACTTCGATGTACCCAAGATTTTCTCCTTGTTGATCATCAAAAACAAAGCCAATCCCTTCATCTTTGAATAATGCGATATACTCTTGAAAAGCATTGACTGATACAAGCTTAGTTTGATCCATTTTTTTCATATTCTGCCATTCCCATTGTAAAATAGGATCATTGCTATATATCCTTTTTAACACCCATTCTTGATCATCTTGTACCCATTTCATCATATTTAACAATTGAGTATTTTGAGATAAAATACTTCGATCAAATAAAGATTCTAATTGAATGGTGATAAAAGAACTTTGACTCGCTGATAAATGCCCAATCCCAAAATCTTGAATGACTTCTGTCCCTTGTGCTGATAATTTCTGTATTTTTAGAAACATCCCACGATGTTGTAAGGGTTGTTTTAATTGACCTTGCTCATGATTCTCATACATCAAACTGATTTTATATTTTTGTTGATATTGATCCATATATTCAAAATACCCAATGGGCTTAAATTCAAAATGCTGAATGTTTAAATCTTCAATATAAGCATCTAATTTAATATGACTCATGGTATACAATAAGCCTTGAATTTTCTCTTCTGATAATTGAATATCACTTAAATTTTGATAAAGAGGATGTAAGGCTTGATCCTTCATTTGCCATTTTTGATCTTTTTTGATCACAGTCCAATGAGTATGTTGATCTTGAGCATGATAACTTAAATATTGAGGGAAACCATCGCTCATCCCCTCTTGATATTGGGGCATAAGGCGTTGCCAATAACGATCTTCACGATCAAATAACAATCTTAATCTTTCATTAAAACGAATCACCATTGCTTTTTGATCTTTTAAAATCGGCTGTAATTGATCATCTAGAAATAAAGCAAAAGAATCTTTTTTCTGTATTTCTTGTCCTATTCTAAGATGGTATTTTTGGTTTCCTACTGTTTTGATTTGAATTTGTAATGCTGCTTCTGTGAGAGAAAATCGATTTAATTGATTGAGCGATGTAGGTAGATATTGTATGGGTTTAATTTCTTTTTGTAAGGCTGTTTTTAATTGTTTTTCAATAAATGGATCTACATCTTTGATTTGTCCATGCTTATTTTTTAATTTAAACCCTTGTTCTTGTTTGATTAAAAGCACAACATGATCAAAACCATTTTTTTTAATCGATATTTCTTGAATTTCATCAAATTTAGGCAACATCAATGTTTGTTTGACAGTAACGCTTGTATCTTGATGTTGTTGATGATCTGTATAGTATACTATCCCCCAAATAATACAGGTTAATATCAATAATAAATATGTTTTTATCATCTATATTTTCTCCATTTCATAAAAATAAATAAAAATTGTAATAATATTAAAAATAAAATAGGGATTAATAATGCCATGATTTTAAAATTCGATTTAAAAGAACTGCTTTTTTGATCTAATCTGGGAAAAGTATAATTTTTATTCTTAAGTTCAATCATATCATCCAAATAAAGCAACCAATCGATCATATCTTCAAAAGCAAGAAGATGTGTGGCATTTGCACTCAAAAAACGATGCGCACTTCCCATAAAAACCAATCGGCTTTGGGGAAATTCACAAGAAGCAAAAAGAGAAAAACCATTGATATCCGCAGATCGCTTTGCTTTACTTTGATTTAAATCAAGGCTTCGTAGATCCAAATGTGCTTGGGCTGAATCAAAACTATTGATTAAGCTTTGGCATTTGGGATTTTTGATCTCTATGGGTGGGCACATGGGACATACCAATGCATCAAAGTGATCTAAAAAGGCAAAAGGCTTCATTGTTTGAACATAAAGCGGATGATGTGTGGCACTGCTTTTTCCCATTGCATCTCGATCCAACATCGCTAAAGCTGGATGAAGTGGATCTACCACTACTTCTCGAATATGAATATCTATACCTAATTCTTTTAACCACTCTTCAAACCCATAAGCCCGCATCACCCAAACAGATGGAAATTCTGGACTTTGAATACGATAATCTGCCGCAATTAATAGATTTCCACCTTGTTTGATATAGGCATTTAATCGCTCTAATTCACTTTTTTTAAAAGCATATTGTGGTGCAAAAATCAAGAGTAGTGCGATTTGAGAGAGTTCAGTATTTTCTATGGGTTCTTTGATTTGAGATAAATCTATATTTTGAAGTTCAGCCCTTTGCGCCAACCGATGAATCAAAGGTGATTTTAAAAAATCTGTTTCACCATGGCCTTGGGTAAAAGCGATTTTGGGTTTGGTTCTATGAAAAAGCAAGGATTTCAAAGCAAGCGTAAATTCAAATTCCAAGAGAGATATTTCTTCTGGGGGATTTAAGACAATACTTTGATTGAGATAAGAAATCACCACTGCAAAAGGTAAAGTCTTTTCTAAACGAATATCCGCTTTTTGTAAAATCATCTTTTGGGGTTTTACCCCTAAATGATTGGATCTTTCTAATATCTCTTTCTCTTCGTTTTCATCGAGTTCAGCAGTATCAAAAAATCTTAAATTTGTTTGAGCATATTCCCTTTGAATATCCAATAATAAATTACGCCATTGTTCGATGAGATCTTGATATGCAATTGGTGTAGATAAAGGCAAAAATGCATCTATTTTTAATTCAGATTGAAGTTGTTGAAGTTCTTGAATCGTGCTTTGGGATAGCGTATGTCTTTTTTGAGTGGTTAAATCTATTCTGTGATTTAATTTTTGAGATAAGACAAAAATGCCTATAAAAAATAAGAAACTTAGGAATAAATTAAAAAAATATTTTAATTTTCTTAATGGCACTTTGATATGATCCTTATGCTATCTTTTGACCCAATGGTATGACATGCATCCTACTTTTTTAAAAATAAATAATCAATCTCTTTGTGACTATACCACCCTTGAAGTAGGAGGTAAAGTCACCTACTTTGCAGAAATCGCATCTTTGGCACAAATCGATCTCTCTCTTGATTTTGCCCAAAAACAAGGTTTAGCGATTTATGTCTTAGGTGGTGGCAGTAATCTCCTTTGTTCAGATCATGGGATTGATGGATTCGTGATCTATCTTCAAGCATTAGCAGAAGATCAAGCCATTAAAATCGTTGAAGATCATGAGGATTATCAAATTTGGGAAATCTGGGCAGGGACTCCTTGGTCTGTTGTGGTAGAAAAAAGCCTACAAGCTCAATTACAAGGCATAGAATGTTTGATCGGTATCCCTGGAAAAGTAGGGGCTGCCCCAGTACAAAATATCGGTGCTTATGGTCAAAGTTTCCATGATGTAGGTATGAGTGTTTCAGTGATTGATCTAGATCATCGACAAAGAATCACTTTAAGCAAAGAAGAGTGCCATTGGTCTTATCGTCATAGCATATTCAAGGAAAAATCGAATTATTTGATCACCCATGTCAGGATTAAACTCAATAAAAAATCCCAAAACATCGATATCTCCAACATACAATATCAGCAACTCGCCCAAAGATTAACCCAACAATACCAAAGTCAATCTTTTGATATCCAACAAATTGCCCAAACAGTCAAAATGCTAAGAGCTGAAAAATCCATGCTTTGGGACCCAAATGATCCTAATCACAGAAGTGCTGGCTCTTTCTTTACTAATCCCATTGTTGATCTTCAACAATATGAGTACATCAATCAAATCGCAACAGCCAAAGGTAAAAAATTAGTGTCTTGGCCAGATCCTTTAGGCATGAAACTCTCTGCAGGTTGGCTCATTGAAAATGCTGGTTGTCCCCCATCATACCAATGCCCAGAAATCTCTGATGTGGCATTATCATCTAAACATAGCTTATGTATTATCAATCTAGGTAAAGCAAAAGCATCATCAATTCAAGCATTTGCCAAACATATTCAAACCAAAGTTTTTGATCAATATGGTGTGTTACTCAAAGCAGAAGTTGTATACTGGGGATTTTAGAGGGTTTCTACAAAAGTATAGGATAAATGCAGTTGATCTGTGCTGACATCATTTCTATTGATCAAAAGCAGATAAAGTCCCGATGTGAGAGATGAATGAACATCTACACAACTTGAGAATACAGAACCTTGATCTGTGATTGTGCTGATTCCAGTAAATTGATCTACAGTCATGAGTTTATAATCCACAGATAAAGTACAATTCTGAGTTTCATCGCTTAAGATAAAATCAAACTGCGCAATATTATTCACAAAGACATAGTAAGCAATGAAATCTGTGGTATTAAAATTCAAAAGCAAATCACCACTTGCATCAAAAAGATACTCAGCATATTGGCAAAGTCCTTCTCGATCGCTTAAAGCTTTTGAATCAAAAGGTAGATTTTGGGTACTGCCTTTTACAGCTTGGTCCATACACTCAAAGCCAGATGTGCAGGCGTTTTGTAAACCGTATACATCACAAAGTTGATTCTCTAAAGATTCTGAGATCTCACTTGTTAATTCACCACAAACCCCTGTTCCAGAACCATCTGTTTGTAAGCAGTAATAAGGATCCATACATGCATTCAAACGTGCCGCACGTTCACAAGCTTCCCCCAAAGCAACTAAAGCATCTGCTGTAAAAGGATCACAATCATCATCGATTTGATTGCCTAAGATTTCGGGTTGGGGCACATTAGGATCATCTGGAGCACAATCTTCATAATCACTGAGTCCATCCATATCTCGATCTGCATAGGTTAAATGGAAATCGATTTGATAATCGAGCGCTAAACCATTTTTACCTTCTAATACCACCCAATAAAAATCATTCGCTGTGACTTCAAGAGAAATATGACTACATTTTTGATCCACATCTATATCATCATGATGTGCCACTGCCCTAATCAAATTAGGCTGATTCACATCTTCAGCATAAACCAATAATACACTATCTTGATCTGGTAGATTAGGATCACTACAACTCCCACTGATATCAATGGTCAATTGGGCTGTGGCAATGGGTAATAGCAAGAACAATGCTTTTTCTTGCGCACTTAATACCCCTGTTTTCGTTTCACTTTCAGTGAGTATGGCATCATAATACAAACAAGTACCATCTAGATCACTGACAATCGTATCCTCCAAAGGCAAACCATCTATATTGCTCATATCTGCATCAAAACAAGTATTAGAATAACGACTACAAGTGGTTTCTCTCTCAAGCACATCACATCTTTGTCCCTGATCCAAAGGTGTAGGTTCAGCGGGTGGTTGCTTACAAATGCCTTGACCTCTTTCATCTGCCAATAAACAACGATTGGGTAATTGACAAGTATCTATGGACGCATTTCTTTGACAAGGTGCTAATTCTCCAGATTCTATATAATCAAGCGTCAAAGGATCACAATCATCGTCAATCATATTATACAAAATCTCCATCCTTGGAATCTCTCGATTTAAAGGCGCACAATCATCAGCATCATTGACCCCATCACCATCAGAATCCAAGGGAATCGCCATATCGATTTCCATATCTAGGATTGTTGCATCTAGGATTGTTGCATCTAGGATTGTTGCATCTAGGATTGTTGCATCATTAGTGATCATCGCATCAGTAATGATCATCGCATCAGTAGTGATCATCGCATCAGTAGTGATCGTAGCATCTGTAGTGATCGTAGCATCAGTAGTGATCATCGCATCAGTAGTGATCATCGCATCTGGAATCATCGCATCAGTGATCATCGCATCAGTGATTGTTGTCCCAGCCATATCCACAGCATCCATTCTCATATCTCTTCTATTGCCAGCAATCAGTAACATATCTTGATCAACCATCATACCAGCGACGATACCAATTTCAGTCGCTTCGATTTGTATTTGTTGTTCTTGAGGTTCACATGCGCAAAGAAGGTAAAAAGCAAACCATAAAATGAAGTGATCAAAGCGTTGATACATAACGATTATTCCTAAAATAAAGAGACTGAACTATTGAAATTCAAAGCATAAAAATTTGATTATTTCAATCAATAAATTTAACGATAGACAATGAACAATCATTAAATCGATTTGCACATATCACGTTGGGAGCATTATGTCATCTTTCATCAAAAACACAGAGATCAAGAGTCCTATCCTTATTTCAATGCCTCATTGTGGTGAATATATCCCAGATGATGAAAAGCAATACTATCTAGATCATGCTTTTCTGATCGAAGATACAGATTGGTTTATCCCTAAACTCTATCACAAAGCAGTGACTACCTATGATCTGAATTTCATCGAAAATCAAGTATCTCGATTTGTCATAGATGTCAATCGCCCAGAATCAGATGAGAGCTTATATCCTGGACAAATCACAACTGGCTTATTTCCCACAGAAAGCTTTGATGGTACACAGATTTATCGTATCCCTCTCACTGATGAACAAAAAAAACATAGAATTCAAAAATATTGGCAACCCTACCATCAAAGCATTTTACAAACATTGTCTCAAATCAAAGACAAATATGGTTATGCGATTTTATGGGATGCACATTCGATTCGATCCCAAGTACCAAGACTCTTTGAAGGGACTTTAACAGATTTTAATTTTGGGAGCTTTGATGGGAAATCTTGTTTGATCAAACATCGCGATCTCTTGACGCAAACCATACAAAAATATCCCCAATATTCCCATGTATTCAATGGTAGATTCAAAGGTGGATATATCACACGACATTATGGTAAACCCGATCAAAACATCTATGCAATACAATTAGAACTTTCTCAAAAAACATATCTACAAGATGAAAATGCAAAATTTCAGCACAAAATTCCCCAGTGGGATCATGAGTATAGTGCACAAGTACAAGATATCATTTGTGATTTAATTCATTCTCTACTTTGATCAAATGGTATGCCCATAATATGAAACCCTGCATCCACATAAATCACTTGACCAGTGATGGCAGAACTTAGGGGCGATAGTAAAAACAATGCACTATTTGCGACTTCTTCTTGAGAGACATTTCTCTTGAGTGGCGCAACTTCTTCCACTTGTTTGAGCATCTCCCTAAAATGTGGAATGGCTGATGCAGCCAAAGTCTTAATCGGACCAGCACTAATCGCATTTACCCGAATTCCACGATCACCTAGTTCCATTGACAAATATTTAACTTCTGCTTCTAGTGCTGCTTTGGCAGGTCCCATAATCCCATATTGACTTACAGCCCGTTGCGCCCCTAAATAACTCATGGTTAAAATAGAAGCATGATCTTGAAGTAAGGGGTAAGCATGTTTTACTAAGGTCAAGAATGAAAATACACTGGTTTGCATCGCAATCTCAAAACCCTCTTGATCGATCTCAAAAAGCTTATTTTTGAGGTCATCTACTCTGGCAAAAGCCACACTGTGTATCAGGAAATCGATTTTCCCAAATTTCTGCTTTACCTCTTCAAAAAAGCGAATCACTTCTTCAGTTTGATTGATATCACAAGGCAAACATAAGCAATCATTACATTCTTGAGCCAAAGATAATACCCATTTACTCAATCTCTCATTTTGATAATTGATCGCAATCTCTACGCCACTTTGAGATAAAGCTTTAGCGATTGCCCATGCGATAGATCTTTGATTAGCGACACCAAAAATCACAGCCTTTTTGCCTCTTAGTCCTAAATCAAAGGGATAATTAATATCATTTATGCTCATTTAAATCTCCTTATTTTATTAATAAAAATTGCAATAAAATCTTTGTGTTTTTGTTCTAATTTCGTTCCCAAAAAACAACTTTCAAAAAGGAAAACAATGAGAAAAAGTAGAAAAGCTCATACTCCTCTCACAGCAGAACAAAGAACACAATTTAATCAAGAAAGAGAAGCTGTTGTAGGCCAATCTATTACTGTGTATCAAGTGGATGGTTCTGCAAAGAATTACTTTATTAGGATGCATGTCAGAGGAAGTCAATATGAAGCAGTTGATGCTTCTAACCAAGCAGTGAGTTTATCACACAGTAAATCCAAAAATATTTGGAGATATTGGCAATAATCCTAGGCATAAAATGCCTTCAGCAATTTCCTAAACTCAAGTTCAGTTTCTTGTTCCAATGGGTGCTTTCCTTCGCGAATCACCCAATTCCCATTGATCAACATACCATAAACATTGCCCCCTCTGGGATGGAAAACCCACTGATCTAAAACATACTCATTACTTGTTTCATACAGTGCAGCATCTTCATCATCTAAAACCATAAAATCAGCCCAAGCGCCGACTTCAATCACACCAATATGATGTCCCAATGATTGAGCTCCACCTTTGGCGCATTGTTCATATAAAAATTCTCCAATATGCACAGCATGTTCCAGATGCATTGCACTCGCCCCTCTTCTTTGTGTTCTCAATCTTTGCACATATTCAATGGTTTTCAGTTCTTGAGCCACAGAAGTTGAAATTTGACTATCTGAACCAATCCCCAAAATACCACCATGTTTTAAAAACTGTGGTAATTCAAAAAAACCATCTCCCAAATTCCCTTCTGTGCTTGGGCATAATCCAGCAACAGCTTGAGAACGAGCTAACCTCAACACTTCATCTTCATCGAGATGTGTGGCATGAACACAAGTCCATTGGGTGCTTAAACCAATTTCATCATCAAAAAAAGCCAGCGGTCTTTTGCCATAATGCGCCAAACAAGCATTGACTTCGCCCATTTGTTCTGCAATATGCAAATGAAGTGGGGTTTTGATGCCATCATATAAACCTTGAAGATCGATTTCCTTGCTTAATGCTACGATTTGATGGAAATCTTCGATATCACTGGCTCTTAATGAATGCCCTGCTAGTCCTAATCTCGTTCGATGCCACTGATGTTTCTTGATAAAATCAGAGAGTTCCAAAGATAATCCCTTAAACTCATCCATTTCACAAATAAATCTTCTTTGTTCATAACGATGCATTTTGCGGTCAAACTGAGAATAGAGATAATGTGCTGGAACCATGGTCATGGGCAAAGAAACCCGATGGCTTACATCTATGATTTTTTGAGAGATCAGCGAAAGTTGTTGATTCTTGGGTTTTTGAAAGAGATCTTGATCGCTTTGGGGATGATGTAGATATTGAAATTCTGCGATGGCACCATATCCACCTTTTAACAGTTCAATATAAAGCATTTGTGTTGTCAGTTCTATGGCTTCTAGACTCATATCATTGGCGATTTTATACATCAATTCACGCCAAGTCCAAAAGTGATCCCTAGATGCCGTTGTATATTCAGCTTTTGCTGCCATTAACCTTTGAAATGAATGACTATGTAAATCAGCAACTGTTGGTAATACCACACCTGGAATGATCGATAATTGATGATGTTCAATGGGGGATTCAGATAAGGGCGTTAGGGATTTGATTTTCCCGATATCATCCACACCGATGACCATCTGATTGTGCCAAGCATCCTTGGTTTTGATTCTATTTGCTAGGTAATATCTTGTGTTCATGCCGTATATCACTGTTAAATTTGTAATATTGTCTACTTTAGCTATTTTTTGGAAAATGTCATTTGTATTTCTCAACACAATTCACTAAAAGACTAAATGTTCGAAAAAACCACTTCTGTTTTATGGTTATGGATTGGAATCAAAGCAAATGAAATTTAAAAACGTTTCCATTTTGGCACTATCTCAAGCAACAGCACCTCATAGAATCACATCTGAAGAGCTAGAAGATAGACTCGCACCTACATTAAGTCGATTAGGAATGAACCCTGGTACTTTATCTCAAGTAGCAGGGATTAAGGCGAGAAGATTCTGGGATAAGGGCACTCAACCAAGTGATGCTGCGACCAAAGCAGCCATCATGGCAATAGAAAAAAGTGGAATTGATCGTAGTTTAATCAAGGCAATTGTCAATACTTCCGTTTGTAGAGATTACCTAGAACCTTCAACAGCATGCATTGTACATCACCACTTGGGACTGGCAAGTGACTGTATTAATTTTGATTTAGGAAATGCTTGTTTAGGATTTATCAATGGTATGGATCTGGTCGCTTCACTCATTGAAAGAGGCGAAATTGAATATGGGATTGTGGTTGATGGTGAAGGCAGTCAAGATATTGTAGATACCACCATTCAAAGATTAAACCAATCTGAATGTACAGCCCAAGAGTTTAGAGCCCAATTTGCTACTTTTACCTTGGGTTCTGGTGGCGCTGCCATGATTTTATGCCGTAAAGATCTAGCACCTCATCACCCAACATATCGCGGTGGTGTTCAACTCGCTGCTACCCAACATTATCGTTTATGCCATGGTCAACCCGATTATATGCAAACAGATACCAAGGGTTTACTCATGGCCGGTTTAGAACTCGCCAATCGTGTTTGGATCAAAGCAAAAGATGAACTCGGTTGGAAGATGGAAGAACTCGATCATCTTGTATTGCATCAAGTCAGCCAAGTGCATACCATGAGTTTAGCTCAAACTTTGGGTTTGGATATCAATAAAGCGCATATTACCTTTGATGAACTCGGTAATATCGGTCCTGCAGCAGTTCCCATTACCCTAGCCAAAGCCGTAGAAGAAGGAAAGATCAAAGAGAACCAAAGAATTGCGCTTTTGGCGATTGGCAGTGGATTAAATTGTGAGATGGCAGAAATTGTATGGGGCACAGAAAATGCTTAAAGAAGCAACACATCAAAATCTAGAAACAGCCAAAGATTTAGGTGTATCCATCAGCGAATATCCGTTTGAAGAAAAAGGTCAAAGCAAATATATAGAAATCAATGGATTTCAACTCCATTATCTACATGCACATCCCAAAGAAGTAGATCAAAATACCCCTGTATTGATTTGCATACATGGCAATCCATCTTGGTCTTTTTATTATCGAAATATCGTCAAAAACTTTGAGCATACCCACAGAATCCTTGTCATTGATCATATCGGCTGTGGCTTATCCCAAAAACCCAATGAACAAGATTATCCCTATACTCTTTCACGTAGGGTTGCTGATTTGAGCGCTTGGATAGAGTGCCTCAAAAAACAAGAAGGTTTTCAACGTTTTTCGCTATTGGTCCATGATTGGGGTGGGATGATTGGGATGTCTTATGCCACTTCATTTCCTCAAGATATCGAAAAATTAGTGATCCTCAATACAGCAGCTTTCCATAAACCCAAAACCAAAAAACTTCCTTTTACTTTGGGGTTGGTGAGAAATACTTGGTTAGGCAAAGCATTGGTATTAGGACTCAATGCATTTAGTGGTATGGCTGTATATTGGGCAGTGACCAAACCCTTATCCAAAGAAGTAAAACAAGGCTTTACTGCGCCTTATCATGCTTGGGATCAAAGAATTGCTACTTACAAATTTGTACAGAATATTCCACTCTACCCATCTGATCCTGATTATGATTTGGTGAGTCAAACTGAAAGCCGTTTATCGCTTTTGCAAGACAAACCCATGTTGATCTTATGGGGCGATCAAGATTTTGTCTTTGATCATCATTTCCTCAAACAATGGCAACACTATTTTCCAAGTGCCATTGTGAAAAATTATCCAGATGGTGGGCACTATATTTTAGAAGACAAAGAAACAAGTGTGATTGAAGAAATCAAAGCTTTCCTTTGAAGAAAAAGGCTTTTTAGATGACTCATTCTTATAATATCGCATTACATCTAGCGAATATGGCTCAAAAAATGGGAGAACGCCCAGCGCTTTTGATTGCCAAGAAAAAACATGTATATGATCGTTTTAGCTTCCAAGAACTCAATACATACAGTGATGAATTATCTGTGGGTTTCCAAGCATTAGGCTTAAAAAAAGGTGCTAAAGCTGTGGTCATGGTGAAACCCGGGATCTCATTATTTGCTTTGGTATTTGGACTCTTTAAAGCTGGTATTGCGCCAGTTCTTGTTGATCCAGGTATGGGACTCAAAGGCTTAAAAGAATGTTTAGATCAAGCTAAGGCTGATATTTTTATTGGGATTCCACTGGCACATCTCTTGAGATCAATCATGGGTTGGTCCAAATCCAGCCATCTTACAATCATGGTATCCAACCAAAAACATTTTCATTTTTGTGATTATCATTTAGATCAAATTCGGACTTTGGGGCGATCCAAATACAATGATTTTCAGGCGATTTTAGATTGTCAAGCAGATGAATTGGCAGCGATTTTATTCACCAGTGGTAGCACGGGCACACCCAAAGGCGCTGTATATCGTCATGGTAATTTTTGGGCACAAGTTGAATTCTTAAAACAGATGTATGATTTTGAAGGGTTTGAGTATGATTTACCTACCTTTCCTTTATTTGCATTATTTGACCCAGCCCTTGGCATGACAGCTGTTTTACCCCAAATGGATTATAGTAAACCTATCAAAGCCAATCCCCAAAATATCTTCGATTGTATCGATGATTTTAAGATTCAACATCTCTTTTGTTCCCCAGCTTTACTCAAAAAAATCAGCAAAGAAGCTTATCAAAGAAATTATCCTTTATCTTCACTCAAAAGAGTGATTTCTGCTGGGGCAAGTGTAGGCATAGAAGACATGTGTATGCTTGGCAAACAAATGGCAGTAAACCCTGAATTATCAACACCTTATGGGGCTACTGAATCATTACCTGTTGCATATATCTCTCAGCAAGAACTCTTGAGTAATAGACTTGGACAAACAGATGGACTTGAAGATGTGCAAAGATATCAAGCTCAAGCATTTGAATATATCAACCATCATCTCGTCCCAGAAGATTTTGACTTAAAATCGATGATGTGTGCAGATGGTGTTACACGGGCAATGCCGAGTTTTCAACCTTTGGCAGATAAATATAGCTTAGCGTTTGCCAATTATCTAGGGCGTGGGATTTGTGTAGGTCGTATCGTAAAGGGGGTAAATGTTTTGATCTTAGAGATCAGCGATCAGCCCGTCAATCAACTCTCAGACCTTAAAGCTTGCCAAACATTTGAAATCGGTGAAATTGTGGTCAAGAGTCCAGCCACAACACTCAATTATGCCCAAAGACCAGATGCTGATTTAATCTCTAAGATCCATGATACTCAAGGGATTTATCATCGCATGGGAGATGTGGGATATTTTGATGATCTTGGTCAACTTTGGCTTTGTGGACGAAAAACCCATAGAGTAGATCAAGGTGAAAAGAGATATTTCTCTCAAATCTGTGAAGGAATTTTTGATAGCCACCCTAAAGTCAAAAGATCAGCCCTAGCACAAGCACTTGTGGGACCCGTGATGTTTTTTGAATTGGTACAAGGTCAAAAACTCGATCAAAAATTAAAAGAAGAATTATATTCTTATGCTCAAAAGCATCCTTTTACCCAAGGGATTCGTCATTTTATGCAAAGCAAAGCTTTTCCTGTAGATACAAGGCATAATGCCAAGATTAAACGAGAACTCCTCAGCCTAATTGCTGCCAAACATTTTGGGCAATCTCAACATCTCAAAATCGCAGAATCCGAAAAAAGCCACGCTTAAATCATTTCTTGTTAAGGATATTCTTCAATCGATATGTCAAACATAGATCTCAAAACAGAAAAAATATTAATCACTGGTGCTGGTGGCTTCTTGGGATTTGCCATCGCCAAAGCTTTGGTTAAAACAGCAAATCAAAACTATGAAATACGCAGTATCTCAAGAAATACCTATGCTTGTTTAGACGAAATTGGTGTGAAACAATACCAAGGCGATATTAGCCAAAAAGAAAGCATTAGAGCTGCGATCAAGGATTGTGATGTGGTTTTTCATGTCGCAGCCAAAGCTGGCGCTTGGGGTAAAAAACAAAGCTATGAAGATATCAATATCAAAGGTACCCAAAATATCATCGATCTTTGCTTAGAATATGGGATTAAAAGAATGGTATACACCAGTTCCCCAAGTGTTGTGCATGCAGGTGGTGATATAGAAGGTCAAGATGAGAGCCTTCCTTATCCAGATCATTTTATTGCACATTACCCTAGAACCAAAGCCATTGCAGAACAGTTGGTATTATCAAGCAATTCAGATCAATTCGCAGTCACTGCTCTTAGACCACATCTGATCTGGGGTCCCGGTGATCATCACTTGATCCCAAGAATTAAGGAAAGGGCAAGACTTGGGAAATTAAAACATTTGGCTTATGATAAATTGGTTGATTCTGTATACATCACAGACGCAGCCCAAGCCCATATCTGCGCATGGCAAGCCCTAAAAAATCACCCTCAAACCTGTGCTGGTAAAGCTTATTTTATCTCTCAAGGAGAACCGTGGAAAATGGGTGATTTAATCAATGGGATTCTTGAAGCAATCGGCAGTAAGCCTGTTTATCAAGAAATTTCACCGAAAATCGCTTATTTTGTAGGTTTTTGCTTAGAAAAGATTTATACATTATTGAACATAGAAAAAGAGCCGATTATGACTCGTTTTATTGCTGAACAGCTTTCAACAGCCCATTGGTTTAATATCACTGCTGCAAAGAGAGATTTAAAATACCAGCCCCAATATTCGATTGCTGAAGCTTTAGAACAATTATCTTTGTATGAAAAAAGCGCCAAGAAGGAGAACAAATGTTAAACTCTACTCAAGTAAAAGAAGCAGTGGCATATATTCAAAGTAAAACAAATATCATCCCAGAGATCGGTGCCATCTTAGGTTCTGGTTTGGGTTTTTTGGCTGATGGTTTAGAAAATGCAGTGGTCATTCCCTATGAAGAGATTCCCCATTTCCCACATAGCACCATTGCTGGACATGAAGGCTCTCTAGTCATTGGCGAGTTTGAAGGCAAGAAATCTGTATTTATGAAGGGTAGGGTTCATTATTACGAAGGTTATGATATGAGCGAAGTGGTGTTTCCTTTGAGAGTGATGTATGCACTTGGCGCAAGAACATTTGTGATTACCAATGCAGCAGGTGCCATACACCCAGATTTTAAAGTGGGTGATATGATGGTGATTGAAGATCATATCAATCTACTAGGCAATCATCCTTTAAGAGGTCCTAATGATGAAAATTTTGGACCTAGATTCCCTGATATGTCATATAGTTATGATCGAGCATTACAAAAGCATTGGCATGAAGAAGCTCAAAAACAAGGGATTACTCTGAGAAGTGGCGTATATGCTGCAATGCTTGGGCCTTCTTATGAAACCCCAGCGGAAATCAGGATGTTGTCAAGGATAGGGGCAGATGCTGTGGGGATGTCTACTGTACCTGAAGTGATTGCTGCTAGACATTTGGGGGCTAGGGTCACTGGGTTAAGTGTGCTAACAAATCTTGCAGCTGGGATTTCACAACATGCATTATCACATGAAGAAGTAGGACAAGCTGGGCGGGAAGTGCAGAAGAAACTTGTGCCTTTGCTTAGGGCGTTTATTAAGAATATGATTTAATCAATCAATACAGCTCTCTGCATTTCAAATAATTTTGTCCCAATCAAAAGAGAACGTTGAATCATCACAGATAATTGTTCAGGCGAAAATAATCCCCTTTCAGCAGTACCTTGTATCTCCACAAGTCCCCCTTGACTCATCACAATATTCACATCCGCATCCACTTGAGAATCTTCTTCATAATTCAGATCCGTTAAAACCAAATCATCCTTTAAACCAAAACTCACAGCAGCCACTTGAGGAATCACAAGATCTGGTAAAATCGATTTTAATGCCAAAGCAACAGCGACATAAGCCCCAGTAATGGAAGCACAACGAGTGCCACCATCTGCTTGTAAAACATCACAATCGACATTTAAAGTATACCCGCCCAATTGATTCACATCAATCACAGCCCTTAAACTCCTACCGATCAATCGTTGAATTTCAGCTGTTCTCCCAGATACATGAGATCTTTCTCTCTTATTTCTTGTATGAGTAGATGCTGGCAAAAGAGAGTATTCTGCGCTAATCCAACCATTAGGTGAATGTGGTGGTGTTCTTTGTTCCAAAGTTGCTGCACATAAAACATGAGTATCACCCCATTTGATAAGTACACTTCCATTGGCATGTTTTTGAGGATTCTTCACCCAAGTGATTTCTCTTAGTTCTTCTTCTTTTCTACCATCATATCTGATATGATTTGACATATTCTTGTTTACCTTTTATCTGATTTAATCGAAATGATGGCATGATCATAAAAGCAAGATACATTGATTGTCAATCTCTATTTTTTGAGCTAAAAATAAAAATAAAGGAAATTTTATATGCAGTAAAGTGTTTTGCCCCTGTGCTTTTTAAACCCGTTTTTCAACAAATCAAGCGATAGAGAATAATACAAATGATTGAAATTATGATTCCACCATTTAAAACAGCTAATCAGGTTTTTGAAAAAGAAGATTTAAAGAAAAGTCCTTCTAAATATGAAGAGATGTTAAGAAGAGCAGAACAAAAAAGCCCATTTTATCATATAGACCCAAATCTAGTCGCCCTCGCTGCAGAAATCTCTTCTTTTGCCATCCGTCTTTCAGAAGAAGAAAAATGCGCTTTAACCATGGTTTGTTTGACACTATTGATCGATTTGTCAAAAGGAAGCACAAGAACCATTTCCACAGGGAAAGAAGCTTACCATCATTTTCGTGGGATTTATCAACAACTCTTAGGCTCTTATGCCAGTCCCATACTTGTTCTGACTGAAAAAATATTAACAGAAAACAAAGCCCCAGAAGTGATTGGCACACATCCTAATGCTTATACCCCTATTATCTCTTATCAAGGTTATCTCTATATCCACAAAATCTTACATGCAGAAAAAAGCCTCACCAAGCTCCTTTTTAAAAGGCTCAAAGATACAGCCCAAAGGGATCCTCATCAACTTGATTTCATCCTAGAAGATATTCAACAAAGACCAGCACTCTTAAAAAATGGTGTTGCGATCGTATTAAATCAAGAACAAAACAAAGCCTTAAAACAAGCATTGATGCGAAGAATCTCATTGATTTCGGGGGGACCTGGTACTGGAAAAACATCGATTGTGGTTGCTCTCCTTCGAGCACTCATTCGTTTAGGCTTAAACCCAGAGAGAATCGCACTGGCTGCCCCCACAGGAAAAGCAGCATGGAGAATGGGGGAATCTGTAAATTTGGGGCTTCAAGAAATCAAAAATGCTTCAGAAAAAGATGAATACCTCAAAAATCATCCCCCCATCCCCCAAACCATACATCGTTTACTCAATTACCATCCCATCGAAGATCGATTTAAAAGGCATCATCAACACCCCATTGAAGCAGATGTTTTAATCGTTGATGAAAGTTCAATGATCGATCTCTTTCTTATGGAAAGACTGCTTAATGCTTTACCCACAAATGCCCAAGTGATTTTCCTAGGAGATGCCGATCAATTGCCTTCTGTTTCAGCTGGGGCTGTGTTTAGAGATATTTTAAAGTTGGCTTCTCACTCCACTTCTACCCTCACCCAAAGCCATCGTATGAGAAAAGAAGACCCTTTTGGATTGGCGATTTTAAGTGTGGCACAAGAAATCAAAGAAGGGATAGGGATTTGTGATGAACAAGGGATGGTGATCAGTCAATGGATCAAACAAAGCAATACTGTCAAAGAAGTAGATGATTTAGGGGTTTGGTGCTTAAAACAAACACAAAAAGATCAATATGAGTTTTTAAATCAATGGTTTGATCGTTATATCAAATCACTAAATATTCAACATAAGATCTGGCACTTTGAAGATGGGAAATTGATCAGCCAAGAAAATGAAGCGCTTTCTATGATCTTTGATCGTTTTGCACAAGCGAGAATACTCTGCTTAACACAAAACCTAGATACTGGTGTAATCAAGATCAATGCGCGTTTACATGGCCGATATTCCCGATTGATCGATGTAGATGCGCCTTTTTTGGTCGGTGAACCTGTCATGATGTTATTCAATGATTATGATCGTATGTTATTCAATGGCGATCAAGGGATTGTGCTTTGGGCTAAACCTTTTCATCAAGAAGATGTCAGTCCAAGACTTATGGTAGCATTCCCAGAAATCGGTGGCGGGTTTAAAATATTTGATATGGATTCATTAACAGGGAGAATCGAACATTGCTATGCCATGACAGTGCATAAGTCCCAAGGTTCAGAATTTAATTGTGTAGCGATTGTGCTTCCAGAAAAAACGATGCCTTTGTTGACCCGAGAATTGATATACACAGCTGTTACCAGAGCCAAAAAAGGTGTGATTTTCTTAGGAAATTCAGCTTTACTATCTACCAAAGAACTCTTATCCCTAGAAAGAAGTTCTGCGCTACAAGATTTTATGCAAGAATTAAGCGCAGAATTCGATTAAATCATGATCTCATCCATCATATCTCTTGTATTGACTTGCTTATCCATCCAAAATCCCCCCAATCTTGAGATCTATTGGACCCAAACACCTCTTGCGATTAGAGTCAATCACCTCAAACAAAACCCACCCAAAAATCTATTTCCCTTACATCTCTCTTTGGATTTTAAACAAATATGTGCCCATCAAAAAAAATCAACGGCACTCAACACATCATTTTTTGAAACCCTAGATTTATGGACTTTTGAACTTCAACATATCAATCCCATCCTAGAAGCAATCGAATGGATCTATCTGCCAAGCCCTACCCTACAAACAAGTTTTCTTGCCCTAGAAGAACAATTACAAATCAGTAGTGCCATTCTTGAGATTTATGAAGGACAAAATCTGATTTGGCGTAGAGATCAAGCAGGTGCACATCTCGATCAAATCGATATATTCTTAAAATCAAACAAAGCATTAACCTTCAAAATCGATATGAGGCACGTCAAGAAAAACACAAAGAGAAAAGCATTCAATCCACCCCAAAAAAAGACTGATATTCTCGAAGATTTGACCTTTATGCTCCATCAAAAAAATATCAAAAACATCGATCTATCCAGTCCCCAAATCTTGATCTATCAAGGATTTAAATTGGAGCCGTTCAATCAAACAGAATTGATCAGCACTTTTAGCTTTGAATATCATCTCCATAAAAATCAAAAAGAACTCATTGAAAAACAAGCAGAACATCTCAAGCAAATCCCTTGTTTGATCGGACTCTTAGAAGAAAGTCAAATCATCCAATTGCCCAATACAGATGCACAATATCCTTATGTCAAATTAAGGGGTTATCAACGCTGTGTTTATCCTATTTCTCTGCTCTACAAACCCTTTGTGATTTTATTAGATCACTCATCTTTGCAGAGTATTCGCGCAGAAATCGATTTTACTGCATTATCTGATCTATACGCCCAAGATCAATATTACCCCTTGAAAACCAAAAACTTTGCCTATTTCTTATCTCAAAGCGCTTTTGGACAAAGCGATCAAAGAGGAGAAGTTTTGATCTATCAAGATATTCCCAAATTATCTCTCTCTGCAAAGCCTCAACAAAAGCTTGAACAACATGGATTGCGATATCAACCCTATCCCCAAAACATAGATGAGCTCGATCCAGAAATTCAGCAGAAGATATCAGCGATTCAACAACGATCTGTGTCTAATACAACATTTGCGATCAAGGGGGTTTTATGGTCTAGTCAATGGTTTTTTGATCTTTTAATTCATGCACGTCTTGAATTTCAAGGGGTAGAAGTAGATTTGCTTGAGAGATAAATCATTTGAAAAGCTGTTTGCATCTCTGTCAATTCTTGATCAGTGAGAAAATCAAAATAATCTGCTCTTTTTCGCGCTGATAATGTGCCTTGATGATGACTGCATAACTTGATAAAGAGATCGATGAGGCGATCTGGCATATCTATGATTTCTTGTATTTTTTTCTTTAATAAATCATAACGCATCAAGAAATCCAATTCCTCTACAAGTTCTTCTTCTATTGTTTTGATCACAAAGCCATATAGATATTCTACTTGTTGGGTTAAATCCATATATTGATACAAATGCTTTGTATGGTTTTTCACTTCCATTTGCCCAATTTCATCGATTTGATAATCGATCAATTGTAGTAAAGGTCGTGAAAAAGATTCTAAAGATTGATTGTAATCTATTGGGTTTTTCAGCATGACTGCAGAAATAGGAAAGATGATGCCTTTAGGGATCATTTTCCTTAGGCATAAAATATTATGTATTAAAAACCTATGTATTCTGCCATTTCCATCCTCAAATGGGTGTAAAAATACAAAACCATACGAAATCACGGCAACATGAAGCATTGCAGAGATTTTGTCTTTTTTTAGAGTTTGATGACATGTCATCAAACCATCCATTAACTCAAAAATATCTTCGGGTTTTGGACAAATAAAATGAATGAACTCTTTTTGGTAAGCAATGGATTGACCAATATAATTTTGATTTTTTCGATAATCGCTATCTTTAAATCGAAATTCTACAATCTGATTTTGTAATCCAATAAGTTTATCTTTTTGACAAAAATCTTCTTTTTCAGCAAATGCCAAAGACGCAATAAAAGTTTCAATCCTAGAAGAACTGGCTTTCACAGATTCAATTTCAAATGATGATTTTGTTTCCTTTTGATATAGATAACCCAAAGCTCTTCTGATCAGCAAAGGATCATAGTTTTTGATCATCTCTTCACATTTTTGATAGATATCTATCTCTTCAAATGCTTTTAACTTTTCAGTTTTTCTCACCATTGGGCAAAATGCCCTCTGTCCAATGAGATTATTGAAAATACGATGGCGTGGTGATCGTGTTTTCTCTTGAATGCAATAATATAATTGCTCATCTAAGGCATCAATATAATTGCCAACTTGTAAATCATCTATTGCCAAAAGAGCATCATTCAGAAATTCATAAAAGAACCAAATTCTACGAATATACTTGCCATTGATCTTAGATTTCAAATATGCACAAAGCCCTTCTTGATCAATCTTTTCAAAGATTTGAGATAATAATCCCAAATGCACCCCATCATATTTCAGTGCAAATGACAAATGATCATACACTCGATCCCCAGGCCAATATCTCTTCGGATACATCTCTTCAATATGTTCATCTCCTTCAATACGCTGATGCTGCGTTGTTGATAATGATACAAACGAATGATGATGAGGTAAGATCGCTTTTAAATCAAATGCCTTGATCAAAAAGAGATAACCAGCTGGACGATTTTCCAAAACACTTAGTTTCATAGGGTCTGCTCGAAAAAACAATGATATTCTTAGTAAAACACTTACAAATCAGCATAATCCTAGTAAAACACTTACAAATCAATATATTCTTAGTAAAACACTTATAAAAATCTAATCATTATAAAAATCAAATACAGATCTCAACAGCCTAAAATCAGTGATTAAATCATGGATTCTGCCTAATTTTTGATCAATCGCCTGAAATTGTTGATTGAGATCAAGGTCGCTTGGGTTTTGCTCTTTTTCAGCTTTTAATGTTTCCCATTGTGTTGAAATTTGATTGGCATAAGTCAAGAGTTCAAAAGAGATCGAGTTTTGTTGATTACTTTGGGCTGCTTTATAAATCACTTGATTGTATGGGGAGATAAACTCTACCACTTCAGTATCTTGATCAAAAGTGCGATCATCCCCAGAACCCACTTCGCTAATGGCGATAAACTCAGCAAAATCTTCTCTACCATCATAACTAGAAGTATTAAATGCTGTTTGCAATAACAAGAGTTGCCAAATCATATTATAAGACACACTGGCTTGAATCCTTGGTAGATTCTCTGTATTCCCTTGGTTAAACCCAGCTTCATTGACCAAAATCTTGGGTTCAATATTTCCATTTTCTCTCAATACATACTCAAAACTCTGACCAGCATTTTCGCCTAAATACTGAAATACCATATCTCTAGCCAAAGCAATCAATTGTTTTTGGTAGATACGATAAAAACCGATAGAGAAGTTTCTACGATCAGCTAGATTGGAGACTTGGAAGAAATAACTGCTGGTATCTGAAAGTTGGTATAGTATATTTACTTTATCAAAGAAAGAGCCGATATAATCGATCTTTGGCGTATATTCTCCATTGAGTTCTAGGTGAAAGCCTCTACCTGTCCCTAATGGAATATCGATAGGATTTTGGCAACTTTCGCCTTGGGTCAAAGTATGACTAGGCACATAGAGATTTTGATCTTCAAGATAACAGTGTTTCCCTGTTGTGGGAGAACCCAAAACTTGATTGATAAAATTAAGGCCAATGATCGCAGCTTGATATAAATCTTCCTTCAAATTGAGATCATAGTTTTGATAGAAATAATAATACCTAAAGGGATAAGTTAAGAATAAACCCAATCGATTTTGTCTACCAAAGAACCCATTGATAAAGGATCTTTCATCTCGATTTCTGCGATAATGATTGAAAAGATAATAATTCCAATCCAAACGAATCGCAGATTTCACCACATCTACATGTGATGCACCTTCATCAAAAGTCTTACATTCCAAATTACCATTATAGATATCAAAACAATACTTATAAGGCACTTGCTTATCGATCCAATAATATCCATTCCATTCTGGCGCTTGTTCGATCTCTTTTAAACCAGCTGCTGCCAATGAACCATCAGGATCTTTGGCCATTTTATCGCTGTTTTGAAATAAACCTTTGAGTTGTTGCACTTTAAAATCTGCCAAAGGCATATATTTTCTCGCAGAAATATTAGCAATCCCACCCACTTGTTGGGGAATGGTTTGATAACCATTGATTAAAATCGCCAAAGATAGATCTGGCACCATATCCACAGCATCATCAAAGACTTCGATTTGCTGTCCCCCATACACAAAGCGAATTGCTGCAAAATCATATTTCCCTAAACCATGGAAATCACTATTAAATCTAGAACCATAATCCATAATAGATGCATATTGATATTCAGCCAATCGAGCCTGAGACCATAAATCACTGCTATATTGATCCCTAATCTGCCAATATTCATCATGGTAATTCAAAGCATCAAATGAAGCAGAGAAATTATGGGTCATCCCCAAAGTATGCCCGATTTCATGGAGCAATACACCTTTGTAGATTTGTTCCCTTAACATTGAGTATAGATCATCCAAATCCTTACCCTTTTGTGCCAAAGCCAAACCAATAATCGAATCATCAAAAAACTCAGCAAGATGGATATTCTTCTCCGAAAAATAACGCATCCTTGCATCTAATCTTTGTTTTCTTTGGTCTGGATTTAAAGCATCTGCCCATAATGCATGACTGAGTTCTTCTTGATCCAATTGCGCTGTTTGAAGGCTATTTTGATCGATACCATATAAAGGCGCAAGCAAGCTTAACATCTGGGGATCCACATATCTTGAAGCGATATTAGGCTCAGTCAGCATCATGTTTAATCTTTGGTTCCCTTCATCTACAGGTGCTTGAGATGCCATATACATCGGATCATCCGATCTCATATTCTTTAATCTCTGTTCAAAATTTCTCTTGAGCATCGCTAAATCGATCTTGCCTTGTCCTAATTGATAAGGTCCATAAGCAGCTGCCACATCAAATGTTTCAACTGTAGTTGCAGTTAATGCATTTTCTGTTTGTTCTGTCATCATATCTACCACAGAAGAATGATGATTTAACCATTCTTCAAAACTCTTACCACTGATTAAATCATTCAAAGGCAAATCTTCATTTAAAGCACGAATGATATCCGCAGCACTTCTGGCATAAGTATCTAAAGCTGCGCCATAGATATTGGCGTTGGCACTGATAATTCTACCATTCTCAGGATCAGCAGCAGAAGGCCCATATCCGAGCGGTCCACTGGGTTGAGGTTCAGATACCCAATTGACAAAATGGTATCTCAAATCACCTAATTGTTGAAAATGAAAAACTGGGTTGATTTGATGCTGAGTGCTATACCATCTCAAATGCGCACAAACCTTCAATAGATTCCCTGGCAAAACCCCAGCTTGTTCCGTGATTTCATCGATTTGTGCTTCAATCTCAGCCATGGCTGAAACATTGGTTTTTGCCCCTACTTCTTTGATATATGCGCTAATCCCCTGATCTGAACAACGATTTCGTCTGATTTGAAACATCGCCCCTGCTGTATTATGGGAACCTTCAAAAAATGACCAAGAATAAACCCCTTCCGTTTTGGCTTGTTCTAACAAAGCAGTTCTAATTTCTAGTTCTGTTTTTTGGGTTTTCGCCATGACCGCTTCTATCAAAGGTTTATCCCAAGCATTCGCGATTTCAGAAGTCATTTTCTCTAATTCTTTGGGGAAATTAGGATTGGTATAATAGATAATCGGTTTAGGTATGCTTTGTAGATCATCGCTAAAAATCTGATGATGATTCGCATAGAAAATTCTATTTTGATCTGTTGCACCACCGAGTTGTCGATCATAAGGGAATCGCTCAGTCCTAAAGAATCCAAAGCGTGAAAACATTGGGATTCTCTCTTCATAACAAGAGAAACGATCCACATAACCAATTGCATTCACAACTTTTGTATTAAATACATCCATAAAATCGGGTGTACAAGCATAACTCACATTATGCCTATCCTTCCCTAAACTAAAAGAAACAGATTTCACAGGTTCGCAATATTCTACAAATTCAGGTGAATACTCATCATAAGGGCAAACAATAGGATCATCGATATTTTCGATCTCTGGGTGAAATCCTAAGAATTTAGATTTTTGATCTTCTTTGATCTTAGCAAAAATTTCATTATCCATATATTTCAATGGTTTAAACCCAATTTCTTCTTCGGCCTTAATCTTCCTAAATGAAAGCAAAGTTCTCGCTTCTGCACTGCCACAATGACTTACACCATAACTGAAATAACAAGTATAACCATTGTCTGTAATGGTCCCTTGTGTTGTGATTTGTATATAATCGGGTTCAACAATCAATTGCCCAATATCGCTATTTTCAGTATCTCTGACATAATCAATGGCTTGAGAGAGCCACCACACCAATGTCAAATCAGCAGGTCCTGGCATTTTGTTAGATGCCCAATTCACACGCATATACTCTCGTTTAAACCAAGGACGATCTAGGCTATTCTCTACAAGTAGATTCCCTGGTTCTCCAGTGCTTGTATTATAATTTCTAATGACATCAAAATGAGAGATAATATCAAATGCAGCCACAACCCCCCATTGATCTTGATTGACAACAGCAGCATTCTCATTGAGTTTAGGAATGGGTTCATAGCTTCGATAAGCATATAAAGTATTCTCTGTGATTTCCCAACGGATCTTCTCTAAACTACCTTCTAAACCATTGAATCCCACAGAGATTTCTGGGGATACATCGACTAGGGTTTGTCTAAAATACCATTCCCCTTCAAAAATAGATTTATCGATTTTATGGGGTTGAACCAATGATATATCTTGTACAGGTTCTGCACAAGAGATCAAAAATATGATGAAGAGAACATCTAAAAATAATCTTAATTGTTTTTTCATTGTGATCATCCTTATCTAGCCCAATCACCCAATGAGCGGATTTGTCTTAAATCATCGATTAAATCGATATAGCCTTGCATCACCCTATTGACCAAATAAAAATTTCGATTGTAATTTTCATCATTAGGATATCGTTGAAGTTGATCATAAGCAGGTTGCCACTGATTGACTCTAAAGTCTTCGATATATGTGAGATATTCATAAGAAATAGAAAGAAGATCAGGGGTTTGCGCTGCATAGTATATTTGTTTGGTTTGAGGATCATGGAAAGTCGCAATCGGCGTACCTGGTGCAAAAGTTCTCGCATCCCCAGATCCTTCTTCATGAATGGCGATATAATCCACAAAATCCATTTGATCATCTAAACGAGATGAAGCAAAAATCGTACTGAGTGCAAGGGTTTGCCATACGAGATTATAAGGGATATAGGTGAATACTTGATGATCACTGGGTTCTTCGCCATTAGGTCGATAAAAAGGTTGAGGCATGAGACCAGTATCTGTTTTGATATAATTAAAATGCCCTTTTTGATTTGCACTGATTTCAGGACTAATGGCGCTCTTTTGATAGATCGGCAAAGTAGAAAACAACATATCCCTAAAAATTTGAAGCATTTCTTTTTTGAATCCCAAGTAATAATTAATCGCAAAAGGTCTTTGAGAAGAGAGATCTCTTAATCTAAAAAAACGAGTATTTGTATTGATCAAATTGGTAAGCAAATTGATTTTATCATAGTAAGTACCGATATAATCGATTTGATATAAATGTTCATTGCTAAAATCGAGATAACTATTTCTTCCTTGACCATAAGGGATATAGAAGGGGTCACAAAACTCTTGATCTGGCAAATCACTATAATAACCTCTTGGAATATAAAAGTTTTTTGAACGATAATTACAATAATACCCTGGTTCTGGTGTCCCAAGCACCTGATTCATAAAATTCAATCCCAAGAGAGATGCTTGAAGTAGATCATCTCTTAAATCGAGTTGATATTGATCATAAAATACATAGAATTGCCAAGGATATCTCAAATATTCACTAACTCGATCCATTCTACCAAAGACTCGATTCACAAAAGCATTTTGATTTCTACCACGTCTATAAGTATCGAGATAAAAATAAACCCAATAGAGATCTAATGCTGATTTTACTGCTTCAGTATGATTTGCGCCTTCATCCCAAGTTCTGCACTTTAAATCCCCCCTAAATTCATCTGAACAGAAATGATAAGGCACCACACGATCTACCCAAAATCGATCTAAGTTTGAATCTCTATTTTGTGCAATTGCTTGGGTATTTTGAAGGAGTCCAGCTTTCTTTTGAGCGATTAAATCTTCTTTTTTCAAATATTGTCTTTGGGTCAGCGCAGTGACATCACCGAGTAAACTAGGGATTTTACGGTAGTCATTGTATTCTAAGAGTAATTCAAGAGAACCTGGAACAGTCACAGCATCAGTAAATACTTCTACATAACCAGCATAGACAAAATGAATCGCAGCTTGATCATATTTCCCCAAACCCTTGGTATCTGAATTAAATCGAGCACCATAATCCATAATAGAAGCATATCTGTATTCAGGTAATCTCTCTTCAGCCCAACGATCTTCAGGTTGATTGACCACAATATCCCAAAATTCATCTTGGTAGTTCAGGGCATCAAATGAAGCTTTAAAATTATGTCTAAGGCCCATGGTATGCCCGATTTCATGCAAAGATACAGCTTCAAAAATTTCTCTTCTTAAAATTTGATAGATCTCTTCGGGTTCTAAATCTTTGAGTAACCGAGCTTGTCCAATAATAGAATCATCGAGTTCTTCTCCCAAGTATACATTTTTGGATTCAAAGAAGGCTTTTTGTTGATCTCTTTTTTGCCTAAAACTTTCAGGATCAATCAACATATCCACAGCCAATTCAATTTGCTCTTCATTCAATGATGCATTTTGATCCAAGCCCCACAGTGGTCTAAATAAATCTGTTAATTCGCTTGATAAGAGTTTGGAGAGGATATCAGGATTTTGAATGAGTTTCTCTTTGATTTGCATTCTTGATAGCGGACTTTGAGCAAGGATATTGGACAAAGGATCATGAAGATTGGGTTGATTTAATCTTCTCTTGAGATCCCTTTCTGCTTCTGTGATGAGATTTGCTTGAGATGAAGAAGATGGCAAAGAATTCGCTTGATTGTTGTGATGACTGAGATCAACAAGATTTAATCTTTGGCTGATTTCTTGTTGTAGCGTTGCATTGATCAAAGGGAGATTTTGGGTCGCTTGAGAGCCCTTCTCTAGCCATACTTTAAGATCATCCCCTTCCAAAGCACAACTAAAATCATCTGTGGGTAAACCAAAAGCTTCACAAAGATTACCATTCATCGCACGAACCATATCTGCACCACTTCGCGCATAACTATCCAAAGCTGCCCCATAGATATAGGCATTCCCAGAAACAATTCTCCCATTTTCAATATCAGCCCCACTGGGTCCAAATCCAAGAGGACCGCTGGGTTGAGCATCATGTATCCAATACAAAAAATTAAAGCGTATATCACCGATTTGTTGCCAAACAAAAGCTTGATCCCCAAGTTCTCTGCTGGCATGGGTCAAGAGAGAACAACTCTCTTCAAGGAGCAATGGGTCTATTTTTTGCCCTTCAGTATAACGATCACCCAGCACACTCGCATACTCTGGATACATCAATAGATATTGTTCAATCCCAGCTTGAGAGCATTGATTATCTCTGATTTGAAAGAGTTGATCACTACCATGTTCAGCCCCTTCTTCACCCCTTAAAAACACAGCGAATTGTGCTGATGCATCAAAATCTCTTTTGAGTTGTTGTTGTATTTCGGATTCTGATTTTTGGGTCGCAAGCATGGCTGATTGAAGGAGCACTTTGTTCCAAGCACGCGCGATTTTCACAGCTGTTGTTTTAAGATCATCTGGGAAATTAGCATTGAGATAATATACCACAGGTCTGAGTTCTCTTTGTTCTTTGGGAATAAGTTGACCTTGAGCATTGATTGAATTTTTCCAAATATTATGATGGTTTGCATAGAATTCGCGATTGAGATCATTGCCTCCACCGATTTGCTGATCATATTTGATTCTCTCGCTCCTAAAATACCCAAATCGGTTCTGTTGATCCCATTGTACGCTTTGACAATCATCGATATTGATCTCAGGATATTTCTCCAAAATCTCTGGTGTACAAAGGACATCTATGGTTTGATCTCGATTTAAACCAGTGGTGATTTTTGTGTATTTCAAAGCATTGCCTTGTTCATCCTTAATCAATTCCCGATCCAAATAAGGGACAGCTTCAAAATCCATATCGCTTTCTTTGATCTTATGGAAAGCGTGTCTAACGCTAAGTTCAACAGAACCACAAGGAGAAGCCAAAGAAGTCGCCTGTACAAAATTACTATAACAAGAATAACCCCCATCAAATAAAGCATATTTGGCAGTAATAAAGATAAAGTCATCATTGATTTGCCAATGATCAGGATTACTAGGATCTGTTTCTCTGATCCATTGGCTCTTTGTGGGTGTATTGGTATAAGGATTGATCTGTAAGATCCCACTGAGATCAATAGGGGATTGAATCAGGTTTTTGGTCCAATCCACTCTGATATATTTCCTTTCATACCAAGGATGCAAACTCACATCTTCGCGAATCACATTGCTTTGATTCCCAGTTGTAGGCTGATAATCTCTGATGATATCAAAATGAGAGATAATCGGAAATATCGCGACTGGAGAACCTTTGAGTTCTCCACCAGCCAAACGAGTCTGTTCATCAAGCTGAGGAACAGCTTCATATACCCTTCTTGCGATCAGTTGATCTTGTCTAATTTCCCATTCTATTTTCTCTAAACTTCCCTCGATCCCAGTAAAGAGAAAAGCAAATTCTCCCGGTCTTTGTGCAAGGGTTTGTCTGGCATACCATTGCCCTTTGAGCTTTTCTTTTTCAAGAGCATGAGGTTGAACCCTAGAAATATCTTTGACATTTTCTGCGCAAGCACTCAATATTATAAGAATACAGAGAATAAGAAAATATGTATGCTTCATCGATCTATGCCTTTTTCCAATTACTTATTTGACATCAACGATATTGATAGAAGAATCAATGATCTACTGCGTTTTTTACTATTCTTGATTTTTGCAATCAACCTAGGGTGTGAAGATAAACCAAGTTCTTTGATAGGTCAATCACTGACCGTATATTCTTCTTTTGAACTGAATTTAAATCTTTATTCCTATACAGAGATGCGATGGGTGAATCTAGGATACTGTGAGAAATCAAAACCCAATGTTTTTGTACAATTACCTAGTCCACCATGGGCATTAGCATTTAATCAAGATGGGGAAAGAATTCTTATTTCCGAGTATCAAAACCCAGAAATAGATCTTTCTTTTGTCTTCAATGGATCCCCTCAAAAAAGCAATCATCCGCTCACTGCCATACAACTCAATATCGCTCAAATCGAAGATTTAAAAGTAGAAGCTGTTGCGATTGCCAATGGACGATTATACCCTTTAGATGGGAATATCCTAAGAGCGCCCATACATGAAGAAGTCACAATCCTTGGGATTTGGAAAAAGAATAATCGAACGATTTATTATAGTGTTCGCACATTAACAGACCTATACTACTATCAAAATGACCCTTTAAATCTAGTCCCCCAAAAAGTTCTAAACCAACAAATCCCCTTTATTGGTTCTACATTGGATTTCCAATTAGCCACAGGGGAATGGGTATATCAAGGTGTAAGAACTGGTTTGATCGTAGATCAAGGATTAGTGAATCAAAACAATGGTTTACTGGTTTCTGTTCCCAATCAACAAGCCATTGATTGGGGGATATGGTTTCGTTTAAGTTCTCAACACCTACAATTTGCCCCCATTGAAATCAAAGATCAATATGCTTCCATAGAAGCCTATATACCCGCCCAAAACTTTGGGGTAAAATCATTTTCTCTCAGCTTTGATCAACAATTATACCCCACCCTCGGTTCCATATTAACCCCTACCCCCCTCAACGATCAAAAAATAGAATGGCAAAACCAAGGTGTATACGTTGATCTATCGATCTATAATCGAAAAAAACAAGGCATCAGAATCATTTCCCCCATTCATGCCCTAGATCAACAAAGCAATGATCAAAGCAATGATCAAAGCAATGATCAAACACTAGTACTCAATCGATTAAAGCTCCCACCAACGATTTGGGAAGAAGACTGGATCAAATCATCTCTCCTTGAAGTCAAAGCTGATTTCTATGAACTAGAACAGTTAAGTTATGATGATATTTGGGGGCATATCCTAGAAAAAGATATTGCACTCTTCACCCAAACCCGACAAGTCAAAACAGTGACTGGTTATTGGCGTGGTGTCACTGGTTGTGATCAAAATGCAGATCTGGGTTATTATCTCATCAATGAAAAAGTCAGTTGTATAGGAGAAAGTCCCTTATTAGCCACAATCGATCAATGTGGGCATTTGGATTATCCCCCAAATCCAGAGATTGAATCATCGGCACTTACCCCTATTGCATCATCTGTGATTATTCAACCTTCTGCGCTTTATGGGCATTACTATGCGTTGCAGATTTATGAGCGTGTTGAAGGGCAAGATTGGAAATTAAGTGTAAATGAAAGCTTTGAAAATGGTCCTTGGTTTAGGTTAAGTCCAACTGGGGAAATATGGATTAAAAGCGATCGTTTTAGTTCAGCTGGTTTCATCACACAATGGCGTGCCAATATGGGTCAAGGGTTCTTCTTTCAATGCAATCGAAAACCCATCAATCTAGACATACAATGGAAAAGTGAAATCGATCAAATCGAAATTCTTTGGCAAATTGAAGATCGTAGTTATCAGGCATTCATTCAAAGAATTTAAAAATAAAATCATTTTAAGCAACAAAATCAACATATCAAAGACCTTAACCCGCGTTTTTTAGCCCCCCCTTAAAATGTACTTTGTACAAAAGGAGAAAAAAATGGGATTAAAGTATTTAGCCCCACTTGCTATGCTTGCCATACTCTTTTCATGTAGCGATGATGCTGTTGCACCCAAAACAGAAGTTGTAGACCAATTTGAAATTAAACAAAGGTCAGTCACAGTCACTACCCTAGGAGAAATCGAATCTTTAGATGCTGAAATTGAAAAGGTACAAAGATTAGGTGATAAAGAAGCTTGTGTAGATCACAAAGATTGTATTTCAGGTTTATGTATGCCAACTGAACTCGGTAAAATCTGCACAACCACTTGTCAAACCACAGAAAATTGTACTGGTGGATTTGTTTGCATTATCGATCAATTACAAGCCGAAGACCAAATCCGTTTTTGTGCCCCCAAACAAGAGCCTAGTTTCCTATGCCAACGTTGTGATCAAAGCGAAAATTGTGGTTCAACTGATGATTTTTGCATTCAATTCGATGAACATCATCATTACTGTGCCAAAGGTTGTGAAAGAGATCTAGATTGCCCAGATCACTATAAATGCCAAGATGTATCCATTGACTCTATCTTCAATGGAAGCCACCAACTTCAAAAAGCAATCGATCAAGAAGTAGTGAGCTATGATGAACAAAATCAAACCATCAAGCAATGTATGCCAGTAAACCAAGAATGTGAATCCTGTGTAGATCAAGATGGTGATGGTTTTGGTGTTGGTAGTGGATGTTTGGGTTTGGATTGCAATGATCAAAACGTAGATGTTCATGCACAAGGCAAAGAAATTTGTGATGGACTAGATAATGATTGTAACGATAAAATCGATGATGCATTAGTGGTAAGCGAAGCCTTAAAACAAGAATTAAATTGCCTAACCCAAGGGGTTTGCGCCAATGTTGAAATCCTTTGTCAAGCGGGTACATGGCAATGTAGCTATAACAATCAATATGAAGAAGAAGAACAACGATGTGATGGTTTTGATAATAATTGTAATGGTCAAATCGATGAACATATTGATTTCCAAAATGATGTCAATCACTGTGGTAACTGTTTTACCCATTGCCAAGCCATACACGCAACCACAGCATGTGTGATGGGAGAATGTCAATTGCAAGGATGTGAAGCTGGATATTATGATATCAATCGAGAACGCAATGATGGTTGTGAATATCAATGCCAATTCAATGGTGCAGAGCGTTGTGATGGTGCAGACAATGATTGTGATGGGAAATTCGATGAAGATTTTGATTTTAATAGCATTGAAAATTGCGGTGGATGTGGCATTACCTGCCAATTCAACCATGCCCAAGCTTCTTGTGTAGAAGGCACTTGCCAATTAGATGCTTGTTATGCAGATTTTGTGAATCTCAACACTCAAAATGCAGATGGTTGTGAATATGCTTGTCATTTTACAGGAAATGAACGTTGTGATTACTTAGATAATGATTGCAATGGTAGCACAGATGAAGGCTTTGATCTTCAAAGAGATATTAACAATTGTGGTGCTTGTCAAAGAGTATGCCATTATGATCATGCCCAAACCCTTTGTGCTGCTGGTAATTGTTTAATGGGGGCTTGTTTACCCAATTACTACAACCTCAATGGCAATCAAGCTGATGGTTGTGAATACGCTTGTCATTTTACCAGCGATATCGATGAACCCGATGAAGAAGGGAT
>JACCDO011009600.1_pt1 | contig 34596 bp, 32 predicted proteins | sample 7446101 | NCBI WGS metagenome assembly JACCDO01 (sample SAMN15323440, study PRJNA562643) | freshwater metagenome | isolation source: river surface water | place: USA:Blue River Watershed | collected 2017-08-16 | reverse complement strand
TCATGCTCGTTGGTGTCAGTGTGGTACTCCAGCAAACCAGTGCGACGAAACGAACTTACACATATACGAGTAAACCCATCGACTTCCCCGAAGTGCCGTTTTTTGCGGTAGCAGGGACACGTCTCGCGCCGGTGCGCCCACAGGCTATTCTCGATAAAACACTCATCATCAATCCGGGCGGTGGCATGGATGTGACGGGAAACGACGGTATTCGTTTGCAATTTAATCGACGCATCACGGATACCACGCGGGGTGAATGTGTGGCACCTACGATTTCTGGATGGGGCAGTGGTTCCCGTGGCGACACGATTTATTGGCGCAGTTTTACACAGTTCTATGCTGACGCTGACTTTGGTGTGGTGCTTTCGATTGGTGGTGGTACAGGGAGTGGTGCACCTGGATCCGCGACTGCACTCCAGACGATTTTGGCCTCGTGTCCGTCATACTTACTTGGAAACACCCAGTTTGATGACATAACCATTGGAAATTTGACTGGTTCGGCAATATTGTGTGATCAAACCACGACTGCGAACACGTTACGCAACTGTTCGCCCATGTATGGCAGCGGCTCCGCAGTCATCACCTATTCCAAGACATTGAGTGGCAAAGTATACTCGCTTATTCGCTCAATTAATTATATCTATCCGAATCCATACTTCCTTGAGCAGTTTACCATCAGTGTCCCGTCTGGGAATACACAGACAATCAAACTGTACAAAGGTGGTGATACGGCACCAGGTGGTTCTAACAGTGGCGTCGGTGTCTATGTGTCGAACCCTGTGAAGCGTATCATGTCTGTTGAAGTCAACACCCAAGTCTTTGTGGCTATGAAAGAAGTGCGTCGTCCTACCGGGATGAGCACCTTTGAAGGTGCCATGGAGAAAAATTTTGATATTTTTGGTGATATTTACTATCACATGAATAATAATTTAGATATGGGATTTAGTGCGTTATCATCAAATCATAACGTGGCATTTGGTATCCAGTATACGATTGGGAATACGCCAGGTACCTACAACGAAGAAAATTACACTTACGTCGGTTTGCAAGGATTGAGTCTCGAAGCAGAATGGGTGGATGCGATAGCGACGCGTTCGGCACAACTCGACATCGTGCTCGTGAATTCGTATGGTACGAATGCCACGGGCAACGGTTTCCGCTTTACGATTCCACGTGGCATGTATATCACTAATATCACCAATGGGTGTGGTGGGACACTGACCAACACAGATACCGTCATTAATCTGAGTGGGTTTAGTGTGGCTGGATTAGGCGGATGTGTGGTATCGGTGACTGCGGGCACGTTTACCTCGGGGATTTACACGGTCAACAAAAAGAGCTTCACCAACATCGTGGGTAGTACCATCATCAACTCGGTCAGTGATGCACCAGTCAACTTTAGTGTGCCGTCTGATACATTTACTCCGACGCCCACCAATACCTATACACCCACGTCTACGAATACGTCGACGCCTACGATGACGCCTACCCCCACAGAGACGGATACGCCGACCGAAACAATGACACCGTCTGAGACGTTTACCCCAACCGAAACGGAAACACCCACGGAAACCGAGACGTATACCCCGTCGTACACGATTACGCCGACGGATACGCCCACAGAGACGGATACACCGACCGAGACCGATACACCATCGACGACACTGACGCCGTCACTGACACCGACAATTACGTTGACACCATCGCTAACGCCCACGAACACGTTGACACCGTCGCTGACGCCCACGTTGACGCAGACCTTGACCCCGAGTATTACGCGGACACCGTCACCGACATTTGATAATTCGGTGCTCAACAAACTCGCTCTTGGGCATTCGTTCATGTTGGGTATTCAAGCAGATGGGACATTAGTGACGTGGGGACTCAATCAGTGGGGGCAAACATTAATCCCCCCCGAGCTCCAAACCATGCAGTTCTTGGATGTGGCAGCAGGCTACACGACTAGCTATGCGGTGGGGTACGACAACCGGCTGTATGCATGGGGGCGCAACACGTTTGGTGAGCGCGCTATCCCCGTGGCTGCATGGGACGATGTGGTAGACGTGGCAGCGGGTACCAATCATGCACTCGCTCTCAAAAACGATGGAAGAGTGATTGCATGGGGGCGCAACGATGCATTCCAAGCGAATGTGCCTGGTAGCTTGCGCAATGTTATCGCGGTAGCTGCCGGTGAGCGTCACTCGCTGGCCTTACGCTCCGATGGCACGGTGGTGGCTTGGGGCGCCAATGATGCTGGTCAAAGTCGTGTGCCTGCGGGATTGCGCGATGTGGTGGCCATCGCTGCGGGTGACCGGCATTCGTTGGCGTTACTGGATACGGGGCGTGTGGTCGCATGGGGGAGCAACCAGTTTGGGCAGATTAGCAAGATCGGTGATCCGAGAGATGTGGTACAGATCGCAGCCGGGCGCAGTACCACGTTGCTGCTCGATGTGCGTGGCGTGGTTTACCCGTTTGGTCAAAATGACAACGGCATTTTCAATTTCCCAGCACATGCATATCGTCCCGGGAGTGATATTGTGGGAGTTAGCATCTCAACGATTAATTCGGTGTTGAGCTATCGCAACGGTGTCAATCGCATCTTTGGGAGTAGCATGCATAATATTATGGTCTCACGTACACCGACACGTACCCCACTCATTACGCTGACGGCCTCGGATACTGCGTTACCGACTGAGACATATACACCATCATATACCAAGACGCCCTCATCCACACGGACACCGTCGCGTACACGCACACCGTAACTGCCAACTTCACCGTGCCCACCCTCCGTACATCGTATGTGTACGGAGGGTGGGCGATTATTATGACGTGCGTTCAGGTGGTGAGATTTCTGCCCAGAGACGCTGCATGTGTGGACTGTGTTGCAACAGGTCGATGAGCGTGCCTTGGGCGACCACACGCCCAGCATCGAGTACCACGATGCTGTCGGCATGTTGCATAATCCCAGGGCGATGACTGCTCACCACAAGTGTGCCTGTACCATGCTGTCGTAGGGTTTGCCACAGGTGTTGCTCTGTGGTCACATCCACCGCACTCGTCATATCATCGAGTACCAAGAGTTGTGCATTGCGCACCAACACCCGCGCCAGGGCAACGCGTTGCCGTTGCCCGCCAGATAAGCGTACACCGCGTGGCCCTACGATGGTATCGAGCCCTGCTGCCAGCTGTGCCACATCATGGGTGAGGGCACTAGCGGCGAGCACATCAGTCAAATCGGGCACATTTGCACCAAGCATGATATTGGTACGGAGCGAATCACTCAGCAAAAACGGAATCTGTGTTGCAGCGATGACATCAGGCGCCCCAATCTGGGTCATTGCGTCATCATTCCAAGAGATGTGCCCTGATTGTGGGTGTAGAAGCCCACTCAACAGGTGCAGCAAGGTACTTTTGCCACTTCCCACTGCTCCAGTAATCACAGTCAACGAGCCACGTGTGATTGTGAGAGAAACGTTGTGTATGCCAAATCCGCCGTCATGGTGATAACTGACATCGTGAAGTTGCATCGACTGTAGGGGTGGGCGGGCAGGCACATGATGTATGACTGGTTGGATGCGCCACCATGGATAGGTGCGCATCAACTGCATGGGGGCGTCGGGCATGAAATCGGTCAGACGCGTAATCGAGACACGCTGTTGGGCATAATCCCCGATAAACGTCGCAATCACGTTGGGCATCCATGCGATGATGCCTAGGCTACTCGCCAAGAGCAAGACATCACCAACACCGAGTGTGCCTTGTCCCAAGGCCTGCCCCGCATACCAGTAGATGAGTGCGCCACAGATGGCGACCCCAGCATCAACCAAGAAATGTTGTGCCTGGAATAGTGCAATGGCCCACACATTGATGCGTCGTCGTTGATCACTGATGCGTTGCACGTGTGCGAGTGCATCATCTGCTTGTGCACACATGCGTAATGTGGTGGCTCCCGCAATCAGACTCCCGAGTAAGCTGGTATATTCATCTTCGCGTTCGCCGGCCTGATAGCGAAACTTGAGGTAGTGTGGCCAGATGGCATAGGCTGCTCCCCCGAGTGCAAACAGCGGCAACACGCTTATGAGGCTCAGTTGCAGATCAAGCTGTGCCATGATGAGAAATGCACCGATTGCCACACTACTCGTGCTGATAACTTCGGGTATCCATAACGGAAAATCAGCAACTTCATCTACGTCGTCACGCAAGCGATTGATGGCTTCAAGCGCCGATACAGGTAATGGCTGGGCACCTGGACGTTGCAAGGCCTGATGCAGCGTATTATGCTGGAGCACTCCTTTGATGCGATAGCGAAACGTGACATCGCCCCAGGCTTCGCTGTAAAGCGCACCGATACGAGCCGCAATGATGGCCACATAGACGAGCAAAACCCCCCAATATGTCTGTGTCGACGTGTATAACCCGTATGCGTTAAATAGCTCACGTTCTATGACGATGACTGCAAATGGAAAGACGACATTGAGGAGCCGCCCAAATGTGTAGATGGCAAACGGTTGGCGTGCCATCTGTATCATCGCTCGGGTAAATCGTGGAGTCGTTATGCTCATAGGGTTGCTCCAAAATCACGTGCAAGCAGATGAGCATAGTGGCTCTCTGGTTGTTGTGCGAGCAGGTGTGGCGCACCTTGCTCAACGATGATGCCGTCAGCCAGTACCACAATCATGTCTGCATGGCGTACCGTACTTAGACGATGCGCGATGGTGATTACCGTACGATGCTGTGCCAGCGATGCAAAGGCCTGTGTAATGCGTTGCTCGCTAAGTGGATCAATATGCGCACTCGCCTCGTCGAGCAGGATGACACCCGGATCGCGTAGCCATATACGGGCTAATGCGAGCAGTTGTTGCTCGCCCGGCGATAGCGTGCGTTGCCCATCACCGAGCCGTGTATCAAGTCCATCGGGGAGTGCATGCAAAAAATCTGCCAAGCCACATGTGGTAAGTGCAGCCATAATTGCATCATCGTGGTATGTGGTGGCAAAGCATGTCACGTTGTCGCGCAGCGACGCATTAAAAATATCAACCTCTTGACTAATGACTGCCACGCGCTGCCGCAGTGATGCATCACTGATTTGTGATAATGCGTGGTGGTGATAGTGAATGGCACCGGTATACGGTGTTTCGTTGCGACTGAGCAGACGAATCAATGTACTCTTGCCGCTGCCAGTACGACCCATAATTGCCACGTGGGCACCTGCTGGGATATGCATGGTGATATCGCGCAGCACATCCTGTGGACTCGTTGGATAGCGGAACGATACCTGGTCAAGGGTGATTGCTAGTGCCCCAGCAGGCAACTGAGACCCGGTGGTGATAGGGGGAGTTGGATTAATCAACAAGGCATCTATACGTGCGAGCACTCCACGTGCTTGCTGGAGCGCCTGTATGATTCCACGTACCTGTTCGATGGGTTGAGCAATCAATGCCATGTAGCCGAGAATGGCCACTGCATCACCAATACTGCCCCCGTATTGATAGTGCCAAATCCCTAGGATGACGGCAATCATCCAGCCTATCGCATTGACGATGGTTGCTACGATGGTTGCGCGTTGGCTCTGCATGCGAGCGGTGCGGTGGGCATGGAGCAGGGTGGCGAGGCGTGGTGTCAGTCGTTGATGGAGCACCGATGTGGCGCCGACTGCTTTGACATCAGTGATACTTGCAAAGCTTTCTTCAATTGTGTCATACAAGGCAGCATCAGCAACGCGCTCTTCCTCCCACGCATTGTGATTGTCGCGTTGTGTGAAGGCAATCAGTACACTGCTCACGATCAAATATCCAAGCAACATCATGCAGATACGCGGATCGATTTGCCATGTATGATAGGCTACAAAGAGTACAAGCACCACCGTATGGGTGATTTGTGCACTCGTCTCACCAAAGAGCTCGTGCAGCTGACCACTATCAGCATCAATGCGTTCACTGAGTTCACCGACTCCATGGTGGCGAAAAAACTCGAGTGGTTGGGCAAAGACAGCCTGCCCACTTTGATGGCGCAGTGTATTGGTTGCCACCCAGGCGCTCTGACTTGCCAAAACACTCCCACCCCAGCGACAGAGTGGCACCAAAAGTGCCACCACAGCAAAACTCACAACCAATGATAGCAATGGCCCTTGTGTGGTGGCTGTGTCGATGATCCGTTGCACATAAAACGGTCGAAAAGTGGTGAGCGCAGCTTCAAGCGCGGCGCACACGATGACTCCAATCCACCAGCGATTTGTACGCACGATGGCTTTAACGCTTGGTGACATAAATAACGCCATAGCGATATGTTCTCCTCAGGTACACAAGACTACTTCCGGTAGTACAGACGTACAACCGGTATGAGCCGACCATCAGATGTATCGACAGGTGGGTGGGTTACCTGCTAGTGTGTCACCACCGATACGCTGTCGCATACATCGTGGGTGATATGGGTTGACATGGCGTTACTCCTTTGTGCATACAAACGTGGTATCAGACGAGATTATACCCCGATTTCACGTTACTGTTGTAGCTCTTGGATGCGCAGGGTGGCTTGTTCGAGCAGGGTGCGGCTCTGGGCTACCAGCTGCGCCCCTCGTTGATAGAGTTGCAATGATTCCTCGAGTGATAACGTGTTTTGCTCGAGGGTGGCAGCGATTTGCTCGATCTCTTTGAGCATTTCTTCAAGCGTGAGTTGATTACTCATGGTTCCTCCGTAATGCGGGCCGTGCGTTGTCCATCAGTGAACTGAATCGACACAATTTCGTCACCGGTGAGCATGTCAGCCTGGCGTACGATGGCGCCGTGTTGGTTGCGTACGAGTGTAAATCCGCGCTTGAGTACGGCATGTGGGTCTAGTGCGTCGAGTTGGGCTGCCAGATGGTTGAGTGTTTCTTGGGTACGACTGATGCGGTGTTGGATGGTTTGTTGTAGCCGTAATCCGCTGTAGTCGAGTCGCTGCTGGTATGCCACGATGCGTTGTGCTGGGGCTGCTCTGAACAACCGTGCTTCCATGTCGTCGAGGCGTTGGCTACGTTCGTTGAGGCGACTCTGCACGTGAAATACGAGCGTGGCTTGTAGGTTGGCCACATGCTGCACCATATCGCGTTGGTCTGGGGTGACTGCCATGGCTGCCATGGTTGGCGTAGCTGCACGGTAGTCGGCCACAATATCCGCAATCGTGTAATCAACTTCGTGACCAATCCCAGATACCACAGGCACTGGAGCACGCAACATGCACTGAATGACGTCTTCGTGGTTGAATGCGACTAAATCCTCATATGAGCCACCGCCACGCACCACCAAAATCACATCGACGGGCTCCGCATAGAGATGCGTGAGCGCACTCACAATTTCAACTGGGGCGTACTCGCCTTGCACGCTACTGTGTGCAAGGATAACTTCTACGCAGGGAAAGCGTGCCTGGAGCGTGGCTTGTACATCATGCCATGCCGCCCCACTGCGTGACGTGACCACACCAATCCTACGTGGCAAGGCAGGCAAGGCACGCTGTTTGGACATGCCTTGATACTTGCGCTGCAGGCGTTCGAATTCTGCATGTGCCAGCCCGAGTCCCACATCAACAATGTCATCGATGATGAACTGTATTTCGCCACGAGCGGCGTAATAGTCGATGCGCCCATGCACGCGTACGCGTGCCCCCACGGCGGGGAGCATCAAGCGCATGGCCGATGAGCGCCAACAGTTGGCGCGGATACTCGTTGATTCATCTTTGAGAGTGAAATACCAGTGTCCCGACGCAGGCGTCGAGACACTGGCGATTTCGGCTTCTAACCAAATATCAGAGAGGAGCGGGTCGCGCAATAGCGTTTCGAGCAGCGTCGCTAATTCGTTGAGCGCAAGCACGCGTAGCATCTAAGCACTCGGCTCGATAATTATCAACGCCTGCCCAAACTCGACGGGTTGCCCACTCTTGACGAGAATCTTGACCACTTTGCCGGCTACGTCGCTCTCGATTTCATTCATCATTTTCATGGCTTCGACAATGCATAGTCGATCACCAACCTTGACCATATCACCTTCGTTCACAAAGGCTGGATCTTTGGGTGATGGGGTAGCATAAAACGTGCCAACCATGGGTGACGTAATCTGATGCCCACTTACCACTGGCTCGGGTGCGGGGGCCGTGACCACAGGAGCGGCTGGTGCGACCACGGCAGTGGCTACGGGTACCGGTGCCGCGGACACGCCACTATGCATCATCACCGGCGCAGCTGGAGGCTGGTGGCGTTTGATATGCAGACGTGTGTCGCCACGCTCGATTGAAAGCTCACTAATGTCGCTTTCGTTCACCAACTTGATAAGTTCGCGTACTTCGTCAATGGCGAAGATGTTGGCGTTTGGGGTGTGCTCATGCTTCATGATGCTCTTGCTACTCCACCTACAGCTGAATAATCATCTTGCCCCATTATACCACTACCACCACGACTAGTGGTGTGTGCCCGGTGATTCTTTGTGCCCCAATATCCAATCAAGTGCCAACACGTAGCCGCGCCACCCCAAGCCGGCAATCTGCCCAGTGGCAATCGGTGCAATTACCGAGTGATGCCGGAATGGTTCACGTTTGTAGACGTTAGAAATATGCACTTCGATGATGGGGCAACTGACCGCGCTTAGTGCATCGCGTAGGGCATAACTGTAATGCGTAAATGCACCCGGGTTGATGATAATCCCGTTGATGGTGGCCTGTTCGCGTTGAATGGCGTCGATCAGTGCTCCTTCGTGATTGCTCTGTACACAGACCATCTGCGCATTGGCATGCTGTGCCCGTTGCACGAGTGCCTGTTCGATATCGCCTAGTGTGGTTGCCCCGTAGATGTGGGGTTCGCGCGTGCCCAGCATATTCAAGTTGGGACCGTTGAGTAGCAAAATGCGCATCGTCTACCTCCTCTGCTGATGCTATTATACGGCGGCTTGGTATCTTCATATATATTTCTAATACCTCGACTATTGCATCTAAAAGTGAAACCGTTACAATAAAAACGTGACAGTAGGACTGATCATTCGTAATAAGCATGGATATGCCTTGTTACTATGAAATACAACGTAAAGGGGTAACGAATTTATGAGTAAGATTGTTGGTATTGACTTGGGAACCACGAATTCGTGTGTGGCAGTCATGGAAGCTGGCGATGCAGTGGTCATCCCCAGCTCCGAGGGCAACCGCACCACGCCGTCGATTGTGGCATTCACCAAGAGTGGCGAGCGCTTGGTTGGTCAGACGGCCAAACGCCAGGCCACCATCAACGCCGAAAACACGCTGTATTCCATCAAGCGCTTTATTGGGCGCACCTACGATGAAATCACCAAAGAGCGTGAAATGGTGCCGTACAAGGTCAGCCAAGGCAATCGCAACGATGTGCGTGTCGCATCGAGCAACACGGGCAAGGAATATGCCCCCCAAGAAATCTCTGCTATGGTTTTGCAGAAGCTCAAAGCTGACGCAGAAGCCTACCTCGGTGAGCCGGTCTCAAAGGCCGTTATCACGGTGCCTGCGTACTTCAATGATAGCCAACGCCAGGCCACCAAGGATGCCGGCAAAATCGCTGGACTCGAAGTGTTGCGTATCATCAATGAGCCGACTGCTGCTGCCTTGGCTTATGGTCTCGACAAGAAAAAAGACGAAACCATTCTCGTCTTTGACTTGGGTGGTGGTACGTTCGATGTCTCCGTGCTGGAAGTCGGTGATGGTGTGGTCGAAGTCAAAGCGACCAATGGTGACACGCACCTCGGTGGTGATGACTACGACCAGCGTGTCGTGGAATGGATGATCGACGAGTTCCGCAAGGATCAAGGTATCGATCTCGGCAAAGACCGCCAAGCATTGCAACGCCTCAAAGAAGCTGCTGAAAAAGCCAAAATCGAGTTGTCGAGCATGGCCGAGACAGAGCTCAACTTGCCCTTTATCACGGCTGATGCCAGCGGTCCCAAACACTTGCAGATGCGCTTGTCACGTGCCAAGTTTGAGCAACTGACCGCAGAGCTTACCGAGCGCCTCAAAGGGCCAGTGACGCAGGCATTGCGCGATGCGGGCATGCAGGCCAGTAGCCTCGATGAAGTGGTGTTGGTGGGTGGCTCAACCCGTATGCCGGTGGTACAAGAACTTGTCCGCAAGATGACGGGCAAAGAGCCCAACAAGAGTGTCAATCCTGACGAAGTGGTGGCCATTGGTGCCGCTATCCAAGCCGGTGTGCTCGGTGGCGATATCAAAGATGTGGTACTGCTCGACGTGACCCCACTCTCACTGGGTGTTGAGACACTGGGTGGTGTGATGACTCGCCTCATCGAGCGCAACACGACGATTCCCACGCGCAAGAGCGAAATCTTTTCGACGGCCGCTGATAGCCAGACTGCAGTGGACATCCACATCCTGCAGGGCGAGCGTTCGACGGCGAGCGACAACATGACGCTCGGGCGCTTCCGCCTCGAAGGCATCCCGTCGGCACCCCGTGGTATGCCCAAAATCGAAGTTACCTTTGACATCGATGCAAATGGTATCCTCAACGTGTCAGCCAAAGATCAAGCCACCGGCAAGGAGCAGCGCATCACCATTACGGCGAGCACCAATCTCAACAAGGACGAAGTCGAAAAGATGGTGCGTGATGCCCAGGCCCACGCCGAGGAAGATCAGCGCAAGCGCGAGCTCATCGAGCTCAAGAATCGCTCAGATAGTATGGCGTACGATGCGGAGAAGTCATTAACTGATCTCAACGGCAAAATCGACGAAAGCTTGGCCGAGCAGATTCGCAAAGTAGTTGCCGAGTTGCGTACTGCTATTGGCAACGACAACGAATCGTTGATGCAGAGCCTCGGTGAGGAGTTGGCACAGCTGATGGGACAGGCAACCCAACAGGCACAAGCTGCAAACAACGGCGATAATGCTGGTGGTACTCCCAAAAACGACGGTAACGTGGTAGACGGTCAATACACGGTCGACTAAGCGACACCGTACCACACACCGGCACGATGATACCATCGTGCCGGTGTGCACATTCATCGACAGTTAAATATTCGTTAATAATAACGATTTTTTCCATTGGTGGGAGTGGTATACTTGCCCTAGTTACCGTGTGTTGTGGGGAATGCGCTGTCGATGGTCATCGTAGACATTGCCATTTTGCTCTTGGTAGTCGTCTTTACTACGTTAGGCTTCTACTGGGGTGCAATTCGCCAATTACTTGCAATAACCGGTCTGCTTGCAAGCTTTGTTGTTGCAGGCCGCTACGGCGTGAGTGTTGCTGCACTCATTGAGCCTATTGTTGCGAATCGTTCGTATGCAATGCTCATTGCGGTCATGCTCATTATGATGGCTGTAAATGGGAGTGCAAGCCTGGCTGCCTCGTTGATTCAGCAATTTGCAGGATTGATTGCACTCGGGTTTGTTGATCATCTGCTCGGTGCATTACTGGGTGCGTTGCAAGCATTGCTGGTCGTTGTTGGATTGTTGTTGGTCATGGCCGCATTTCCACATCAAACATGGATGGATGCACTGCGGATGTCGAATGTGGTCAATGGGATTGTCTACGTCTTTGGTGGGGTAGTGCTTACGTTTATTCCCGATCCACTGCAGAGTGCATTACGGATTGTGATTTTTCGGTAATACTGTGGCAAAGATTGTTTACAAACGGGGCGGTATTTGCTAGTATGAATAGAGTGGTTCGGTGAATTGGAGTTCCATGGATACACAAGCACTTGCTCGCCGCGTGGTAGAGCTTCTCGAAGATAAACAAGCAAGCGATATCATGTTGCTCGACTTGCGTTCGTTGCGTACATTTGCTGATTTTTTTGTCATCTGTAGTGGTGACAACGAGCGCCAACTCAAAGCACTACTTGATGTGGTGGATGCTGGGGTGAGTAGTGAGTTTGATCTTGAAACAAAAACCGAAGGTGTAACGTCTGCTGGATGGGTACTCCTTGATTATGGGGATGTGGTAGTTCATATCTTTTCTCGTGAAATGCGCGAATTCTATCGTTTGGAGCGCTTGTGGAGTAATGCGACTCCACTCGTCGTGGTACAGTGAGGTAACGAATATGCCAACAGGTCGTTCACGACTCATCGCTTTTAGTCTCGGAGCTGCTATTGGCAGTGCGGTAGGGCTCATTCTTGGCTCATTGCTCACCTATTGGATTGGTGACGAAGCCATCAAAAACCTGCGTGATAGTCTGCAACGTCAGCCCGACCACCCTAATTTCGAAAAACTCTTGCAGTAAGGCGTATATAAACTGCCCGTTGTTCGTCCACGAACAACGGGCAGTTTTGTATTAGTTGGTGCGGTCGTGTTCGTGCCCAATCCAGTCTTGGTCTCCATCCGCCCAGTGTTCTTTTTTCCAAATCGGTGCAATTTCTTTGATGCGGTCCATGATCCACCCAGTAGCCGCTAGTGCTGGCCCACGATGCCCGGCTGCGACTACCACAATCACTGCCGTTTCACCGATGTCGAGGATACCGATGCGATGGTGAATGGCCACATTGCCGATGGCAAAGCGTTGTTTGGCATCGTTTGCAATATCGGCAAGCACCGCGGTCGCCATCTCTGCATAGGCCTCGTATTCGAGGCGGGCGGTGGCGCGATGTCCGAAATGATCGCGTACTGTGCCACTAAACGTGACTATCGCACCATAATCAGGTGCGCTAACCAGTGTAACGAGTGGTGCAGCATCAAGAGGGGTATTTGTGACGGCAAAGGCGGGTGTCTCATTCCCCCCGCTTACCGGCGGAATAAACGCCACTACATCACCGTCATGTACCACGGTCGTGGCTGCCACAAAGCGCTCGTTGTGCGCATAGAGGACACGGGTGCGATATGGTGCAAGCGCGGGGTAGCGTGTTTCGAGCTGCTGCCAGATATCCGCAATTGTGCTGTTGGCAGGCATGTTCAGCTGCTCGCTACTCATGCCCGTAATATCACGATGGACCGCAAAATAACGAATAGTCACTTGCATATGCTTATCTCATCGGTAGTCCACGTGCTCGCAAGGCATCCTTGACGTGCGCAATGGTATAGTTGCCAAAATGAAAAATGCTAGCTGCGAGAACTGCGTCAGCACCACCTTGGACAAAGCCATCGTAGAGATGGTCGGGTGTGCCTGCTCCCCCCGATGCAATCACTGGTATCGACACTTGGCTCGAGATGGCATGGAGCAATGCTAGGTCATACCCTTGGTAGGTGCCGTCTGCATCCATGCTGTTGATGACTAATTCGCCAGCACCAAGCTCAGCCCCTTGAATGGCCCATGCTACCGCATCGATACCCGTTGAGCGGGCATTTGCTCCAGTATGAGTAAACACCTGCCACTGTGGACTGCCGTCTGCAGCGGTTACTCGGCGAGCATCAATCGAAAGCACAATGCATTGACTGCCGAAGCGTTTGGCACCCGCAGTAATCAGCGGTGGATTCAAGACAGCAGCAGTGTTGATTGATATTTTGTCGGCACCAGCGCGAAGCATGCGATACATGTCGTCAACGCTGCGTATGCCACCCCCCACTGTTAGCGGGATAAAGACTTGAGATGCAGTACGCTCGACCACCTCGACCATGATGTTGCGTTCATCGGAGCTGGCCGTGATGTCATAAAAGACCAACTCATCTGCACCGCTTTCGTTGTAGTAGTGGGCAAGCACTACCGGGTCGCCAGCATCACGATGATCAACAAATGATACTCCTTTGACCACGCGACCTGCTTTGACGTCAAGACATGGGATGATGCGTCGTTTGAGCATTTACCGACTCTTTCCGTCACTGCTATCAGAAACTGATTTTATGCGGTCAATGGTGCTCTGCATGCTTTTGACGATGATCCCCATCAACTCGGCATCTCGCGTATTGATGTCGTTGAGCTGTGTATGGTGGTCGTGTTGCATATTTTCTAAGCGGGTGTGCGTCCGCGTGATACGTTGCTCCAGCTCACGCACATACGTATCAATGCGTTCAATCCAGGTCGTGATTTGACGGATATGGCGGTCTTCGATGTCTTGGATACCGCTAATTTTATCGTCTTGTTGTAGCCGGATTTCTTCGATGCGTTGCTGGTTGGTCAGAAAGCGCTCGGTGGCAAGGCGTTCGATTTGCTTGCTTTCCTGCATCAATTCGGCAATCCGGTTTGACAAGACGACCAGTTGCTCAGGGATTTCGTTGACCACTTTGTCGATTTGGGTGCGGAAGTCATCGAGGCGGAGCAACCGACTCTGTTGCTCGCTAAGAATGTATTTGCTGTCAGCAACCAGCTGTTGATTTTCCACCGCTTGACGGCGGAGCTGTTGCTTTTCGATTTGCACTTCCTCGAGAATCTTGCGCAATTCGGCACGCCGTGTATCTTCGGACGATTGAAAGGTGTCAAGCCGTGCAAGGAGCGCACGATAGCGTTCATCGGATTCACGTACGAGCGCCAACACGGCACCGATTTTCTGCTCGGTTTCACCCAAGCGATTCACGAGCCCTGCTACTGAGACGCGATCTTCTTTGCGGGCGTTGGCCAATTCTTGTATTTGCGACTGCATGTCACGAATCGGCTGAATGCTTTCTTCGATTTTGATGAGCGTACTCGCAAATTCTTTGCGCAGTGTGGTCATATCACGGCGAAAGCTGTCGAGCGTCTGTTGGAGTTCATTGTTTTGCCGCGATAGCTGACTCTCAATTTCGTTGTGGTCGTGTTCGATTTTGCGCACGTGCTCGTTGGATAGTTGGTATTTTTGGGTTTGATCACGCATCTGCCGGCGCAACTCATCAATCTGATTTTGCAGATGTGTGATTTGTGATTGCGTGTTTGCCCGCGAACGTTCTTCTTCGTGGCGGGCGCTAACGTTGTTGGTATTATCGCTCATATAACCTCCTGCGTAAGTGTGGCAAGTGCTGATGTGAGCTCAATGGCTCCGGTGTAGAGCGCTTTGCCTACAATGGCCCCGTGGATGCCAAGGCGTGCCAATGTGATGAGTTGTGCGGTCTGACTGACCCCCCCCGACGCGATAATCAATGGTCCTTGTGGATGGAGCAACGCCGCAGTGGCCGCATAGTTGGGTTCACTGAGTGTCCCATCACGACTGATATCGGTATAGATGACACGTTGTACCCCGATGTCACGCATCTGTGCTACCAAATCACTGGCTTGTACCTGCGATCCGGCCAGCCAGCCAGCGGTCTGTACTAACCCATCTCGGGCATCTACTCCGACAATGATTGCATCGCCATGCTGCTGTACGAGTGTGGCGACGAACGCAGGATCTTGCACCGCCTTGGTACCAATGATGACCCGCTGAATACCGAGTTGGCGTACATTAGCCACATCGGCGTGTGTGCGGATACCGCCACCGAGTTGAATGGGTACTGATACCGCCGCTGCAATGGCAGCAATGGCCTCGAGATTGACGGGATGCCCCGCTTTGGCACCATCCAAATCAACCACATGCAGATGTCTGGCTCCTGCTGCCACCCAGCGTCGTGCTGCATTCGCCGGTGACTCGTCGTAGACGTTTGCTGTCGCATAGTCGCCTTGGGTGAGCCGCACTGCGCGCCCTTGATGGATATCAATTGCTGGATACAACTCAAACACGGACTGCCTCACTTTTCAATTCGGCCATGTGTGTCACAAAATTGTGCATTAAGCGCAGCCCGGTTGCACCGCTTTTTTCGGGATGAAACTGTACGGCGGCGAGATTTTGTTGCACGATGGCACTTGCAAACGGTAGCCCGTAGTCGGTCTGACCGGCCACCAGTTGTGCATCTGCGATGGCACAGTAATATGAGTGCACAAAATAAAAATCACTCCCGTCGCTGATGCCGTCAAATAACGCATGTTGCGGGTGGTGTGCCGTATACCGGACCTGGTTCCAGCCGATCTGTGGCACTTTGAGCTGACCTGGAAAGCGTGTCACGTTGCCCCGAATAATCCCCAGACATGCGTGTGTGCCAAATTCATCACTCTGGTCAAGCAGGACCTGCATGCCCACACAAATCCCCAGAAACGGCACACCACGGGCGACCGCATCAACGATGGCTTGGTCAAGACCACTCTTGGTCAGTGTATCCATCGTGTCGCGGGTTGCCCCCACACCTGGGAGCACGACGGCAGGCGCCTTGGCTACTACCCGTGGATCGCTCGTGACTTCGAGCGCAACCCCGAGATGGCGTAGCGCACGAACCACATTGGGGAGATTCCCCGCTCCATAATCAATCACCGCAAGCGCCATGGTCGTGTTTACTCCTTTTGTGCCATACACAGGGGATGATGGTGTTGTAACCAATGTATCGTATCGTCTCCCACATGCGCATCACTCGCAACGCCGCCGATATGATCGGGCAACGGGTGTTGCCCGGCGAGCAGGCTCACCGTGGCGTGTACCCCTGCTGCCAACGCATCAAGGTTATAGCCACCTTCGAGTACAACTGCCATGCGTCCCGCACACTGCTGTTGTGCGGTATGCCAAAGTGCCCGCATGATGGTGGTATACCCGGTGACCGACAATGCACAACTGCCAATGGGATCATCCCAATGCGCATCGTATCCGGCAGAGACCAGAATACACTCTGGTGCAAAGCGCTGTAGCGCGGGGACAACTAATTCGGTATAGACACGGTCATAGACGCGATCACCACTGCCATTGGGGAGTGGAATATTGAGCGTGCTCCCATGCCCATTGTCGCGCCCCATGGCATCACGTGCCCCACTAAACGGATAGAGTGGGCTGGCGTGACTCGACACAAAGAGTACATCCGCATCCGCATAAAAATAGTCGTTGGTGCCATTGCCGTGATGTACATCAATATCAACGACTGCCACCCGTTTGATGCCATACGTATGCTGCAGATAGCGTGTTGCAATGGCCACATTATTAAAAAAACAGAACCCCATGTATTGGTCGCGCACGGCATGATGCCCAGGTGGCCGACCGAGACTCATGGCGGGAGTCCCCGTCATCATGGCATCAACAGCCTGACATGCGGCAAAGGCTGCATCACAGGCGGCCGCATAACTCCCCCCAGTGACGTAGGTGTCTGCGTCCATGTGGGCATGTGTGGCACGCTGCTGGCTCAGCTGCTGTAGCGATGCGACATACCTAGCTGCATGTACTGCATGGATGATGGCAACATCCATGGGATGTACTGGATGCACCGTGACACCTGCGATGGGAAACTGTGCCAAAAGTCGCATCACTGCATCAATACGCCCAGCATGCTCAGGATGCTGAGGATGGGTATGCTGGGCATGCTGTGGTGTGGTAATCAATGAAACCGGCATGATTGCGACTCAACAATGTAACTACGATATAGTATAGCACTCTCTGTTCGCAATGCAGAATGAAAAATGGCGTGGCTCGCACGCGCGACTAGTCAATGCGCCGGTGGATGTGGTCAAGGACGCGTTGTAAATCGCCGGGTAACACGCTGTGAAACTCCACGGGTTGGCCACTCCGTGGATGGATGAAGCCGAGCGTTTGTGCATGCAGGAACTGCCGCTTGAGATGAATCGTGTTCAGGTGTGCACCATAGACGGGATCACCGATAATCGGGTGGTGCATGTGCTGACAATGCACGCGAATCTGGTGAGTGCGCCCAGTCTCGAGGGTCAAATCCAGCAGCGTCAGCTGTTGCAAGCGCTCACGTACCTGCCAGTGTGTGCGCGCCGGGCGCCCACCGGCCACGACGGCCATGCGCATGCGGTCGCGTGGGTGGCGGGCAATTGGTGCATCGACCACCCCACTATCAACGGAGAATCCCCCCTCGACCAAGGCTACATACACTTTGTGCATGTGGCGTTCGTATTGCTGTTGTTGCAGATGATTGAGTGCGGCATCGTGACGTGCTACCACCAACACCCCACTCGTATCACGGTCGAGGCGATGCACAATACCAGGTCTGATGCCACCACCAATCTGCATCCCCGGGAAGTGCCATAACAGTGCGTTGACGAGTGTGCCACGTGCATGCCCCGGGGCAGGGTGCACCACCATTCCTGCGGCTTTGTCGACCACAATGATGTCATCATCCGCATAGAGTACCGTGATGGGCAGATTTTCGGCAACCAAATCGGTGTCAACGGGTGGCGGCAGTTGTACCACGATGCGGTCACCTTGTTTGAGTGGCTCGGATGCCCGGGTCGGCTTGTCGTTGCGGGTGATATGACCCTGTTCGATGAGCCGTTGTACTGCACTACGGGTCAAGTCGGCGACCCGTTCGGCTACAAAGCGGTCGAGGCGTTGCCCCACACCGGTCTCATCTACAATCACCAGCAGGGTATCGTCGTCATGCGTCACGGGGTGACTCGCGTGTCTCGTAGTACCAGGTTGCTATCACCAACGCAATCACACTCACTGTAATCGCACTATCTGCCACATTAAAGATTCCAGGGAACCAGGTAACATGCACGAAATCGGTCACATATCCCTGCCGAATGCGGTCGATGATGTTGCCCACTGCCCCACCCACAATACCACCCACACAGAGCTGTACCACGGTGGTATGTGGCATCTGGGTGCGGTAGAGATAGAGTGCACCAATGCTGATGACAATGTTGATAATCGTAAAAAAATGCGGTACACCCTGGAACAAGCCAAAGGCGACCCCCGTGTTGTGGATGTAGGTCAAATAGAGCCATGGTGGCAGGATGGGCATACTCGTGCCTACGACTGGACCAAGATTGGTTTCAATCCACCATTTGCTTAGGCGATCGAACACATTGATAACAATAAATACGAGCAACGGGACACGCCAATATCGTGTGAATTCATGCATGATTGATATACTCCCTAGGCTGAATCAACAGTGCGGTATCCACCCACACTGCCCGGACTAAATGATTCGGCCAACGCACGTAACAAGTTGGCTACAACGAGCATTTCTTCCCTGATGATACGTTGGATGAGATCAGGGGTGGCCGCAACAAACGATTCACCGATATCGCTCCCGCCACTTGCATAGATGACAAGATGTTGGACATCGCGCGACTCGCCAGAACGATACCCGCGCCGAATTTCGATGGCGAGCATGTCTTGATCTGGCATCTGTTGAAACAGTTTGCGAATCGTCTGATTGACAATCGTCATGAATGTTTTGAGTAGTTCGCTGTCACTGCGTTTGTCGTGACTCGCAAGTGTGATTGTATAACTCCACAGCAATTCCAACGACGATGGCGTGTTGTTGGTGCTGGCATGCTGGTGCTCTGGCCCCCATACAAAACTCAACTCGACCCATGGTGGCACATTGTGCTCGGTGAGTGGCTCGCCATGATCGGGGAATATTTCGGCGCGAAAGGTGCGTTCGAGCGTGGCAGGATTAATACTCTCGGTAACGCTGTGCTCATGCAAGCCGGCTTCATCCCAAGCATCTTCGATGGCATTGGCTAATTCTTCGTAACTGAGCAACGTGTTGTATCCTCTATGCAAAATACCTGTCTGTATTGTACTGTATTCAGCAGATGTACACATGCAAATGTGGCGGTGTTATACTGAACAAAAGTCAGAAAGGGTTCCCATGAAATTCGGTGCACACGTCTCTACATCGGGTGGGCTAGCGCGGGCCTTTGCCAATGGCAAAGCGGCTGGGTGCGACACCATCCAGATTTTTAGCAAAAACCAGCAACAATGGCAAGCCAAACCGCTCAGCGATGCCGAAATCACCGCATTTCGTGAGGCATCCGCACAGAGTGGCATGGCGCCGTTGGTCGTCCACGACTCGTACCTCATCAACCTTGCATCCCCTGACGACCTGCTCTTTGCCAAGTCCAAAAATGCCTTCCATGATGAACTCGTGCGCTGTAGCCAGCTGGGTATCCCCTATCTGGTCACGCACCCCGGTGCACACGTGGGTAGTGGTGTCCAAACAGGCCTCGCACGCATCATTGCTGGGCTCGACGCTGTCTTGGCCATGGATGGTGCTTCCGACGTCACCGTGCTCCTCGAAACCACCGCAGGTCAGGGGACCACACTTGGGCGCTCGTTTGCCGAGCTGGCTGCTATTATTGCAGGCAGCAAATACCCTGAGCGTTTGGCCGTTTGTCTCGACACCTGCCACATTCTGGTGGCGGGTTACGAATTCCGCACGCCTGAAAGTTGTGCTGCCATGCTGGCCGAATTCGATGCCACCATTGGTTTAGCGCGCCTCAAAGTCATCCACGCCAACGACGCCCAAAAAGACATCGGTAGCCATCTCGACCGCCACACCCACATCGGTCACGGCTTTGTGGGACTGGACGGGTTCCGTAACCTGATGCGCCATTCCGCCGTGCGGGCTGTGCCGTGGATTCTCGAAACACCCAAAGACACTGATCCTGACGACGATATTGCCAACTTGGCACGTTTGCGTGCCTTGGCAGAGGAGACTGCAGATGCAGCGTGATTTAGACCGTTTGATGGCTGAACGCAACCTCGATGCCATTATTGTCGAGGGACCTGACGGCCTGGGTGCTGCCAACCCGGCTTTCAACTACTTTGTGCGTGGTGCGCACGTGGTGGGAACCGTCATCAAAAAGCGCGGTGAGCCGGCCATGCTCATCCATAGCGACTGGGAACGTCTACAAGCCGAAGAAACTGGCTTGGTGTGTGTCTCGTCGAGCCGTTGGAATGTGCGCGAGATTATGAGCCGTATCCCCGATCGCCTCGGCGCACGTGTCGAGTTGCGTCGCCAAATGCTCAGTGACCTGGGCGTGCGTGGGCGCGTCGGGCTCTATGGCACGGTGCAGGTGGGCCCATTTCTGGCCATGCAACGCCTGCTCGAGCAGGCCGTGCCCGACGTGGAATTTGTGGCCGAATACGACAAAGACATCCTCAGCGCCGCCCGCCTCACCAAAGACGACATCGAAGTCGAAGCCATGCGGGCGGTGGGACGCAAAACGTGCGAAGTCGTGCAGGCTGCCGTGGACTTCATTGCGGCCGGTGTCGCTGATGGCGACTACGTGTGTGATGCTCGTACGGGGCGCCGCCTGACCATCGGCGCTGTGCGCCAGGTCATCGACCGCGAACTGGCGGCGCGGGGTATGGTTGGCGAGGGGACGATTTTTGCGCAGGGGCGCGACGCTGGCTTGCCTCATGCCCGTGGCGAAGACACCATGGAGCTCAAACGGGGCGAAGCCATCGTCTTTGACATCTTCCCCAAAGACGCATCCGGCTATCATCACGACATGACGCGCACCTTTGCCATCGACTTTGCGCCACCGGCCCTACAGCAGCTCTACGACGACGTGCTGGGATCGTTCCATGCGGTGGTGCAGGAATTCGAATCAGGCGCGCCTACCAAGCCCTATCAGACGTTGGTATGCAACTACTTTGCCGAGCGTGGCCACGATACTATCGCTACCACGTACCCCATTGAAGAGGGGTACATTCATTCGCTCGGCCACGGGTTGGGACTGGAAGTACACGAAGACTTCGGCTTCCCATCATTTGCTGATCGTGGTGACGTGCTGGTACCTGGAGCCGTCTTTACGGTGGAGCCCGGCTTGTACTACCCTAGCCGTGGTATGGGAGTCCGCATCGAAGACACCTATTGGTGCCGCCCTGATGGGCAGTTTGAGAGCCTGACGGATTTTTCCAAGGAGCTTATCATCACGCTGAAAGGCCAGCGTCAGTGATGTGCGTGGTATACTGCCTGTAGCTCTGTTTGTGAACGGGATGCGGTGATTATGCGAATCTACAAAGCCAAGGCGCCGATGCGCATTGGGTTCTTCGGGGGTGGCACCGATGTCAGCCCCTATGCCGAGGAACACGGCGGCAAAGTCTTGAATTGTACCATTGACAAATATGTGCGCTGCATGATGCGCTTCAGTGACGACGGTGCGGTGACCATCCGTTCACTCGATCTCGAAGAAGTCAGCCGTAATGTGACTGGTCATTGGGACGGTAAACTGAGCCTACCACAGGCCGTGCTCGATGCCATGCCCGAGGCGCGTGGTGTCGAAGTCACGATGTTCTCGGACGTGCCCCCCGGTAGCGGGCTCGGCTCATCATCGGCACTGGTGGTAAGCATGCTCAAACTAATGGGTGAGGCCTTTCACAAGCCGATGACTCCCCATGAGCTGGCCGAGCTCGCCTTTCGCATCGAGCGTGTCGACTTGGGCATCCCTGGCGGTCGCCAAGACCAATATGCGGCGGCCTTTGGTGGCATGAGTGTCTACCACTTCAGCAAAAACGGCGTGATCGTCGAGCCGGTCTTGAGTGATCCGGCCGCCTTGCTCGAGCTCGAAAGCAGTCTGCTCATCGGCTATATTGGCAGTCGCAAACTGCTGACTGAGCAGTTGGTCAAAGACCAAGTGTCACGTCTCAGACAGGGTGATACGTTGCGCTACCACGACGAAACCAAGGCCTTTGTGGACGAATCAGTCAAGCTATTGCGTGCCAAACGCATCGCGGATTTTGGGCGCCTGCTCCATGACGCCTGGGAAGTCAAAAAAGCCTTCTCGCCATATATTGCGCCTCCCGTCGTCGATGAAATCTACGCCAAAGCCCGTCAGCACGGTGCTTGGGGTGGCAAAATCACTGGAGCGGGTGGTGGTGGTTTTATGGTGATTGCTTGCCCGTTTGAACGCCGTCTCGAAATGGAGCGTGTGCTCAACGATGCAGGCATGCAAGTGCGCCATTTCTCGTTTACGACGCAGGGTGTGCACGCCTGGCACATCGACACCGACGAATAATGTGCCGGCGGTCAGCGCGGGGTTCCCCGCGCTGACCGCCGTATCAATACTCCCCCACCTGATGTGCAATTAATTGTAGCGATTCATCGCCGAAATCATGCCGTGTTCGATGATGTGAGTCAGTGCGTCGCTGGCTTTCAGGCACAGGCTGGGGATCTCGTTGGCTTCGTCGCCAGCGAATTTGCCTAGTACGTAGCCATATGCATCCCAACCTGCCGGCACCTTGCCGATGCCCACGCGTAACCGCGCAAACTCCGTGCTCCCCAGCAGCTGCACAATCGAACGCATGCCGTTGTGGGTGCCGGCGCTGCCTTTTTCACGCAGACGCATATTGGCAAATGGCAAATCGAGGTCATCATACACAATGACCACGTGGTTAAGTGGCACTTTGTACCAGTTGGCCAGCCCACTCACCGCAATACCACTGCGGTTCATGTAGGTCTGTGGCCAGGCGCAGATGATTTTGTGGCCAGCAATGGTACCACTACTCAGCTTGGCTTGTGCCCGTGTGCCCGCACTCTGAAGCGCATGTTTGGCCGCAAATGCATCGAGTATCTCAAAGCCGATGTTGTGTCGGGTATTGACATATTGTGCACCTGGATTCCCGAGTCCAACCAACAACCACGTACTCATGCATGCCTCTACATCGTGCGCATCATCATAGATATCCTTTTGATTATACCGTACTGTGCTCATGTTGTGCAGGCAACGATGGGACGTGAAAGTGATGGGGTATAATACGCACAAGACCATCGTTGCCACAATGGGATATACCATGACGACTGAATTTTTTCCAGTGCCCGAATGGGTGTCTGATGCCGTGTTTTATCAGATTTTTCCTGATCGGTTTTGCAAAAGTAGTAAAAACCCACAAGTTGCTGCCTTTGCACCGTGGGGCTCAATACCCACACAGCATTGTTATATGGGCGGAGATTTATACGGTATCGAGGTGCAGATTCCCTATCTCAAAGAAATAGGTATTACCGCGCTCTATTTGACACCTATTTTTGTCTCAGCCAGCAATCACCGCTATCATACCGACGATTATTACCATGTAGACCCGTTACTTGGTGGTGATGCAGCGTTTCGTTCACTGCTCGATAAAGCGCATGCTGCAGGCATCAAAATTATCCTAGATGGGGTATTCAACCATTGTGGCCGTGGATTTTGGCCATTCCATCATGTGCTTGAAAACGGCGCAGACTCGCCCTACCGCGAATGGTTTTACATTGATTCCTTTCCGTTGTCCCCCTACGATGACACTCAGCCTGCCGGCTATGCGAGCTGGCAGAATATCCGGGCGCTCCCCAAGCTCAATGTTGCGTATCAGCCGGTCCGGCAATTTTTGCTTGATGTGGCCGTCTACTGGATTAAATTCGGTATTGATGGCTGGCGCCTCGACGTGCCCAACGAAATCACCGATCACTCGTTTTGGCGTGACTTCCGTGTGGCAGTCAAGCGCGCCAACCCCGACGCCTATATCGTCGGAGAAATCTGGGATGATGCCACACCGTGGCTTGATGGCACGCAGTTTGATGCGGTGATGAATTATCCGGTACGCACACTCATGGTCGATTTTTTTGCCAAACGAGACATCGGTGTGCATGCGTTTACTGCAGGTATTGAGCACGAACTACAGCGCTATGCACGTGACCACGTGCAGACTGCGTTCAACGTCATGAGTAGCCACGATACAGAACGATTTCTCACATTAGCCCAAGGTAACGTTGAACAACTCAAAACCGCAATGCTCTTTGTGATGACGTATGTTGGTGCCCCGTGTATCTACTACGGCGACGAAATCGGTCTCAAGGGGGGCAATGACCCGTTGAACCGGGCAGCCTTTGATTGGAACGTACAGCATTGGAATCAAGGTTTGCGTGAGTGGGTACGTACGTGTGTCGCATTGCGTCAGCGTTTTGCTGCACTGCGTCAAGGGCGCCTGATGTTGATTCATGCCCGCGAAAGTGGCCGTACCCTCGCATATGCACGCATGCTCGACCGCGAAATCCTGGTGGTGGCACTCAACGCCAGTGACGATGATGCTGCCCTCGACATATTGCTCAGCGGTCTCGGCATTGACGACGAAATGCTGCTCCACGACCAGCTGAGTGCGTGGAGTTACGTGGTCACCAACCAACGCATCCAGCGTGTCAAAGTCCCTGCACATGGTGGCGCAGTCTTGTTGGTGGCACGGCGTTAGCGTTCGATGCCAATGACGTGCCGAATATCACTGACGCCATCGCGCCGCATCAGACCAGCTAGCGCCCACGACAAGTGTGCCGCAATGGCTGGTCCATAGTAGACCATGGCAGTGTAGAGCTGTACCAGGCTGGCCCCGGCTTTCAGGCGCGTATATACATCTGCTGCTGTGCTGATTCCACCCACACTGATGATCGGGATCCGCCCGTCGGTGAGGCGTGCCACATGGCGCAACGTGGTCAGGGCAGCGTCGCGCAAGGGTGCTCCACTCAATCCACCGGTTTCAGCAGCCAAGGGACTGGTCAGACTCGCTGGGCGAGCTACTGTGGTATTGGTGGCGATGATGCCGGTAATCCCAGCATCAAGTGCCGTCTCAACGACTTGCGTCAGTTGTGCCACACTTTCGTCGGGTGATATTTTGAGAAAAATCGGGCGCTGCCACTGGTTGGCATCACGCAGGACCGTCAAAAGCTCGTGCAGCGCGTGTGTTTCGTGGAGCTGGCGTAGCCCAGGGGTGTTGGGAGACGAAATGTTGACGGCCACGTAGTCAGCAAGCGGTGCAAGCCGTTGGAATGCGGCGAGATAGTCACTTGTGGCCTGTGCCAGCTCGGTGTCGCGGTTTTTGCCAATGTTGATCCCGATCGGTAATGAGAGTGGGCGTTGTGCCAGGCGCGCGGCGACCACATCCATACCCGCACTGTTAAACCCCATGCGATTGATCAGCCCCGCATCCGCAGGCAAGCGAAACATGCGCGGTTTGGGATTGCCGTCTTGAGGGCGTGGCGTGACAGTGCCTACCTCGATGTGACTAAAGCCGAGCAACGCCATGCCATGTGTCAGGTCAGCGTGTTTGTCAAAGCCGGCCGCCAGCCCAATCGGGTGGGCAAAGGTCATGCCGGCAATCTGTTGGCTCAACCCCTGCGTGGCTGGGCGAAAGATGCCCCGCATCATGGCCGCCATGCCCGGTGTGCGACTCGCCATGCGTAGCAACGCCGCTGTGCGCTCATGAGCGACTTCTGCATCCATCGAAAAAAGCGCATTACGCAACAGCGGATAAAGCATAGTACCCCCACTCGTAGAAATCCTATTTGTGGGAATTATACGCACATTTTGACCAATCATGCTATTTAGCGTTGACATTGTGTGCGCCATAGCGTACAATGCAAAGCACGTCGGGGCGTGGCTCAGCCTGGTAGAGCGCACGGTTTGGGACCGTGAGGTCGTGGGTTCGAATCCCTCCGCCCCGACCAATCAGCAAAATCTGCGCACATTGCGCAGGTTTTTTTGTTGGCTTTTTTTCGTGAAAACCATGCAATGGTGACTTGTGTGTGCATGTGCGACATGTCGGCGGGTGTGTACCAACACGCGTCATCCACATGCCACCAGATACCGATTGCTCCCCCGTGTGCAGTATGCGGTGCGGTTGCGCATACCGTCAGCGGGGCGCAAGTGTGCACAATGCACGGCACTTGCTACCATGATTACCACCACACGCACCGGATTCGCAGCAGTGTGGCGAGATGCCAATACCAACCTATTTGTGATTCTGCCATGTGTGCATTGTCATCAGTTCATGATTGATGTACATCCAGACTACGTCCATCACACGCAGGTGATGTTGAGTTATGATGTGGTGGTGCTGTTAGCGCTCCTGATGCTGTATCACGACTGGTGATAGAAACAAATGGTATGGGAGTCTGTTTGACTGCGAAACAAAAGTACGTGCTAGGACGTCATGGTGGTGTGCGGTTTCATGCAGTGCTCATCGAGTTGTAATCTGTTGCCTACTTGACAGATTTTTTACTATCGTTTTATACTAAATTTTACACCGCACTCTTAGGTGCGGCTCTTTATCGCCTCGAGGAAGCGTACGACGAGTCTGAGTGGATTGATGCGGCGAGCGTAAGCACGCCGCCTTCATATCGCCGAATTTCAGGATAGTACTACGGGGAAATCATGAGTCTGACATTCGACGACACGCCAAATCACAGGTTGCCAGCGGGCAAAAATGCCACGCAGCATATGACCAGTGATGATGGTGAATCGCATGGAGTAGCCGCAGGGGACGTATTGTTTACCACACAAAAGGAAGAAGCCGAAATGTCTGTATTGCCCGATGACATGTTGCTCGACGATGAAGTCGAAACCACCGTAACGGAGAACGATTTCATTGACGCTGATTTGTCGGTGGGCTCGTTGCCTGACGCTGTGCAGTATTACCTGCAGGCGATTGGCCGCACAGCGTTGTTGAATGCTAAGCGCGAAATTGAGTTGGCCCGCAAAATCGAAGTCGCATCGTTGCTCGAATCCGTGAAAAGCACTACGACAAGTACTGCTAATGCTGAGCGCATCTCCGATATGGCGTGGGGTGTGTTGCACATCTTGATGCAGTCGTGGCCCGTGTGGCAAACGGCGAAGTCGATATTGCAACAGGTGTTGGATAGTGAAACGGTGATGCCACTGTCTACACAAACGGCTATTGAAATGTTCTATACACTCAATAACCCACAGCGGATGGAGTACTTCCGCCTCCGTGAAGCATGGGTGCGTGCTAACTCGCCTGGTGAGGCCAAGACCATCGACGGTGAGCGCATGCGTGAGCTATGTGATGCGTTTGACATGCAAGTCAAGCGCGTGGCTAGTGCATGGCAGTTGATGCCGGGTGCCGTGCAACAGACCATCGAAAAGAATCAGCTTGAGACGCTCGTCGACCCCTTTACCCAGACGAATGAGCTCAGTAAAGCCTTTGCCCGTGCCGAGCAACAGGGTGCTGCTGCACGTGAAGAATTGACTGAAGCCAACTTGCGCTTGGTGGTGAGCATTGCCAAAAAATACGTTGGCCGTGGCTTATCATTGCTTGACCTCATCCAAGAAGGCAACATCGGTTTGATGCGTGCTGTCGAAAAGTTTGACTGCTGGAAGGGGAATCGGTTTTCGACATATGCGACGTGGTGGATTCGTCAGGCAGTAACCCGTGCCATCGCTGAGCAGGGGCGTACGATTCGCTTGCCCGTACACATGGGTGAGTCGTTTAGCCAGGTCAAACGGGTCGTTGATCGCTTGTCACAACAGCTCGAACGCAATCCCACCCCCGAGGAAATCGCCAAAGCTTTGGAGATGCCCGTGGATCGCGTGGTGCACATCCTCGAATCAGCACGTCAGCCGATTTCACTCGAAACACCGGTGGGTGACGACAACGAGCATACCCTCGGTGAATTCCTCGAGGATGATGTCATGCAAACCCCTGTCGAGTTTGCTTCACGCCAAATGCTCCGCCAAGATTTGGTTGTTGCGCTCAACAAACTGACAGAGCGTGAGCGTCGCATCATCGATATGCGTTATGGGTTGGCCGATGGTCGCCGCCGTACCCTCGAAGAAGTCGGACAAGATTTGGGGATGACGCGTGAGCGTGCACGTCAGATTGAATCAGAAGCGCTGCGCCGCTTGCGCACCACGGACATTGGTCAGCACCTCAAAGACTACCTCGAATAAACGTCTACCGCTTGTTGGCACAGAACGCCGCCCAGGATGCCCTGGGCGGCGTTCGTCTTTGCATGTGTGCACCTTAGATTTCATGGCGCAAGGCGGCACCCACAAAATCGCGAAAGAGGGGATGGGGGCGTGTGGGACGTGATTTGAGCTCGGGGTGGAATTGCGTGCCCACAAACCAAGGATGATCGCGGAGCTCGACAATCTCGACAAGGCGATTGTCTGGAGATTGCCCACTAATCATCAATCCGGCGGCTTCGAGCTGAGTGCGGTATTTATTGTTGAATTCGAAACGATGGCGGTGGCGTTCGGATATGGTGCTAGCACCGTAGGCGGCAGCGGCCTTGCTCCCAGGCGTCAACACACACTGGTATGATCCAAGGCGCATGGTGCCACCCTTGTTGGTTATGGACACTTGGTCATGCATCAGGTCAATCACCGGATTTGTTGCACGTGGGTTGAATTCCGAGCTATTGGCTTCGGGATCATCGAGTACGTGGCGTGCAAACGCGATGGTAGCACATTGCATGCCCAGACACAACCCAAAGTAGGGGGTCTGTGACATGCGGGCGTAGCCAGCAGCGATGATTTTGCCTTCGATGCCACGATCGCCGAATCCACCGGGTACGAGAATGCCATGCACCCCAGTGAGGAGCTCGGCCACATTGCTGACCGTGACACGTTCGGATTGAATCCAGCGAATATTGACTTTGACACGGTGATGGATCCCGGCGTGACCGAGTGCCTCCATCACGCTCAGGTAGGCATCATGCAGCTCCACATACTTGCCGACTAGCCCAATGGTAATCTCAGCATGTGGTGTGGCAATGCGCTCGACGAGCTGCTGCCACTGCGCCAAGTCTGGCGTTGATGCATGCAAATCGAGACGCTTGCAGATGTATTCTCCCAACCCGTATTCTTCGAGGCGCAACGGCACCGCATAAATAGTATTTACTGTTTCCATCGGGATGACCGCTTCACGGTCCACATCAGCAAAGAGCGCAATTTTTTCGCAGATGTCATCAGTGATTGGATGATCAGCACGACAAATGATGATATCAGCCGAAATACCAACACGACGCAACTCCATCACTGAATGTTGGGTCGGTTTGGTTTTGACTTCACCCGTCGCACCGATGTGTGGTAGCAGTGTGACATGGATGTAGAGGACTTGATCGCGACCAATGTCTTTGCGCACCTGCCGAATTGCCTCCAAAAAGGGCAATCCTTCGATGTCTCCCACAGTACCACCAATTTCCACGATGACCACATCTGCATTACTCTGCCGTGTCGCAGCAAAGATGTGACTCTTGATTTCATTGGTAATATGCGGAATGACTTGAATGGTGCCCCCGAGGTAATCCCCACGGCGTTCTTTCTGAATAACGGAGGAGTAGATCTGCCCAGTAGTGACATTACTCACACGCGTCAAATTTTCATCGATAAAGCGTTCGTAGTGCCCGAGGTCGAGGTCTGTTTCCGCACCATCGTCGGTGACAAAGACTTCACCGTGTTGATACGGCGACATGGTGCCAGGGTCGACGTTGATATACGGGTCGAGTTTTTGTACTGACACCCGAATACCACGACTCTTGAGGAGCCGCCCGAGTGAGGCAACGGTAATTCCCTTGCCGACGGAAGAAGCCACACCACCGGTCACAAATATGTATTTAGTCATTGCACGTGGCGCTCCTCTCGCCTACTACACAACAACACGAGGGGAAGCACTCTTCCCCTCGAGTAACTGACGCATTTGACGGCGTTTGCACGTGTCATCGTAGTATAGCACACCATAGGCTAGGCAACAGCTGCAGGGCGTAACAAGACGACACGTGCTGCGGAGCCTTCTGGGGGCAACGAACCGCTCGAAACAGTCAGCTTTTCTTCAAAGACTGGTTCTTTGACTCCCATTTCGTTCAAAAACCGTTCGATGGGGTCGAGTGGTAAGTCGAGAATCGCTTGTGGGCCCGCATAGTGCATTGGAATCACGATACGTGGCTCGAGCTGTGCAATTACTGCGACTGCCTCACTAGCATTCAGTGATTCATTGCCACCGACCGGCACAAATAACACATCGATATCGCCAATATCCTCAATTTGTGCTGAGGTCAACTCGTGCCCGAGGTCACCGAGATGCGCAAACGCCATATCATCGATGTGAATCACAAATACCGTGTTGCGACCACGCTCCACACCGCGCTTTTTGTCGTGATAGGTGCGCACACCGGTGATTAACACGCCCCCGACTTCATATTCGCCAGGCCCATCAAAGGTATTGAGGCGCTCACGAATGGGACGTACCGCACCCGTGTTGGCGTGATCAGCATGGTAGTGACTGACGGTGACAACACTCGCCGTCGGGCGACCAATGTCGTACCCAGTCGAACGATCACAGGGATCCATCACAACGGCACCGTCGCGCCCGCGAATGCGAAAACAAGCATGACCGAGATAATGCACATCAGGCATGAACAACTCCCACACACAACATTTCTACTGCTCGTGTCTATTGTACCCGATAAATGAAACCCGAAAACGCAAAATGCCGCCAAATGGGATTTACTGTGGTTGCTGTAACTCCTGCCAGACGGTATTGAGGGCGTGGCGGATAGCACTACTATCAAAGCCGCGGCGTTGGAGCGCACCACCGAGTCGGCGCGTAAATGTGGCACGATCAAGCCCGCGGTGACGTGCCGCAACGGTGCGTGCAAAGGCTAGGGCGTTGGTGGTATCGGCACTACCGAGGTCGTGGGATACACTTACTTCGGCAATAGTCTCGTTGTCGATGCCATGACGGCGCAAATCGGTGCGGATTGCACCAGCACCACGATGGCGCAGGCGTTGGCGCTGCTCGACGAGGTAATTGGCAAATGCGGCATCATCAATCAGCCCACGCTCACTGAGCAAGGCACATACAGCAGTAATTGTCTCTGGTGAAAAACCGCGCTGGCGCAGGCGGTCTGTGAGCTCACGTTGGCTCCGTGGGCGTAATTCGAGCAGGCGCAAGGCGACCTGCTTGGCCTGATCAAATGCCACCGACGTCATCAGGCGGGCAATGGTGGCATCATCAAGGTGCTGACCCACGAAGAGTGCTTCGTGGGCCAACACATCGAGACTAATCCCGAGGGCGAATTCGCCGTTGATTTCGAGCGAGACACGCTGACTATGGCGCACCTGTGCCCGAATTGCGGTAATGACACCTGGCGCTGGTGTAGGGTTATTCCTCGAAGAAGGCATCGCCGTCGTCTGCTGTACTGGCTGCCTTGACAGCAGTAACGGTACCACGCTCTAGGGCCTGTACTTTGATGAGGCGCTCAATTTCATCGAGCAACACGGGATTTTCCGACAGGAACTGCTTGGCATTCTCGCGCCCTTGACCGAGACGATCCTCGCCAAGGTAGAACCAAGCACCACTCTTGCGGATAATTTCCATTTCGGTGGCGAGGTCGAGAATACACCCTGAACGTGAAATACCCTCGTTGGCCATAATATCGAATTCGGATTGGCGGAAGGGTGGTGCAACTTTGTTTTTGACGACCTTGACACGTACACGACTGCCGATAGGGTCGGTACCACTTTTGAGCGTCTCAATACGACGAATATCGAGGCGAATGGACGCATAAAACTTGAGTGCTTGACCACCAGTAGTGGTTTCAGGTGAACCAAACATGACGCCGATTTTCATGCGCAACTGATTGATGAAAATGACGACCGCCTTGGATTTGCTGATAGCGCCCGACAACTTGCGCAACGCTTGGCTCATCAGACGAGCCTGCAACCCGGGCAATGAATCACCCATGTCGCCTTCGATTTCGGCACGGGGGACGAGCGCTGCCACCGAGTCGACGATGATGACATCGACCGCGTTGGAGCGCACCAGGGTTTCACAAATTTCGAGTGCCTGTTCACCGAAGTCGGGTTGTGACACCAACAATGACTCGACGTTGACACCACAGCGTGCCGCATATGAGGGGTCAAATGCGTGTTCCGCATCAATAAATGCGGCCACACCACCAGCTTTCTGGGCTTGGGCAACAATATGCTGCGCCAAGGTAGTCTTACCACTTGATTCGGGACCGTATATCTCAACGACACGCCCCCGTGGCACGCCACCAACTCCCAACGCAATGTCGAGTGCAATGGCACCCGTGGGGATGACGTCGATGGCCAAACGACTGCTGGCTTCGCCCATCTTCATGATTGAGCCCTTGCCGTATTTACGGTCAATTTGGCTCATGGCAGCCTGAAGCGCTTTTTCTTTCTCGGTTTCGCCAGCGGAAGTGGTTGCTGCCGCTGTGGCTGGTGCTGCTTTTGGCATAACTCGTGTTCTCCTGTTCGTGGCCGGGGTGACCGGCGCTCTCGTCCCTGCAGACCTGTCATGGAACCATGACGAGAGTAGAATAGCACAAAAGTTCTACAAACGCAATAGGGGAATTGTATATGGTACACTTGCAGTAGCTTGCAGTAGAAGAGTGGGTGTGGCAGGGGTACATGGATGCGTAATCAGGCGTTTGGCAACGATCAATTATTACTGGGGATAGCCTGTCTGCTGGTGGCTGCTGCACTGCTGTGGTTTGTGGTTGACGATAGCAGCGTACCACAGCCCGTTGCTGACCAAGTCGTTGCAACGGCAACGGTCACTGTTTCGCCATCGCCCGTTTTTACGGCGCTTGCAAGCATCCTCCCCACTGATACGGTGATGCCGACAGTGCAGGCCACGGCAACCATTGAAGTTCCCCTTATTACCCCATCAGATGGCTTTGTTGTCCAAACCCCTGTTGAAACGCCCCCCGATTTCAATCCGACGGAGAGCACCCCTACTGCTGAACCCACACAACCACTCGATACACCAACTCCCGAAATTATCAATACGCCGGAGCCGACATTTACACCTGAACCCACCTTTACACCTGAACCCACCTTTACCGCAACTCCTATTCCTCGTCCACTGGATATTCTGCGCGGCACAGTTCGTTGGAGTGGAGTGGTGGTCGTCACCAAAGACACACTCGTGAGTAGCGGAGCCGTGTTAATCATCGAACCAGGCACGACAGTGCGCTTTGAGATTGGTATCTCACTGTACGTAGATGGTTCGCTACAAGCCATCGGTCGCAGTGATGCGCCAATCACGTTGACTGCGGTTCGTTTACCGTGGGGTGGCGTGTTTGTGCGCCCCAAGGCAACTGCACTCTTTGACACCACGATTATGAGTCGAGCTGGGGCGATGGGTACTGCGCTGTATGCGGAATCAGCCTCGCTTACGGTGCGCAACACCACGCTCAATAGTAATATTGGTCAGGTCGTCATCGTTGATGGCACCACAACCATTCAGCAGAGTGTATTGCGTGATAACGTGTTGCCGTATGGAGCCATGGTTGATATGAGTGTGCCAAATGCGGGAACTCTCGTGATTGAAAACTCCCGTATTGGCCCAAATAGCCAAGTCACAGGTGGGTCAGCACTGGCCGTAGTGGCACCAAATACGACGAGTATGCTCCGTATGACGCTGAATGGATCGATTTTTACGAGTAGCAGCGGGAGCAATCTCCTCATCAACAGTGTGGTTCCCGTTGACGGTGCCATTCAGTGTAATGCGTTTGCGTTGGGAGCCATTGGCGTCCAGATCCGCAGTACGCTGCCACAGGTGCCGGGGATTGGGATTGCCCTGCGCAACAACGCATTTGAAGGGCATAGTGCGGAATTTAGCGGCGCACGTGGTGCGACCAGTGATGTGGCTGTTGACGCCCAAGGCAACTGGTGGAATAGCAGCACGGGTCCGTATGACCCCAAACGATATGCGGCCGGCAAGGGAGAGCCAGTTGGGAGCAACGTGGTCGCTGATGGCTGGTTGAGTACACGGCCAGCATGTGCCCCACTCCCATGACCAGGGCTACAACACTCGCTAGTATTCTTGATACAGGCATTGCGCAGCGCGTCTTTCCTGGTGCCGTGGCTGCTGTTGCTGATCGTGATGGTGCCATCACAGTGGCTCGTGGCGGTTTTCACTATGATGAGGATAGCCTGCGTGTGACTACAGCGACGTGCTACGATTTGGCCTCACTTACCAAAATTGTGACGGCCACCGCCGTGTTGCGGCTGTGTGCTCAAGGCGTGCTCCGAATGGAGGCACCTGTGACCGCTTTTCTGCCACAGAGTGCTGCCCGCGATGTGACAATTTGGCACCTGCTCACGCATACCTCGGGGCTTGACGTGCGCCTATCGAGCGTTGCTACTGCTGGTGCCGATGCGTTGTGGCAGGCGGTGCTCACCTGTGCGCCGACGCACG
>JACCDO010553670.1_pt1 | contig 34628 bp, 26 predicted proteins | sample 7446101 | NCBI WGS metagenome assembly JACCDO01 (sample SAMN15323440, study PRJNA562643) | freshwater metagenome | isolation source: river surface water | place: USA:Blue River Watershed | collected 2017-08-16 | reverse complement strand
AGTTACGAAGATTTCATGGTATTTTGGCGCTCAGTTCCAAAGTTTGATCAATTGAAAACCTCCAAAGCCGACGTCCAACGCAGATACGAAGCAGCGTATCGGTTTCGGTCTTACGATGTTAATGCACAAGGCTACATCTCTAGGAACGACTACGCCCTCTTCTACAAGCTACTGCAAACTGATGGAATATTGTCGTCAGACAGCGACGCAGTATCCGCGGAAGACTCGTTGAAAGCCGTCCTCGATATAACCGCGTTTAATGTAGTCAAGTTCAACAACTGGATCACGTGGTTTGATGCGCAAAAGCCGCCATCAAAAGGACAAACAATACTTACTACAAGTACAAGTACATTCGGGAAATTATTTGGTAAACTAAGTGGTCGCACCACTTCACCTGGTCCTGACAAGGTCAGTACGAGTGGCTCCGATAGCCGTAGCTCTTCGCCTAGTCGCAGTCAAGATACTAAACCTAACAATAACGTCGGTGTATTTGGAGTGAACGCAGATAACGTGTTTGATGACGACGACGAAGAGGAGATCATCGTTGTGCAGCACCAACCTAGTACGAAACCTAATACGCACGTGCCATTTGAAACCCCTGTGACTACACCTAGTAATGCAGGGAATAGGACCACTACAGCAGGCTCCAGCACACCTCAGCAGTCGAGTATGGTCGATAATTCATTCAGTGCAATGCAGCGACGACCAGTTACCGCGTTCTCTCAGTCCGCACTTACTTCCAATTCTATTTCAGATTTTGTGCAAGACTTGAAGTATGCAAGAGAAGAAGACGAGAAGTTATTCAGTGACATGACAAACAAGTTGAATATTAACCAGGTAGTAAGTGGCGAGGATGCACCATCAAGACGTCGCAACACCGTCCGATTCAAGGATGCCAGCGCATCAAGTACTGTTGCAGCGCCAACCAAATCTTTTTCAACTTGCGGCGTGCAAACCGATGAAGTGTTACCTATTAACGATATTTACCGCAATCCGTATGAGGAGCTGTTGAACGAGCGCCTAGCAATACAAGAAGCTTTTGAGAAACTTAAGAATGAAGAAAGTGAAATACTAGAGTTTATTCGGCAGAAAGAAGACGAAAGTCTGCGGAAGTTGCAGGAGATGTCGGACCGATTAGCAGACGAGAAACGGGATTTTGAGGTGTACAAGATGACTACAACGATCGATTTTGAAGAAAAACGAAGTGTTTTAGAAGGTGAAAAGTTGAAACTTCAAGAGTTAAAAATCAAAGCAGACAAGTTACATAGAGCAAGAAGCACTGAGTTGCTAATGTCCGCTGCGGCGTTGAGTAAGCATCACAAGCTGTTGCTCCAAGAGAGAAGGAAGACAGCAAGACAAAGATTTCATTTAAATTTTTCACTTCAACAAATGCATGCATTGCAAGGAGACGGCAATATTAGTCCAAATCCAAATAGTTTGAATACAAATAATAGGGTCAATATGCGTAGCGAGTCGCCAGTGCGCCAATTACCATATCAACAAGGAGTTAATTCGCCAATGGCAGTGCAACAAAGACATCAAGTAGCCACGCAACAACATTTAAATAGATTACAAGAGTATAATAATGTGTCAAGAGCACATACTCCTAAAAGACAAATGAATTATACATCATAATACTGATACATTATGTAAAATTATTACAGTAAATATATTATTTCCACAGACAAATGTGTACGAAACAGTCTCAATCAAGTATTCTCAAGTTTCTTTTCTAATTCGTCCATTATCTTGTTGAACTTCTGTAACTTGCTGCTAGTACTCTGCAGTAACACTTCAATTTCGTCTAGCTTCATTAAGGTATTAGACATCATCTTAGATACCTCAGTTGTACCAACTATGAAGTAATTGAGGTAAAGTAAATATAAATACTTTGATTATTCATAAGATAATGATGTAAAGAGTTCGGATGGATTATTTCTTTGCAAGTGTCGCGAGAATAAGAGATGGCAAATAGCAAGTACCTTGTGTATAAGCGCCCAACTGCAGCTTGATTGTCTCTAACTCACTTAAACTCTCCTTTTGGAGCGACGAAATTTGACCTAATGTATCATAATTTTTATCATTTTGAACTACTATCTCGTCAACCATAATGTTACGAATACTAGCAATGCACTCTTCAAGAGAAGAGGGCAAGTTTCCTTCAGACATTTTACCTCAATCTCTCTTCCTTTTTCGGGGAAAATTTTTCCTTTTGATTCAGGACCGGGTGTGGATAAGTTGGAAAGGAATCACTAAGAAACATCAACAAAAAACTACTACTACAAATAAGGAAGCCTTCGTGAAAAAGTCAGTTCGCTTAATGTACAAGAAATATACTTAATTGCGATCTTTCTGAGCCTTTAATGACCCAAATTTCCGCAATCCATCAACATACATGTGTTCAATCGCCATCGCAGGGCTCAAAACCTTGCAATAGTGAAAACCTCTCGTCATTGGTAACCAGAAATCAGTAGCTGTATCAAAAAAGGGTGCAATTAATGAAATCGATTTCCCGTCTTCAGACTCCCTTCGCTCTAGTTCTTCCCAGATGAAACAAGGTCCAGCTGGACAAACAGCTTTGTCTGGAGCAATTACAAACGGTTGTCCTAGTGTCTTAAACCTATTCGCGGTGGTTTCACCAGCATTGGAGTATGCCCAATCTAACGATTTCTGGTTGATCTCGCCGCATCTGACATTCCCGCCATCAACCGCGTCAAAATCAACATCTGGTACACCCGCTTTCGTATAAATTTGCTGTCGAGAGCTCATTTTCGTCCGTAGTTCAAACGCTGCAATTGGACTGAAACCTGTGTCAATAAGAGGTACATCAAAGTGTTTCTTCCAAATTTCTAGATCTTCGCCAGTATGATAGGTGACTTGCGTGACAGTCTGTGTTGAAAGAATACAACCATCTGGAGATGAACAGTTGTTTAAAACAACAGGAAGATGGACTTCTGGTTCAGTTTCCCACACATCATGCTGTGAGTCGCGATTATTGATTGTCAATCCATCAAGGCCGTCGCCCATAGTTCGCTGCGAAATCAGATCTGTCCATGGACTGTGAATGAATGAGAGAATGAAAGGAAAATAAAAAGAAATAAAAATAGTACCATAGTGCTTGACAGTCAGGAGACACATTGCAGTTGTCAGTATCGCATAAGCAGGGCGGCCTGAAGTTGTGATATCCCTCCAACTGCAGTGCTTCGATGATTGGATCAACGAAGGTATGAGTTTGGTCCAAACGAGTTGCCAAACGGCTTGTACATTCTGCAGAGTCCTTCGCTTCCGAAGTAAGACTGGACATGTAATCAGCCGCGTCTTGTGCGATTAATGCATGTGCAGCATCGTATGTTATTTCTGGTGCTAAATCGTGCTCATAAACAAATTCCGGTGGAGTACCTGAAGCATACTGCATGTGAGTTGCACCCAAGATCACTGTAACAGGAAAGTTTTTTTCATTGTACTCTATGTCTGTATTATATGGATCAATCAATTGAGTGTAATATGCTTCGGCTATTCGTGTCACGCGACATAATCCATCAAGTTCAGCACCAATCGTAAGTGTTGGAATAGGATATGAAAAATGGTAAGATTTTTTAAATGCACGTGTAATAAATGAACCCATGAGTATCTGTCCATCTACAATGTCTTTAGTATAACTGGTCCACAATTGAACCATTGCTCCACCCTCACTGTGCCCAGAGTAGAAACGTTTTGTGGCTTTCATACCTATAACTTCCAATTCTTTCAAGATTTCTTTAGATTTAACCTCAATTGCCATTGGATTCGTCATATTATTTTTAAATTGAGGAATAGCAATCCACAATTTCAGTGAGCTTTTTGCTTGGATCTGTTGTGCCAATGGCACATATGCACTGGGCGCAATGTCTGCTCCTTGAATAATGAACAACACTACTTCTACATTCGATGCTTTGCTTGGAGTGATTATGATAGATTCATCCTTAAGCACGATCTCTTTGCTCAGTGCAACTATTGCCAGCAGAAACTGCAATAACAGCGCGAGTATTTGCATGGCAATCAAATGTATACTAGCTACTTCAATTGGTACTTCAATTGGTACTTCAATTGGTACTTCAATTGGTACTTCAACCTTTTTCTCGGTGCTGAAGTGTGTGCATCAGTTCCGTACACAACTACTGTAACTTATATTATATATATACTATATTGTACGTTGTATTAATCTGTGCGCACTACAAAAAGCCTATTATTTCTATGTTCGCAATTGTATACTCCACTATAATTTCCTAATTTTTATGAAATTAAATTTATTTTGATTACAAAACTGTCATCTAATTGACTGGGATATACACCACATGATCAGCGACTTAGTATGAATGTAACGATGCTTCAATAAGAATACTAAAAGTGTTTATTTAAGGTCCGCTTTCTGCGAGTCACCGTACCGTACGGTATACGAGAAGTGAAGGGAAGAAAACATGAAGATGTTGATATTGAGCTTGTGTTTTCTGTTGATGCTGGAATTTTGTGATGGTGCAGTCCTAACTCGCCGCGGCATGATGACTATGTCATCTAAGTTATTGGTCGGAAATGCAAATATACATGCTTCCTATATTGAGTCTGTAGCTAAAGCATCACCTCCACGAATGTTGGATAGTTTGCTGCGACTATTAGAGTTAGAAGGCAATGAAATAGTCGATCCACAGTCATATAGACGGGATATAAATCCATTTTTTATACCATTAGCAAAAAGTAAAGATAATTCATTAATAGGTTACATAAGATGGCCAACTCAAAAAGATGACATGGATTTGCAAATTGTGCGTACAAATGAAGTTGGATTACAATTACTTGCACTAGGAACAACTCAAATGTGTCATCGTATTGCTGTTGAACAAGATTTTTATTCCACACCAACAGCAAAACAAGCCGTAGAATTAATAAATAAAGATAAAATTATTTATGAATCAGGAGATTATTTACCATTTTTACGCTCAGGTAAATTCCCGACACTGACCGAAAACGATTTAAGATTAGTTTTAGATCGTTTTATTTTGACTAAAGTGGGTGCATTTCCTGATTGTTATGAAAGAATTGCTGCAAATTTCTTAGAAAAAGGGAATGATGTAAGTGCATTAGTTACATGTGAAAGAGCAGTGTCTATATTTTACGGATGGGGACATCCTATAGCTTATCACGCTTTCGCGCTAAATAAATTAAATGGCAGAGACAAAGAAGCCAGAGATGCAGCTAGAGCTGCAATGGGAATGCCCGCATGGACAGTTTCATCAACCAAATCAGAACTAGAAGACTTATCAAAATTAGCAGGATTTTCTGGTAGTGCAATACTAGGCGAAATGCATGCATACAGGGCAAATGATCCAAGAAAAGATGATATTGGTGAAGGCTTATCTCCTATTCAAGTTACATTAGATCAAGCTGCGCATTTGATGGATGCGGTTGCACTTGGTCACACTATCAATGGCACCACTGGATGGGAAGGAATCAGGGAAACATTGGCGACGAAATACACCGAAGGAGGCTATCCGGAGATGGCAGAGTTCATTTTGTCGAACTAAAAATGATGTAATATTTTGTTAATTAGTAAATTTATTTAAAAAAACAACTAGAATTTTCCTTATGCAAATAGTTCCAATGTTTGATCTTCAACTGTTTTTGTCGCTTCAACAACTCTGGTTTTCCACTCATCCAATTGCGTTACTATCGTCTGTAGCTGTTCCTTATCCAACACACGAGGTACAATCCACGATATACTCACCATCTGATCGACTTGATCGATGACACCTTTTATAAGTCCAACGGACATGGCTCTCATTAATAACCATTCTACTTGATTTAATGGTAAACGAGTGCGCGTTGAAATGTCTAGGAATGAAATATTTCTATCATGGGAAGGTCGCTCAAAGGCTATGTTGACTAAACTTAATAGTGCAACTTTTTGTTTGACTTCATCATGTCTATTCGCTAATGCAGTTTGAGAATAATATTGTTGTCTATAATTATCAACTATTAGATTATAGGCATCAACATCACCTTTATTTAGGACTACAACCAGGTCATTCAACCATTCATTCGTGGTACCTTTAAGGGCACTTAATATAGGTGTTGCTAAGACTTCACCAAAGTTATATATATTATCACCAGTAATTGAAGCTAATGCAATATCAGTGGCCAAGATGACTTTCTCATCACCAGGTAAGTCGTCAACTGGTGTATATGCTAGAAACATTAATGCTGCCTTGTAAAATTCATGCGCAGGACCAACAATTTTACGATATTCTAACAATGCTTTATAGAATTTTGAGAATACAATTGTTTCACTTGAATTAATAGTTGACAATTTTTCTTTAGCTAAATCTAACATATTCTTTGCATCTTCTACAGCTCCTAATTTTAACTTGACTAATGATGTTTCCATATCCAGAACCAGTGATGCTTCTGGACCTAGTCTTTCTCGAGCATTTAATATTTTACTTAAAAATTCTAATGCTGCATCAGGACTATTCAAACTATAAGAGATATTGGAGACTATAATAGCCAATTTCACCTGACTTATACGCGACTCAAACTTACAAATAAACTCATTATACAGAAGAAAGTAATTATTATTTCGAATATTTTTTCGACTCGATACAAAGCTATCAACTGCAACAGACAATTCATGCCATAATTTTTTTTGAAAGAAGTGGCTAAACTCGTTATATTGCTCAGCAAGATCAGGGTACATAGCCCCTTGTGACTCTAGAAACTCCATCGCCATGACTATCTTTCTTCTTTATTTTTGGTTTTCGAATCGAATTATTCACCGGTACTGAAGGTCAGGGTACCTGTGAGTTTATTAGAGAACAAAGCTAGTAAGACCTTGCACATTGCACCTTGAACATTCAGGATATCTTGTTCTTCTCTCATGGTCTTTTATACTAATTTATTTTATATATTCTATGCTGCTGGCAGAAATGGTACCGACTTCAAATTTGGTTTTTTGAAAATGCAAGCATTGAAATCAAGAAAGAAAGTCCTGCCGTATAATGGATAAAGGCTATAATGGCAGAAATCGGTCGAGGTTAGCATACATCCCGCACTCATTATCCCAGAAACACTAGTTTATTCACAGAACCATTCTCTTGCCCACTCAATCACTCTCACTCTTAGCTAATTTATTCACTTACAGGTCAAGATCGAGGTCCAGAGAAAGAGAATTCAGACAAAAGAAAATTGGACATGATAGAGATAGAGAGACTGATAGTCGAAATGGTTCGAGGCAGCATGTAAGATCGTACAATACAAGGGAAGATGGACCCATGAGAGGGATGAGGGACAATGGACGTAGATACGATAATGATAAGATAATGGTGAAAGCGCAAGAAGATGGAGAACACGACAGCGAAGAAGAATTAGATGAAAATAAGAAAAGAGAATTAGAAAATTTTATTCAAAATATTGAAGATGATGATGATGTGGATGGATTTATTGGATTCGGTATGGATGACGACGAAGAAGCAAATAGGGTAATTGCTGAAAGCAAGAGAAAAAGGGAAGAAATTTTAAAGAAATTCAATCAAAATAATGGGAATGAAGAAACAAATAAAGCAAATAAATCTTATAATATCACAACTCAATCACAGGAAGTAGCCAGTCAAACACTGTTAGCATCTGAAGGTATCGCCGCCATGGTAATAGTAGAAGAAGACAATACAAAAGCAAGAAAAATACAAAATCATATCCAAAATAACGATGAAAAAATACAAGAAGAGCTCGAACGAGAGCGGCTAGCAATCCTCGCAGAAGCACAAGAGAGTAAGGTTACAAACGAGTTCGATATGTTTTCAACGTCACCAGTAGATGCTATTCCTGCGGTATATTCAGGTAAAGTTGCATTAAAATCACAGCTATTAGAAGGAGAAGATCCTCATTTACAGTCCAACTGGGATGATGGCGAAGGCTACTACAAAACGAGGATTGGTGAAATAATATGCAACAAGTACCAAGCGTTAGGAGTAGTAGGTAAAGGTGTCTTCTCAACGGTGCTTAAATGCGTCGATCTACAGAAGAGTCAAGCCCTAGGTGACACCACTGCGACTACTCCCAATGACAGTGACGCTACTAACGACTCGATTGTGGCTATCAAATTAATAAGAAATAATGAAACCATGCGAAAAGCAGCCGAGAAAGAAAAATCTATTTTATTAGAACTTTCTATGCACGACGTTGAGAACAAACGCCATTGTGTCCGCTTGATTGAAGCATTAGAGTACCGCAATCACGTGGCTTTCGTGTTTGAATACCAACAAATGAACTTGCGTGAAGCATTGAAAAAATTTGGAAAAGATGTCGGTATTAATATAAGTGCAATACGCATCTACGCCCGGCAGCTGTTCATAGCTCTGAAGCACATGAGTGACCTGAAAATTGTGCATGCCGACCTGAAACTAGACAACATACTGTGTAGCGGTGACTTGAGACAAGTAAAATTATGTGATTTTGGTTCAGCATTTCGTGAAACGGACACGGATAATGTTCCCACACCCTATTTAGTGAGTAGATTCTATCGAGCACCTGAAATAATACTAGGGTTGCCGTATGACAGAGCTGTCGACACTTGGTCGGTAGCGGTGTGCTTGTACGAGTTATTCACTGGACACGTCATGTTTGCTGGGCGAATAAATAATGAAATGTTGAAGCTGCAAATGGAGTTGAAAGGCAAATTGACTAACAAACAGATTAAAGCGCACATTCGCTCGTACGAGCAGATGAAGATTGAGCCGTTCTTCGACGGTGAATTGAGGTTTAAATACTTCGATTTAAATTTACCAAGTGGGAAAAATAGTATCCGTTTGCTAGAAATCAATCAACCAAGTAAAGATTTAGCAAGTATTTTACGTGGTGCAAAGGCTGGCGGCGACGACGTCAAGCTGGTCAACGCGTTGATCGACTTGCTGGATAAAGCGTTGGCATTGGATCCCACCAAGCGATTAACTTCGACTGAGGCGCTGCAACATAATTTTTTCTCTAAAACAATATAATAGATAGAAGTGTGAGATGTACTTTGATATATATGTGTAATCTTTATGGTATATAAACAAATAAAACAGAACTAAAACCCTTGTTGCTCACATATATTACAGTATCTAACAGGATTTACAGCATCAAACGGTAACACAATGGTCTTACCTAGCGAGCACTCGTGGCATACCGACCGCAAACATGTTCTGCAATGATGCTGGCGTCTTAGCAAATTGTAGGACAAATGACAAACTTCGCAGCTACTTGATTGTTTCCATTGGATATTGGCATTTTGCTGTCCATCAGTCGCATTGTTTACTACACTACTGTCACTAACACACTTCACTTCCCAGAACAAAGCATCTAACGCATGTTGGTGTTCTGATCCTAACGACTCCGATAAAGCTTTATGAGCTATAGCAAATAGTTCCCCCGCGCGACGTTTTCTTCCTAATTGAACAGATAATACGCCATAATTATATGCTGCTTCTCCAGTGAAATAATTATTTACTCCAAATAATTTAGTGAATCCATCTAAGGCACGACCAAAATACGGTTCACTTTCTATTAATTTGCCCCTTTGTTTCAATACAACACCTATGTGATTTACAGTTGTTAGTGTATCAACATGTTCTAAACCAAGTAATGTTTCTCTCCCACTTAATGTTTTACGGAGTAACTCTTCAGCTTCTTCAAATTTCCTTATTCTTCCAAGTGATGAAGCTAGATTGTTGGCAGTAGTTAGAGTGTCTACATGATTTGTTCCTAACAATTTTTCTCTTATCATTAAACATTTTCGTAAAACATCTATTGATTCATTGAACTTTTCACTACGATATAAAGCTGCCGCAAGACTTTCTAGTTTACTTAAATCTTGTTGCTGCTCTGGTTGTTGTTCATTATCAGCCGCAGACATCCTTGCTTATCCTTCTCTTCGAAAAATTTTCCCTTCCCATTAGCGTGGGTGTGGAACAAGTAAAGGAAGCCTAAAATAATTTCAGAGATAATAAAAGTGTACTGGACACCACCCTGTCTTAGCGCGTATGCACTGCTCCTAAAATTTTTATCTAATTAATTATTTTTATTATCATCTTCTACCTCTCATGAGACTTTCAGTACCGGTAGATTCGGCGATAAAAGTGAAACCATCAAAAATTGAATAGATTGGCGTCGGTTGGCAATTGATGTCAGAGTAGACATGAATTAGAATATGAATAAGTGTTCAGAAACGGTATGAAGCCATTCGTCTTCTATTGCATTTTGCTGTTCGGCGTGGGACTGATTGACTGTAGAAAGCCTTGGCTTATTGAGAAGGTTGTGAAGGTAGCTAATGCGCAAAGCGAAAATGCACATGAAGATATTGGAGAAAGCGACCAAGTCAATTTATATCAGGACATAGACGACAGTAAAACTAATGATGCATTGCCTGCGGATAATGTAGATAATTTAATTGCTGACTCCTATAGTACGATGGATACCATTTTCTGCAGCGAAGATATTGACGGTGACAATATGGATAAACGGAAGATGTTCCAGTACTTAGAATTTTACTACGATCTTTACCTCAAAACTCGTTCTTGGTTATTGTATTTTTACGAATTGAGTACAGCCTATATTCTAGCTCAGTTTTATTATTATTGGGAGGTATTTGTCCAATATGTTAATATTTGCGTAGCGTATGTACAACTAAAATTTAAAGAGTTTGCATGGAAGCATGTGCTACTTGAAACATATAAGATCTCATTAGAAGTTTTCCATTTTTGCAGTGTTTCACTTGTTACTATTGTGCTTTACTTTAGACACACCGATTTCCAACAGATTATTGATATTATAAACCCAGATTCACACCACTGGTTGGTTCCGATCATCAAAATTACATGTCTTTTCTGCTTTGTTGCCACGCTAATTTTTAGCGCTCGTAACGATCGCAACACCAAAGCAATATCTAGAAACAAGAAGAAGGAAGCAAGCAGACCCGTTCCCGAGGGCATAGACGGCCTACAGTTACCGATTGACGGTCCCAAACTAGTTATATTCTCAGGCGGAAGTGCAGTGCGAGAACTATGTAAACAAATTTCAATGAATTTAAGTAGGAAAGTAACGTATATACTCCCAATATCTGACGATGGAGGGTCGTCTAAAGAAATCATCAAGGTAATCGGTGGTCCAGCCATCGGTGATATACGGAATAGATTGAATTCTCTAGCGGATGATAGCACTGAAGAAAATCGGGCAATCAAACGGTTACTAGACTATCGTTTGGATGCTTCCGATCTGTCGCAAGCAAGAGATGAGATTAGTTCTATCATCGCCGGAGAGCATCCGTTATGGTCGTATCACTCCTTGGAAAATGGCACGCAGCAGATAAAAGATGCCAAAAAGCAGCCAATTATATCGTTTTTATCGCATTTCTACGAGTCAGTTTTGACCGAAATAAGCAGAAGTAACGAGAACAGCAGCGCCAACACGCGTGGTGGCAACAGGTTCGGAATAGCGACGTTGATTGGACTTCTCAACCCCATCTCCTACAGCATTACCCCCGATAGTAATAGCAACGCTATCTTTGATTTCAGGGGAGGGTCAATCGGTAACTTTGTACTGAGTGGTGCGCGGCTATTCATGAAATCCCTTGACGCCGCGATCACATGGTACAGTGAAATTATCTCCATTCCGAAGCACACACAAATAGTCCCAATAATCACTCCTTCTTCGTTGAAAGAAAAGGTACAGATATGCGCATTACTATCTGATGGCAAGTTTATATATGGGCAAAGTGAGATCTCGCATCCTTACAACGACAAGAACACAAGTGTTGCCAAGCTAACGGCTGGGAATATGAAATTACACTCACCAATAAAGCAGCTCTTCTATTGCGACAGCAACAACTCCTCTACAATTCTGCCTAAAATGAACTCTTTGATCGTGAAATACCTGAATGCAAGTGAGACTGTTGTGTACGGAATGGGGTCATTCTACACTTCCATCGTCGCATTACTGGTTGTACCGGGAGTTGGCAGCGCCATCAAAGCATTGAGCTGCCCGAAGATCATTGTGATCAACGGTTATCCTGATCGAGAAACGTTTGACATGAAGCTGCTGGATTACATCGGTAGCTTGATCGGGGCAATGAAGCAATCCGAGGGCGATACTATCCCAATAAGCAGCATGTTTCGGTATTTAAGTGAACTAGGTAGCAATGAAATAAAGAAGTACGTCACGCACGTGTGCTACATCGACGCACCGGTTGTTGCGTCTACTATCGTGCCTCCAGATCAATTACAAATACTTCAAACTTTAGGTATCAAGACAGTAGCTGTACCACCTGCTACACCATCGCAAGGTCTCAGTATTAGCAAGACTGATGGCTCAAGTAGCGACGAGAATAGGCAACATAAGCACTCGGATTCGCTGGGAACTAATTTGGAATCCCAGCCACGTGCGCGGACACCAACCGCAACCACACTACCTCATTCTGTATATGACAATAAATATTGCTCTTTCCCGACATATGACAACGAAAAATTACTGTTGGAGATCAAACGGATAGCTGAGAACCACAAAGCTGCCGAGCGCAAGAAGCGATCTTTCCCAGAATTTGATGACTAAATCATACATACTATTTCTATTGTATTCTTGTAAGATTAACTAGGTATAAGCCCGCGTAGTTACTTGTTACTTGTGACCGTGTCGTTGCACTTCTGACTTGCAACTGACAAGTACTCACTAACTCACTCACTCACTCACTCACTCACTCACTCACTCACTCACTCACTCACTCACTCGCCAAATGACCGGCGGAACCAGGACTTTTTCGAATCTTTTGGGACTCATTCAATTGGTCTTGGTGATTCAGTGCAACATCTGCCCCACCCTGTAAGTAGAGGGTTCGTTGCGATGTCTATTTAGCTTGTCCGTGAATAGTTTCAAGTCACAGCAAGGCGCTTTTAAGTCACAGTTATTCACTTTGTTTGTTATAACAGTGAAGGCTGGTAAGCGGTTAGAAGAGGGGATAAAATAATGAGTGAAGCGTATTCAGAGAAAATATGGATAATTGCCAGTAGAGAAAGGTAAGCATAATTCTCTCTCGAGCTGATGGGCTTAAGAATGAAATCATCATTTCACTCCAATTTATATTCTAACTGTATTTCTTACAACTATTAGCAATGATGAAAAAGTTATGAACAGTTGTATTAAGATTCTAGAATCTTTAAATAACAACGGGATTTCGAGTAAAGATGCACGAATAGTGTTTAATGAAGACTTGACGATGAGAATCGAAACAAATGGATTAAGTTTATACGAAGGTGATACTATAGTCCGTCCACCATTGGTTGTATTAACTAGAATACATTCAGGGTGTATGTCATTTGATTTTCATGTAACCCTTCTTATTCATTTGGAGCTTATGGGTGTCATTGTATGTAATCCAAGTAAGTGTGTTGTAACGTGTACTAATAAAGTTCTTCATTTAGCAGAATTGGCATTACATAATATTCCATTAGCAACCACGTTATCATATTCATCGAAGAGTTTAGACATGGTAAACACCAAGCTCGTCGAGAAAGAATTGAAAAGTCCAGTTATTGTAAAATCTGTTCACGGCAATCGTGGTAATAAAGTATTTCTTCTACCGCAAGCAGAGATGATGGAGGAAATGAAAGGTATCTTGAACCACGACGTGCCGTACCTATTTCAGCACTATGTCAAGGAGAGCCACGGCAGAGATATGCGGGTTATTGTGATAAATAATGAGTGTGTCTTTGCTATGATCCGGTCATCGAATAGTAATTCCGTTAAGGCGAATTTATCTCAAGGTGGAACTGGTGAAATTGTAACGGGAAAGTATCCCGATGCTGAAGCATTAGCCATCCGAATATCTAAAATATTGAAAATGGATTTAGCTGGTGTGGACTTGTTATTCAGCGATGAACATGGGTATGTATGCTGCGAAGTTAACAATTGTCCTGCGTTTACATTAGCATTAAGTCTTGTTGCTACAAAAATTGCACAAATGCTAATTTGTAAATTGCCGGCTTATGCCGCGCCATCGACACCTACGAAAGCTGACACTAAGTTACTTGCATTAAACGCCCCTATTATGGCATCCACACCGCTTTCTGTGACAGATTTGTTACCATCTACACCCAAAGGCACTGACTGTTGTTCACCTTATGAAATCCAGAAATGTGCTAGTTGTGAAGAAAATATCTCACTATTAACCACAAGCTTTGATGAAACGAAAATTTAGAACATATATCAACACTGTACATAGCTTTAGAGTAGACCCGCAGCAATGAAAGTGATTTTATTATTATACACTGTAATGTTGAGGTAATAACATAATTTTTGGTCATTCGTTTACTCAGTCATAAGAAGGTGGGAATGCAAGCTTGGCGCGTTGAATGCCATCGTAAATACTATCTAATTGGTCCACACATGCCGCATCTAATGCAATATGACCGCAGAGGTTCGAGTAAGGTTTCATTTGCTCAACGTCAGTTGCGAGTACCTCTTGTCCTTTCACTACCGATGATGGATTTTTGGCGTTATAAGGAGTCAAATTACTGACACCAGATTCAAAGTCTAAATTGGAATTAGACTTCAAATAGGTGTAAGAATTTAATTCTTTTTTATTCACAAAATCTGTTAACTTGCATAATAAACCACCGTATGCTTCTATGACAGCTTGCGCACCACATGTGTCCCATCTACTCACTCCTCTATCTTGGATATACGCGCCTCCTTTACCCTCTAAAAGCATCAACATTTTATTTCCTGCACCACCTGATGGAACACGAGTAAATGATATTTCTTCCATTAATTTTACTAAAAATTTAGATACACCTCCATTCGACGTTAATAACCCGTTTATTTTCTTGTCTTCAACAACATCTAAATTGCCTGCTTTAAAGCTTTCACTTTTAGCACCAGCAGCCCATGTTGGTTGCGAGGTAATAGGGCGATATACTATACCTGCTACTGGTAATCCTGTAGTTTTATCTGAAAATCCAATGCATATTGAACATTGCTCACCTAAAGCCGTTGAAAACTCGCGTGTTCCGTCAATTGGATCAATGAAAACATTTAAATTTTTGTATAAATTAGAGTCAATTTCTCCTGATAATGCCTTCATTTGGTCTTTTACATTACTAATTATATCACAAAACTCTATTGGAACTTGTAAATCGTCAACCTGACAAGTAAATAAGTTAATAAGTTAATAAGACAATAAGTTAAGAAAAAAGAGAGCGAGTAAAAGATACCATAAATGGCTTTGTTTCAATATTTACTATTGTGCCTTCTTCTTCACCAACAATATCATGGAATTTACCTCCATGAAACAAATTTTCAATCAATAAGTGTTGTACCATTCCATCTGCAATAGTAAACACACTTGCATCTGCTTTTAATTTTGAGGTTTCACCATTAATAGCTTGATAGAAAGATACAACCATTGGTGTTAACACATCACATGCATTTTTAGTTACACGCAATAATTTAGTCAATGGACCAGTGGATCCAGCGAAAGCAGACATAGTTAGTGTGTGAATAAGCGAGTGAACAGGCGAGAAGGCGAGAGTCAGCAGCCAAAGAAGAATCAAGTTGACTCGAAAATGGATCATAAATAGCGATCCCTGGATCTTGTCGCTCACCTTCCACCCGGAACTGTAAGGATTCATAATTTTTGAGTAATAAATAGTTATCGCCTGTTGGTATCCGCTGCAACTCTGCTTAGCTTAGAGTACTGAATAAAGGTTTCATCGAACAGCAATATAATAGAAATTCTAAGGGTGAAAATCAACCGGGTAAACCGGCCCTTTTGTGAATTGTTTTCAAGGAGGAAAGATTTTACCAAGGAAGTTAAAGAGACATAAGAAGCGAATTCTAAGCACTCAGTTATGTCGTCTTTCAAGTATTTGACTCTAGATGCAAAGCTGCTAGCACAAGTTGAGGTGTTACGAGATGTTTCTGTTGATATTTTAGGTGATTTGGTTACAGTAGGAATGTCATTATTAGAAGGTGAAGCAGATAAAAATCTTCTTACAACTATAGCTGCATCATCGAGTACTGAAGTAGAAACCTTATATTTATGCGCACAAGCGTTAGCGGCATTGTTCTGGGAATGTGCTAAAGGCGCACCTAAAGATCCAAATATTATAACAGCTGTATTAGGTCAAACTGGATTACCAGCTAATATGATTGAAGCTATAACAATATCATTTCAGAAAAATACTGCAAGATTCCAATCTATTAAAAGTAATTTAATTTTTTCGTCAAATAAATATATTGATTTAACTTGGCGATTAGACATGGAATTGGCTAGACGCAATAGTACTATTGTTACGGAGCCAAAATTTCAATTAAGATTAGACGTCGAAGAAGCAAATAGTAAAGATAACGACCAAATAACATCTTCTTCGACCTCTGATAATGGTATCAAATCATATCATTTACAAGCCGATTATGCTAATTTAAAACGATTACAAATTGAATTACAAAAAGCCATTAGTGAAGTAGAAGGAACACACAGCTTGAGAATACAGAAGTATCTTAGCTAATTACATATTGTTGGTGATATTCTATCTAAATACATGTATCTAAAATTACTGGATAAATTCCTTAATATGATCAGCAACGCTGATATCCTAAGGTCGGTCCTCTTACCCGACATGTCGACAACAATAGTAAAAACCTGTAATTCCCTTTGAATCAATTGTTGTCTATGTGTTTGGTATGAGTGCCGACCTTAGGATATCAGCGATGATCTCTCACAGTCCTCTTCTTCTTCTTCCGCACCGAGTCCACACCCATAATTCTATTGTCAAAAAATTTTTTGGACTCCATTTGGAGAAGAAGAGTGGAAAATACCTCCTCCTTTCCTTCAGTTTTTGCAAATCAAGAAAGGAGGGACTATTCCAAGTCATTTCGGAATGCTATATCGCCTAATATTATTTGTGTTTATAGCCTTGCTGGTTGTTAAAGAGACACCAAGTCACTCAATATTACCATGGAAAGGGCGATCATTTGCCGCCAGTGTCATAATTGGTTCACAGCTAGTATTCAATCCGTTTGCCATAAATACAGGAACAGTATTGTTGGCTAATGATAGAGTAGTTGGTGTGACAGTAGTAGATGGAGAAGCAAATTCAATTTTCAGAAAAGGTCGGCAATGCGAATCAGATGGTAATTTAGACGAAGCAAAATCATATTATGAACAAGTAATTGAAGTAGAACCAACGTTTATATTTGCCTGGGCTAATCTAGGCAATGTTTTAGTCACCAAAGGTGAGTTAAATGATGCTCTTTTATGCTATAAAAAAGCAATATCGTTGTATCCTCCTAAGGATCAATTAAGTATAATATTATTAAATAAAGCATCTGTTGAAGCTGCATTAGGCAACCAGCAAATGGCATTAAAAGATATTGAAACAGCAGAGAAGATAAGTGGCACAACACCGGATATATTGACAAACAAGGCAGTTTTATTGACTAATGAAAATAAATGGAAAGAAGCAACAGAATTATTTGAAAAGTGTGTATCAACTGCAGATAGAAATGCACTCCCATGGTGGTTGCGCTATTCAATGTCGTTGTTAGAAACAGATAGACCCATGGAAGCGGTGGCATTTTTACAGAGGGTAATGAAGAGTTTCCCCTACGAAATAGAATGCAAAGCATTTGCATGTTCTCTATATAATGCATTAGGTAGCAAAGTTGAAGCAAAAAGATACTGGAGTGAGATAGATCCGGTGAATAGAAGCCTATACTCCGACAAGCAGTACGTCAAAACTAAACTGAAATGGGGCAACAAAGCTGTCAGCAGTTTCTATGATTTCTTGGATAGTAAGTACAGTCAAGTTGAATGAATTTGTATATTTTATCTATTGTTATTTAACTACAAAGTAACAGTGAAGCGAGTCTCTAAAAGTCGCTGATCTGATTCACCCATTGGGGATTATCTATAAATGGGTTTCTGTTGTGCTGGTAAGTACTATATATCTTATTATTACGGTTAATTTCGAAATCACTAACAGGATAAGTATTGTGCCATGATCTAAGAATAGTTTCCATCCATGGCTTAATATCAGATCCATCGACACCATCAGTATCACAACAATCCCACTCATTCCAATAAGCAGTTGCTAAATAAAAATAACTTCGAGCTACAGCACCTTTGTATACAGCAGGTGGTTCAAAGCATGTTCCAGTATATCCACTGGAAGACGAACATGTTCCTATCAAACAGCCATTTGTAGAGTTATATTTAACAGTAGAAACTATCCCGATTGGAATATTTCCTCTCAAACCATTTACGTAACCATCAGTTCCCCATAATTCAAACAAATCTGTTTGAGCATTTTTACCATTATCAAAGCCTCCAAACCATGATTTAGGCCATATATGTTCTCTATTGAAACAGTCTCCTTCCTTTGCATAATTTCCACACTCACCACCGCCTCCAGTTGAAGCACCAGTATTACTCGCAATCCAACAATATCCAGAATAAATATCAGGTATCATGGATGAATTCTTTGTGTTACAAGGATAAGATGGTAAAAGGGTATCTAAATCATTCATAGCTGCCCAAACACCATCATAATCAAGCACCGTGTGGGGGTTGATAAGTGTCTTTAATTGTGACTTTAAATCATCATTGGTAGCGGATGAATCGATGGAGGCGTAGTACGAGGCATCCTGAGCCATAATTGAGCCTAACAGAGCCACCACAATCAAGATCAACATGTTAGTAGCTGTATTACTGTTGGTATTACTGTGGAATTCTAGTTGTTGGTACAACAGTAGGAATTTTAGGTAGGAGTATAGCTCTTCCTCTTCCTCTTTAAGTGCTTCTCCTTGTTCTTTTAATGGGGGCCGGGTAAGGTGAAGTCTTCGACTTTAAACAGTTACAGCACTAAGTCAAGTAGAAAGAACTTCAATTAAACTGAACAGCGTCAAAAGTACGGTCACTTTAGACTGTAAATTATTGCATAAAACAAAAAACAATGATAAGAGGGTGTAATGTAATGCTCTGTTATGTTATATAATATTTAATTTAGACTTTATTGTTGGTTTGTTCATGTTGGTTGTTCTCATTGTGTATTAATTGACTTCGGTTGCAGGTGATATTTGTGTCTCAGCATCTGCTGGAGTTTTTTTATGTCTCATGGAAACTTCATATGTGATTGAATCTGGAATAATATACTTAAGCATTTTACTTAATATCTTCACCCAAGCTCTTCTTGCTGATTCATTGTAAGAATCTCCACAAACGCGATCTAATGCCCAGAATAATGCTTCACATGCAAATGCGTATTCTATACTCCGTACACCACGTGCATTATGTCGCACTGTCAATTCATGCATTGATTTTTTGAATGTTTCTTCATCTTTCATCATCTTTAGTGACATTGATATCATACTACACAAGTGATTTCCTAATATATAGACAGGTATGAGTTGGATAATGAGAATTAATTATTATAATAAAATTGAAATTTACCTTGTGCCTTCAATCCGTGCTTGAATTTTGATCTTGCATTAGGATAAATATCAAATAGACGCTCATAAAATGATTCAAAAAAGTACAACATAGCAGAATTATGTTTAAATCCAGGTGTATTCTTCACCGCAAGATATCCAGCTGCTGTATCATCCAAAATTGATTTCCAACTGCTGTTGGCACCCTCTATTTCATCAGGCGACATCGGTTCACCATCATAGAAAGAAGGCAGCACAACTGACGTTAAGTCTTCTTGGAATTCAGATGCACAGTTACCCATTATCACAAAATTGTCGTTTCTCAACCGCCTGAACTATAACTCCTCCTTCAACTTACGCCGGCTGCCCAGCGTGCGCACACTACTGGTACAGCGGCACCACTACTCGGTTCCGATGTTATTGAAATGTTAAGAAGTAAATAATGAAATATCTTCATTGTGCAAAGAAAGGCAAACTTTTAAAGTTTATTCCATTCTTCTATATAATATAGACTGATTTATTGGAAATTTCCGGACTCAAAAATCGGCGATCCTGGGATCTGACAAGGATAAACATAAAACACCACGGTAGTCCTGAAGAATATGGGCACCTATTATATCGGGATTGACATCGGAGGGTCGCATATTGGCTTCGGACTATTGCACAATGACACACTGGAACTAATGCATGAATATGAAGTATACTTGGAGAATTCAATTCTTCCAGAGTCGTTAATTGATTTATTACATATAGAAATCATAAAATTGACAAAAAAGGTCACATCTTGTACAATTCTAGGTATAGGTATTGGTTGTCCTGGGCAATGTAAGAATGGAGTACTTGTAGCAGCAGCAAATTTTGAGTATTTAGGTAATACTGCTATATGTAAATTATTACGAGATAAAATAAATGGTAATCGAGTATTTGCCGCTAATTGTAATATTGTATTATTGAATGATGCAGATGCTGCAATATCAGCTGAAGTTTGGGGAAAACATACAGTCGAAAAGTATAAGAATTATCAAAACATTGCAATGATAACTCTAGGTACAGGCATAGGACTAGGATTAGTTTTAAATTCTAATTTATATCAAGGTAGTAATGGGTTAGTTGAAGGAGGACATATGATTATAGACACAAATAAACAAACTAGTAGAAAATGTGGATGTGGACAATTTGGTTGTGTAGAAGCGTATGCAAGCGCTAAAAATACTGCAAAAATTTATGAAGAATCAAGTGGTCCAAATGTACTAGTGAACACTCTAAGTCTAGGTATATTGTCATCTCCTTCAAGAAGAAAAATTGATGGCGCAAAAGATGTATTTTCAATGGCATTAGATGGTGATGTGACAGCACAGCAAGTACTCAAGAGTACTTATGAGAATCTGGCTTTTATGTGCATCAACATATGTCGCATTGTTGATCCCGATGTTATTGTATTTGGTGGAGGGATGTCTAAAGCAAAAGGTTTAATAGAGAATGTAAAAATATGTATGAATGAAAAATCTTGGACGGTACTTCCAACGAATGTGCGGTTGGAAACAGCCCATTCACTGAATAACGCAGGTATTCTAGGGGCTGCTCTAGCTGCCAAGAATATGAGTAATTATAAGATAGTCGATGAAATAGCAACAGAAAAACATGGTGATTATAATAAAAAAAATGCTGATAGTATTCTTGTGAATCCAATAGTGAAGACAAGCGTGCAGGTGCTAGTAACTGGAGCTTTATGCTTTGCGTTAGGAGCAATATCCGGGCTTAAAGGCAACTTTTTATGATACATTTATTTATAATTACATTTTATACTTTTGGAAGTTTCTTCGTCATGAGCTACTTGGGTATACTGGAAAAATCTATATTAATAGTTTTACTCTTTGGAATATGTTGTCTTAGTGTCACCTTGGCCATATTCATCATCTTTCTGGAGGCTTTCATGGAGTTAGAATCTTTATATTTGTCACTTAAATATACTACTTCTGTGATACCGCTTTGTATAATCATCTTGGCACATTCATTACATGGAAACAATGCAACGTATATAGAGCAACCATTAACATCCGCAGAGTTCTTGTTTAAAATAGCATTAACTTCAGCGTGACATACATATGGATACTTGGTATCCAACTCGTCATCAGCTACTCTATCCCAAGGTAATTCATCGTCAGAACAACCTTTGGGAAATCCATTATATCCGATACCCACAATTCGTTTATTACTGTTAACAATACAAGCTCCTACTTGTGTTGATGGATCTTTAGATCGCATCGATGATAAGAATGAAACCGCCATGAAATAATCATCCCAGCTAATAACTTCTGCAAAATATAAAATTTAAACAATAATTATGAAGTTGTTCTTATCTATTAAGTTACCTTCTCTTTTCGTCACTTTGGCTGATTTACTTGCAACATCTTTTGCATCTGTCTCATTCGCTGTTGGAGTTAGCTCTAAGCTTCTCTTCATCTTCAACAACAATCGATGTAAAACTACACGAAGGAAACTTGCAATGATCGCCAAAAAGCACGCGGCCCTAAGAGGGTAGTAATGAATAAGCGGATTATAATTACAGTTTCATTCTATTCTATTCATCGTCGTCGTCGCTTGTTGCTGCCTTCCTTTTCTTAGATTTCTCTCCGTCATCATCATTGTGTTTTGATTTTTTTGATTTCTTTTCTTTTTTCTCCTTTTTCTCACTTGATTCAGGGACAGTACTACTAGCATTATTACTACTACCGGATTGCGGTTTAGATAATGATGACAAGTAATCAGCAGGGGTTTGGTCGTTGGCACGGCCATATTTATCTAATTTGCCTTCCTTGATTAAACTTTTCTTTCTCTGGGCAATAGGACCGAGACCCCATCTTCTTGGGTAAGTATCTCTTTCCATAATAACACGCTTGATTTTCGCAACAACACCATGGTCTACAGTAGCCATGACTGCTGTTGTCATTTGTGCGATACCAACAGCAATAGCTTCACCTTTAGTGGTGATCATGACAACTTCATCACCAACTTCAATACCATCACCAAATCTTAATAAACCAGGAATCATTAATTTAGCACCATAACATATAGCATTAACAGCACTATCTTTAACGACTACACGTTTAAAATTAGTAAGTAATACTTCTAAAGGCATGATAACTCGGCGCAAATAACTTTCATCTTTACTTTGGTCGTATACATATTGGGCATCCAATAGATCGTGCATTGTGCATAAATTGTCATTTTCTGATAAAATACCAGATCTTACACGTCTTAATTCTTGCATGTGTCCGCCAGTGCCGACTAATAATCCTAAATGAACACATAGTGTTCGAATGTATGTACCAGCTTCGCAGGATACCCAGAATACACCTAGATGTCTTTCTGGATCATACTCTATTAATTTGGATTCATAAATTGTACGTATACGAAGCTGACGTTTAACAGCGGCAATCAGAGGTGGTCGTTGAAATAAAGCACCAGTTAATGTTTCTAATGCTTTATTTAATACCCCTTCATTTTTTATTTCACTATGTAATCGTACAATACCAACATATTCTTTACCAGCGCTTTGTTGTGCTTTAACTAATCTTGTAGCACGATCAATACATACAATTAAACAACCAGTGACTTTTGGATCTAATGTACCACTATGACCAGTCTTTTCAACACGTAACATACGTTTAATCCATGCAACAACTTCATGACTACTAGGATTAGCTGGTTTATCTAAATTGCATACACCATAAGTAATATATTCTTTAATTGATCGTTTCAATGGAGACATTCCGCACGGAATTGGAGTATAATGCGCAGTACGAACATGTAACATGTCGTAATTCTTCAATAATAATGGCCATTTTGAAGTATCAAGCTTGGGTGTAGTCTTTTCTGGCTGAATCATGTAGTCGGTGCTATCCGCTCCCTTACTCTTCTTCTCCTTCTTAGTATCCATCCTCTTTATTGAACGTACTCAACGTGGAAAATGTCTACTGCTTGAGAAAAGCAAGTATTGGTACAAGTGCCAGTGGAGTGGAGATCATAGATCCGGTCCCTTAGGGTTGATTAAATTTGTACTTCTACTTGTACGTGTTGCATACCATTTATTTACTCTTGTATGCATACAGTGAATGTATTTTACTTTTAATTCTACCTCAACTTAATTTAGCTGGAAACTCAAAAGTTGAAGGAAAGGTCTAGTGGCCATATTCACTAATGATTCTTTATATCTTATCTATATTGCTTTCTATATTCACTTATTTATCAGTTTTCTGAAATTATTCTTAAACCCTAGCTATTATGTGTTTTGCCAAAAATGCTTTGTCATCACATACAATATAAAAAGACAATGCAATACATGTATGTCCTCGTGCTGCTGGTGGTGGTAGCTACCGCCAGTGCATTCGTCTCTAGCGGATTGAATAGAAACAAGAATAGTGTAAAAATGGCAGCAGAATTTGATGTTGATAAGGTTGTAAGCACACTTTCAAGAAATAAAATATTAACCAAAACAGCACAATTAGGTTTATTAACAAAGCTTGAAAAGGCTGGATTTACTCTAACATCAGCAAAGCCATTACTTAAACTTGCTGATAAATATGACGTATTAGGAGTGCTTATTGCATCAAATGAAAAGGTTTTACCACTAATTGCCAAAGGTGTGGAGTTAGCACCAGCATTATTACCATTGGCTAAAGTTGCTGTAAACACACCACCTTCTGCACTTTATGCTTATGCTGCCGCATCATTAGCCGCCACTGGAGTAGCTTTGGCTGTTATACCAGATGTCACAGTTACTGATTATGCTTTACAGACCATTGTCGCTGTACCATTAGGTGCTATTGTCCCAGGTGCATGCGTTGTAGGTGCCACACTTCTTGGTAAATTAAATAAGTAAATGAGGCTTAATTAATTGATTTTATGTTGTTTACTATATACATAGATATTTTTGATAATTATTTATCACAGCTCTTTTGTTCCTTATTATAGTGGTATTCATTTTCATCATCAAATTATTCAGGTTGATTTCAATCTGTTGCAAGCTATACAAATTAAAATTAATAGAAGAAAAAGGAAACATTATGTCTTTTTCAGCACAATTGCTGCACCTACAAGCCCCGCGTCTTTGATGGACTGATTTGGAAGCATTAAATCTGCTGGTGGATAGCCGGAACTTAAAATAAATGAATAGTTTATACTCAACGTATTACTGATAACTGCACATAATTCCAAGACAGTTGTATCATGATTAACTCTGTACACAGCAAAGCAGAAGTTAGTATAGATGAGACAAGGTGAAATAATAAAGAAAACTTACTTAATTTTTTCTCGACGACCATCGGGAAGTCTAACTTGTAATACTGTATTAGGCTTTGAATCATCAATAGTAGGCATAATAGATGCACCTTCTGCAAAGATAAATGCACTTGAAGGATCTTTGGAAACTCCACCCAATGCCGTACCTTTCGAGAATGCTGTATAAGCTGGTGGTATAAAATCCTCAGAAGATTTATCTTTTAAAGAAATCGAAATATCACCACCATTAGCTGCGGCTAATTCTTTGGGCACCATTCCTTTGTCTAATGCTTTTAAAAATTGTACTGATTCTGGTGAGTCGTAATCTCTTAAAGGTCCATCATTAACTGTAAAACCATTCCTATACCTAGTTATAAGTGTAAATTCATCTGGATTAACGTCACCAGGTGGTGGTCCAGTTTCAGATGCCCGTCGAAATGCTTCATCCAATGGATTATTACTACGAGATGATGGTGGACCAACTATATTTAATCCAGAGCCTCCACCAGATTTGTTATCGACTCCACCAGCATAATACTTTTCACTTTCATCATCTGACCCTTGTGAACCTTGATTTTTGTTTCTATAGTCATCCAGAGAGGCAACACGGCGTGCCATCTTTCCTTTTTTCTAAGTTTCTATTTTCCGAAAACTTGGAATCGAAGTATTTTCAAAGCAGCGGGTACCTCCGGCACCGCCATTCTTTACTTCAACTTTAACCAACTTAACAAATTTGTAACACGAAACTAGTGCTACTGCGACTATGAGCCGCAATCTTTGTGATGCTAACTTTTATAGTATCTCTAGTAGTATTTCCCCCTTGAAGTACCCGGTTTTTAGCGATTGCAAATGACGAGGCAACACAAAAAAGATGAACAACTTGTCGTTATTACTCGTGATTTTACTCGTGATCATGGATTCACAGCTTGGATTATCTCTAAAGTGTAGCGTGGGCAATGAAAGATATCGCGAAGAATTGAAATTATCTGCATTAAGCACTAAAATTGAGCGATCATCAATTAATACTAAGTATCCACTACAAAATGATCTTATGATACGTGCTGCAAGAGGTGAGCATGTTCCTCGTACCCCTGTGTGGGTATTTAGACAAGCGGGTAGACATTTACCAGAATACAATGAATATAAAGCTAAAAATAATAAGAATTTTTTGCAATTATTAGATGATCCAATTGATGTAACCGAGTGTACTATGCAACCTATAAGAAGATATAATCTAGACGCTGCTATTCTATTTTCTGACATATTAGTTGTAGCAGAGGCATTAGGAATTGAAGTGGCGATGCCTGGAGGATTAGGTATTACTGTGCCAAATCCATTAAAAAATCCAACTGAAGTTAATACTCGTATACCATCATCAATAGACGTCAAGACTAAATTAAGTCATGTGATCAAAGCAGTATCTTTAATTAAAGAAGAATTGAAAGGTAAAGTGCCACTTATTGGATTCTCAGCTGCTCCTTGGACATTGATGTATTATATGGTTGGTGGTAGTAGTAAAAAAAATCAGCAAGTAGCTTCTGAGTGGCTCCATTCTCATCCTGTAGAGAGCAAAAAGTTATTAGATATATTGACAACTGTAGTGATAGATTATATGTCAGCACAAATCGAAGCTGGGGCAGATTTGATGCAGGTTTTTGAGGCTATGGGTGAGTATATTAGTGAAAAGGATTTTTATACATGGGCGTTACCTTGCATGGAAAGAATCGCGAGTGAGTTAAAGGCGAAATATCCTGATATTCCATTATTAGTATTTCCTCGAGGAGCTACATACTCACTAGCAGCATTACAAAGTGCAGGATACGATGTTGTTACCATGGATACAAATACACCACGCAAAGAAACTAGAAACGTTTTAGAAAAAGCTTACAATGAAAAGACTCCGCCATTGAAAAGAGTATCCAGTGTACAAGGCAATCTAGATGTGCGCTTGTTGCAAACGGGGGCATCAAGTGTGGATGATGTCAAGGCTGCTACTAGAGCGATGTTAACAGAATTAGGAACTCAAAAATTAATCGCAAATTTAGGAGAAGGATTGACTGGGAAAGAGGATCCAGTGCTAGTTGCAGCATTCATTGATAGTGTTCACGAGGTATCTGAACAAATGAATAAGTAAATATACAATTTATATATAATATTTATAAGTAAAACTTGGTTTCCATCAGACTCTCTCGACGCACTTTCATGTGTTCATTTCAGGGAAATGTAACTTTATTTCGTCTTGATTCACTACAATATTATCACTAGTTGTACTGAATAACCACAACGTTAGAGCGTATCGATGATCAATTTCGTTGAAACAGAAGCTTTCTTGCACTGAATGAACCAGTTCATCTGCCCAGAAGCATAGCAGCCTGTCGCCAATGGGCGCAATATCGTGTGTTTCGATCGTTTTCTTGTCTGATTTTGTTAGATAAATTCTGAATTCCCCGTGCAATTCTTCGCGCCATTTGTTCATATAATACAAGATGGTCAATTTACGAGTATCAGTACCAGTATTATCGTAATGTTTATCGTATCGACTGCCATCGCCTGTGCATACAGCAAGCTTGGTTGATGACATTGTATTGGACAAAGAAGCTGATTTAAAATTACTATTGATCAATGGAATCATTGTTTTCGACAATGAATAAATATATTCGTGTAACCTAGGGGCGTGAAAGTACATATCTGAACCCATTAATTGGCAAGAATAAACGTTCTTCTTATCATAACTAATCACTTCACCGGATGCTTTATCATATTTTGTAGACTGAGAAATAATCATATTACCATTCTTGTATAACACTTCAGCTTCTTTGCGCATTTCTTCTAATATATCATTTCCTAAGAGGTTGTCCACAACTGCATACCTTTTGGTCGATAAACCATCTATAATCAACTTACTGTTCTTGACTATAGCACTTCTTACTCGCTCAATATGCAGTTCAGTAGGTGTCATTACAACTTCTTTTCCGTTTCGAATATCATGCAATTTCTTTGTGTGATAGCAATAAGTTGCAGCATCACTATATGCATGGTAATAACCATTGCTCGATATTAAAGAAGCAACAAGTAAAAGCAACAAAAGAATCATCTCACATCACGCTTTTCTCGTCATGCATGCACAAATGCAAATGCTACCCGGTCCCAAGATCAAGGCACGTTTTTAAAAGAAAAGTCGAGTTAATTGTGGCCAAAAGATAAATAGAACCTAGCGACAAGAGGTGAGGAGTTGATATATATCTCAACTATGGATAACAAACAGTACAGAAACATTGAACAGTACCGGGGCCCATCTCGATGTTTTGAGGTCAAATCATTGCTCATTGACAACTGGAAAGAACAACAACAAATCTGCTCAGTGCACTTACTTCATGTTCAAATCAGCATGTTGAGTGACTGGATATTTAATGATGATGTGTTGCAGAATACACCGTCCAGAAAAGATGGTATTAGTTTGGAACAAGAAAAGTTGTATCGTTTTCGAACTGCTTGGTTTATAGAAGAATTAGGGAGGGAAATGTTGATTAGTAGGACGATTGTATCGATGGCTATTGCTTATTTTCAGCGATTTTATTTATTTCAATCATTTAAACAGCATAATCGATTTGTACGTCACTTATTTCATTCTTAAGTCAATATTTTGAATATTAATAATAATGTTCATTATTTTATAGGATATGTCTGTTACATGTGTCTTTTTAGCATCGAAAGTAGGAGAGAAACTTAAGTTATTAAGGGATGTAATACCTGCCTACGTTAACGTGCGAAAAAAATATCCAAACAATTTAACAGAGTCGGTGAGTATATCACTAATTTGCTAAATCCTATGGCTATAGACCACAGCATGACATTTTCTATTAATAGTGACTATTATTAACAATTGACTTGTTTTATAGGATATTAAAGAGTTGCCACAAAAAATTCTGATAGCTGAAAGAATATTACTTCATACTTTATGCTTCGATTTACAGGTAGCATTACCTTATGAACCATTACTAGATAAGTTTAGGGCGTTACGACCGCTGATACCTGTTGATATGCGAGATGATATGCATCAAAGTGCAGTCAACTTTGTGAATGATTCCTTCCGAACTATAATCATTCTACAATTTCCTCCAGCTTTAATAGCGCATGCAGCACTACTACTAGCATCGTTTCAACTAGATATAAAGCCAGTTGTAGCAAGTACTAAAGCAGCAACAGAAACCACTTGGTTGGAGCTGATTGCTACAGATAACGATGTTGAATCGTTGAAGAATATAGCGACAAAAATGTTGAGTTTAATAGATTCTGCTGAAGCAGATAAGCAAAAGCCAGGTACATCTATGAAGTTTCAACAAATAAGAAATAAAATGATGAGTGGTGATGCGGCGATCTTTTACAATTATCCGTCACCTACTGGAGTAAATATCAACACTCCGGAGAACAACCAACCAGCAGTTAGTGTTGACGAGACTAACGTGGAATTAAACAAAACTAAAAATATTTATGAAAAGAATAGTGAAATTGGAAATCACAACGCTGTCCAAGGCACCAATGTGCAAGGCGGCAAAAAAGAAGTACCAGCTCCTGATGAAACGCCGGCGTTTGTACCTGCACCAGATGAGACACCAGCTTTTGTGCCAGCTCCTGATGAAACACCGGCGTTTGTACCTGCACCAGATGAGACACCAGCTTTTGTGCCAGCTCCTGATGAAACACCGGCGTTTGTACCTGCACCAGATGAAACACCGGCTTTTGTGCCAGCACCTGATGATGATAATGAGTACAGCGATCCGAAGCTCAAAAGGATTAAGTTGGAGTAGTAAAAACCAAGAAAGATGTATAGTATGTTGTATAATAATGTACATGACACGTTACACCCCCCTCTTTCTTCTCTTAGTGACACCGTGGAGAGTCTGCAGAATGATGCCAAACTCGGGCGGATCATCAAGCCGGTACCGAAAAAAAAAACGCCGAAGAAGTTGTTGTACTATAGTGGGTTCGAAGGGATGTGTTTGCTATTCCGATTGCTCTCTAGGTAGATGAAGTTCTAATTAGCGCATCTAGTGCTGCACGCATATGGAGCAGGACGAATCCATAATTGCAATGGAAACTACTGATACAGCAGAGCTAGAAGTTGAAAATAACATGCAAGATCATGACGACTTGTCTATCGATGATGCCAGTCTCGATGATGCTAGTCTGATGAGTTCTGCTGCGACGAGGTCAATAATATCAACTGATATTGACATGGACCAAGTTTATCTGGACAAGATTAGCATCGCTTCAGCAGAAGAAAATTTTCGATTATGTTTAGTGTTTCTGAATCGCATAAAGAATCGGGGAAAAGACTTTATCGCGCTATCTGCCCATTGTGTGTACTCTTTTTGGAAGCAAGGGTGTAAAATTGAAAATGATGGATTGTTTGACAGATGCAAATGGGAGAAGATAGTACTAGATGTTGTATTGGATAGGTTTTCCTTGTTACTAAGTGGCTCCTTGGACTTGTCCTTCGTTCCTCCTATGTACTATTTACAACTATCACAAGTTTATATTACACAGAATTTGTTACCTTATGCATTAAAGATCCTACAGTTAGCATGTGCAAGAGGATATTTAGAGAATGTTTTGGTTGTTGCTCAGTCATACAGTATCTTGAAGCGTGTGCGCATTAACAACAAAGAAGCTGATGAGGCTATCACTTTCTTGTGCTCCGCTATTGTGCAAGAAGATCGTGAGGCATCAGATGGCAAAATATTATTTGTTCCTGGCAGCAACATGCCTATGCACTACTTATACTTACTTTGTGCTTTGGACTATATCAATAAAGCGAATGTCACCTCTTCTGAATACTATCGCAAAGTATATCTAGACAGTTTTCAAAGTCTTGTTACTGAAGCCTATCTGATGGGAACCGGTCGACCACCAGGAAATATGATGATGTTACTAGCGTGGTTCAACAACTCCTCTGTGTGGTATGACTGTGCCACTTACATGGAAGAAAAAACGCCATTTTTATTATTGTCGCAAGACTTCTATTGGGAGGCATTTAAGCGGTCGCCGTTGAGCGACGAAGCCATCACGACTCTCGTATACAACATGCGAAAGTACCGATTTGATGAAATTGTAATCAAAAAATTACTTGAAAAAGGTCTCAAAACGGTATCAAAAACAAATGCTTATTGCCGCGAGGAGATGGTTCGCATGGAATCCCGCGATGGCACTGCGGGCCTCGTCAACTCGTGGACTAGCCGTTTCACCAAGGATCGCTATCACCTAGCAAAAATAATTGGTAGATTTCGTGTTTATCAAATCAAAAAAAATTGGCAAACATTGAAGAAAAAGTATGAAGATAAGAAGAAGTACTTCCTGTCTATGCTGGAGATAGCGAAGGTGAAGTTCGCCATGTCGTGGGAGTTCAGTCTTCGTGACAAGGTGCGATTCTGGCGGCGGCGTGCTATAGAATTAAAAGAATTAAAATATGCTTGTGCAACCATGATACAAGCTCATTGGCGGCGTAAATACGCGACTATATGCTATGCATGGAGTGTTTATCGCGTGCAAAGAGCGAATTATAACTTTGTGGTTGCATGTGAAGCCATATACAACACCAAAAGAAAAGTTATTTTTACAAAATGGGCGGCAATTGCTAAAAAAAGGAAGTATGACCGCGCGGCATACATCATCTCAACGGTTATAATGATGCACGGCAAGAGCAAGCGCTTTTACGACGCTATGGAGCGCCTACTGAATGTAATGAAGATCATGCGGAGGTATTCCAATCGAAATACATGGAAAAAATTGAAAAAAATATATGCATATCGTCAGCGTAAGCACGCGCGAGTCACTATTCGTTTTTGGTACCGCCGAAGACTAGATGAAATTGAAGAAAAATCTATAGAAAATCGCTTGAAACACAAGGAACTCAAGGTGGTTTCCTTGGTGAAGTACAACCGCCACGTGCGGCTCCGACCCATGTGGACTATTTGGCAGGCGGAAATGCACCGTAAATATGTGCATAAATGCAAGATAAAAGTGGCGACTTTGTTGCCGAAACTCTTCCGAAGAGTGCGGGAGCGGTCGCGCATCAAGTGTAAGCGTGCCAGGCTCGAGGGACAGAGGAGTCTGCTGGATTTTGCGTACTTTGTTGGTGTGGTAGAGAAATTTCGTCATTGGAAAATTGCTTTTTCTGTGCGTAAAATCCAACGATTTCTCCGCGGTGCCATGGCCAAGAAGAAACTGGCAACCAAGAAGAAGATTAAAGCGGGTGTGGTCAAGTTTGAGAAAAATCGTCGTTTGAAAATATTGAAGAAAGTATTCAGCTTCCATCTACCGAAGTATGGGTACTTGAGTAGGAGGTACAAGTACACCTGTGCAAGGGTTATCAAGAGGTTTCTGTGGAAGCTAGTAACCAAGACGAGGATGACAAAGCTTATGGCCAAGCGGATCCACTTCGTGCGCGTGCTGCGGGGAATTGACAAGATGTTCACTAAAATGCAGTTTATTCTATGGCGCGATGGTGCGGTTATTCAGAAAAAGTTGAGTATCTTGGGGCCGTACTTCAACACCGTCCTGCGCCATGTATTTCGCGTCAGATGGCACAAGATGCGGCGGTTTGTATGGCAGCAAAACATGATGCATCGACTTACAGAGACATTGATATGTAATAACCTGAGTAAAAAGTTCTTCCCCAGCTGCTACGTGAGTATAAGGCTGCCGCGGCACGTTACTAGGAGCGATCTGGACAACAGTAAAGGGCTCAAAGTGGCGTTTTACGTGTGGGAAAAACAATTGAAACTAGCAAAAAGGTTGCAATCGATGACTAACTTCCATTTAATCAAGGCGTTTTACAGTTGGACATCGCAGTTTAGATTGAAATTGCGCCATCGCTACCTGGGAGTGCGCATGTTGATACCGTCTATGGTCAAGACATACCTATCTGAATCTGTTGCGCGATGCGTCAAGGCGCACATAATTGGTCGAGCCGTTAGATGCGCTAGTGCTAGATATAAGTTAGATCTTTTGTATAAAGGGAAGCGCCGTGAAGTCGAGGTAGTCGAACGAATCCAAACCGCGCCAATACTGAGAACATTCCGTCGGATGATTGCGCTAGCAAACCTTCGTAGACACTCGCGGTTTGTCCTGCAATGCTGGGGTAGACGAGCGCTGGCAATACAAAAAACTAATCGATTGAGAAGGTATTTCAATAGGTTGCATAAAGCAAGTCTAGTAGTGGGTAGTAGTCGCATCCAACGCGGCAAAGCACGCGACACGATGCGCACTTTGCAGTATATTTATTGCGTTAGGCGCGCCATGGGCATGAGATTCACTGAGACATTGGTGAGTAAGTCTATTCCTTTGAGTGTTGTTACTGGTCCAATGAAGTCAGCTATGCGCCGCTCTATGAGCACTAGTGATGTTACAGCTAAGGGTGCGATGAGTAGCAGCGATATTATGACCAAGAGACTCAATAGCAAGTCGCTGAAGCAAACACACAAAGTGTTGGAGGATGGAAGCATCAAACTGCTCGAGAATAACATTAAAATGAATAAAAAAAGTAAGTTCAGTAACACCCTGACTCCCGTAATGCGCAGCGACAGCCCAGACAAAGTTGTCACAGAACAGTTGAATGTGTTGAGTCACCAGCATGACCTCGAGTACTATTCCAAGGAGTTCAACGCCAATCTGTTCCGTATTAAACAAACCGGAATATTTATATATGATGCATCGCGTGCCCTGCTGTCGCGGAAGGAACTTGACTATTGTCTCACCAACGCGACTACTATTTTCCTACAAGGTGTAACTCTACCAGCGATACATGAAATGTGTCAGTATTTCCATGGAAATAAAATTGTTTTATGCAGCGGCGCGATGCACAACAGCGTGGTTATCACTGAATTATTGACGTATCTAATGGCTATCAAGGACCTCTCGTCCTTTTCGGTGCATATTGTGGATGTAAACGTGACATTCAAGAGCGTTTTGTTGTTCTTGGACAGCGTCCGAGATATTATGTTCCCCAATTCATCAGTGATTCCAGACGATCGAGTCTTGCTAAGCAGTCCGTCGTATCAATTATCCTGTTTGAGAGAGCTGTCCACTGACACCTTTTCCTTCGGTGTCCTGGGCGTCGGCGCCCTATTAACCATCATGAAGTATAACACAAGCATAGAAATTCTGATTATCAAATGCAGTACGCCCTCGTCGTGGCTGTCATCATATGGAAGTTGTGTGCGATACATGAGTAGCAACAACAGGCTGAAGGAGTTACGAGTATTTAACGGCGCACTAAATGAAGAGATCGTGAAAGGGCTCCACGACAGCTTGGTTGTTGGCTTCAACAATCTAACGGTGTTAGAGTTTTCTACCAGCACAAAACCCAGTGTATTGGCTCTCGCCGACAGCATTATTCACGTTGCCAAAGACCGGTTGTTTAAGGGGCGATCGGGTATATCAGTGCACATCACCCCGATCAAATGAGCTGTACATAAACATTGTCCACTTGTATTTTGTAACTTAAATTAACTGAGCTACTGGGATACCAGAAACAACTAGAAACTTTTCAAAATTCCAACTAATAGCTAAACCTTCTGTCTTTTTCACCAAATACTTGTACAATGGATGTATTTCTCCGACGCTTGGTTAGGGGAAGGGAAGGTACCGGCTAACTCAGGCCCTGGAAATTTGAAGCAAGGGAGTATATCCACACAGGTATCAAGGAGTCAAGTCGTCCGTCACCAAGGAGACAGTAAAGTGGGAATTAGTAATTGACTGCAAACCCACAACTAAGGTAATTGAAGGAGGAAATAGTCATCTCCTAGTGTCGCCATTGGTATAAAGATGTCTCCTTTGATACTTCTTGTTGTCCTATGTTTGTTCCT
>JACCDO011873981.1_pt1 | contig 34636 bp, 45 predicted proteins | sample 7446101 | NCBI WGS metagenome assembly JACCDO01 (sample SAMN15323440, study PRJNA562643) | freshwater metagenome | isolation source: river surface water | place: USA:Blue River Watershed | collected 2017-08-16 | reverse complement strand
ATAACCAATTCCTTAAATCTAATTACCCAAGAGTCCCTTACCCAGTAGATATTCATACTTTCAATACCTATAAAGATAAAGGCTCTTCCCTCAGATCCATCCACCTAGATGATAGCACTCAAGATACACTATCCACTTATAATGCCACCACTAATAAAATCGAAAAAATCTCCTTCGACCCTAATGATAATAAACTCTTCTTTAACCAATCAGATTTCTTCGATAACATCACTCAAGATATGTTCGACTTTAAAATAGGTGCAAGCCAACCACTTAAAAACTGGCTAGAAGCTCGTAAAGGTGACTCTTTCGATAAAAATATGCTTACACAATTTATGAATGTTATCTATAAAGTTAGATTATCCCTTAAGTAATTTCTCTAAATATTCACTATCCTTTAACTTACCCATCTCTTCCATCACAAACTTTTGAATCTCTTCTGAAAACTGATCCATACCATTATCTTCTTCTGCAGCCTTCTTACCCTTAGCCTTACTCTTATCCCCACCCCCACCAAATATTTTCTTCACCGCACCGAACATTACAGAACCCTTATAAACATCTGTCATTATACTATGCACTTTTGTAGTATGCCCTGCTGCTTTAGCTGCTGTATGTGCAGCATCTAATTGTGTTGTTAAATCTTTTATCTTTTTGAGAGCTTCTGTAGACTTTGCAACTGCAGACGGATCAGATAAATCATTTATTTTTACAATATCCTGAGCAGCTTTTAAAGAAGATTGTAAACCTGAAATCTTCTTTGTATCAGCAGCACTATATGCAAAATGTTCACCATACCTCTCATTATATGCCCCCTGTACCTTATCTACATACCCACCTAATTTACTCTTCACTGCATCAAAATCTTTCTCTATTAGACCCTTTGCTTTCCCACCCTCTGTCGTCACATACTTATATATCTTTTCTGATGAATCATGTGCCATCTTCTTTAACTCAGCAGCCTCTTCACCCATCTTACCCACAACTTTACCCGCACCAGCTTTTAATTCTGCAAACGCATCCCCACCCATCTTCTTAGCCTCTGTCGCTAAATGACCCAAATTAGTTTCTAAACTCTTATACATATTTGAAGCATCCAACTGTGCACTCCCTACAATCTGTGTTGCTTTTGCTTTCACAGGACCCACTATCCCACTTGCCTTATCTCCTAAATGATGCCATGCACTATCCACCTTCTTACTATTCTCCCCTATAAACTTCATACTCTCTGCCACACCCTTATGCAAACTTTCACTTATACTCTTTGCAGCATCTCCACTTATATGCTTTATACCCTCACCTGCTTTCCCTATATATGATGAAGCATCCTCAGAAAAATGCTTCATCGCTTTTGTTGCCAACTCTTTTGCAGGCATATTATTCATCTTACTCGTTAACTCTTGTATCTTATTCGCCTTCTCCAACATATTCTCCTGAAAATACCCAACCCCCTTTAACATCGTCTCTTTCTGCTTATATGCTTCCATAGACTTCTGCCATGCCCCCACATCATTTAAATCACCAGTATTTATCACCTTATCCAAATCAGGCACTATCTTCTTATTCAATACATTCATATATGAACTTAAACCTTTCCCCCTCTCTGCTACATCCAACTGTAAACCCTTTATCTCTTTCACAGCCTCAGGATTTGCATACCCAGCTAAAGCAGCCTTCCCAGCCATAAACTTTGTCGTTATCGCATTTGTTACCATAGGTGCTATCTTTGCAGCACCTACACCCAATAACGCCGTCGCAGCTATCGCACCTACTACCTTAGCCACACCCTTCGCCATACCAGGTAATGCCTTCTTCATCGCCCCCTTGTCCTTCTTCTTAATCGCATCACTAAATGCACTAAAATCATCTGCATTCACAAATGACTTTAACCCCTCTTTTATCTTATCCTTAAACCCAGCCTTCCCCATCTCTTTCACCACCTTATTTATATTCTTCTCACGACCCCCCTTATCCTCCACAAATGTCTTTAACCCCTTATCACTAGACTTATATGAGGACTTTATCTTCTCCTGCTCTTTCTGAGGTAACGACTGAAATAAAACCATATTACCAGTCTCAGGATTCTTAAATCTCCTCCCTTTCACTGACTCCTCAAACCCACTATCCGTAGCTAACTTGTATATTATAGATTCTATCTTATGTTCTATCAATAACTCATTCGCCACTACTACACGACTTGATGCCAATTCCTGAAATGCAAGCTTCAATGCTTTTCTTACTGCATACTTATTCATAAGTAACATCCTTTATAAATATATATATATGTATAAATACACACCTTATAAAGAGATTATTTTCTACCTAACACCAACCCCATATATAACCCTAAACTCCACTCCCTCCACATCACTAGTTATAACCCTATATGTAACCCTACCCACTACCCCCATTATACCCTCCAACTCCACCACCAACTCCCTCCCCCTCTTATCTAATAACCCTATATCCACACCACTTAATACCACCTCCAACCGACCACGACCACCCATCATATCCACCAACCTCTTTAATACAGGATATGACCTCCCCATCACTATCCCAGCCCCACCTTTCTCAAAATATATCTCCGATACCTCCACCACCCCATCCACCTCATCCAAACAACCATCACTATCCTTATACCCATTCCTATTCTCAACCTCCCCTACACATAAATCATATATATCCATCACACCATCTCCATCATTATCCATATCAGGACACCCATCCTCATCCTTATACCCATCCTTATCCTCACTATCTTCCACACACATATCCACACTATCCCTCACCCCATCTCTATCACTATCTAAATTCCTTATCCCCTCTATACTCACTATAAAACGACCACTTACACTCCCTATCCCACTCGTTATCCCCTGTCCAACACCCACTACCACCATCTCATTATACCTCACACCTATAACACCCTCCACCACCCCCACCCCTCGTCCACTTACCACACCCATCCCCTGAAACCCATTCCACCTCCCCACACTATACACCCCCAACCCCCATATAACACCATCCCCCAAATACCTCTTTAACCCTATCTCATCCAACTTACTCTTCACACCATCCCCTACCCTATACCCTATATTTATATTATACCCCACCACCCCTTTTATATCCCCACTTACTATCCCCTTATATGTATTTATCCCTACTCCACTCCCCATAGGTATACTACTTAATAACATCAATGAGAAATCTAATTTCAATAAACCATTCTTCACTACATGACTTACCACCCTTAACTTAGGGGCAAACCTTATATTATCCACACCACTCTTTATATAACTATACCCATTATCCCCACTTATATAATTATACCCTATACCAACACCTAAACTTAAACGATCCTCTACTAAACCATATGTACCATTTATACCAACTTGACTCATATACTTCACTATACTACTCTTACTATAACTATCCACTAAGGCATCCTGACTATAATTCACCCCTATATTATAATCTACCTCTTTACTCCCTATTATCTTCCCACCATCTACATTATATACCCTATACTTATCCATCCCCATATTTAAGGTCTGTACATCTTGACCGTATACAACACTACTTATTATATAAATATATATAAATATAAACCTCATCATCATATAGATTCTCCTTATAGACTTTACTCTTATTCCATATATAAACCAATAATCTATAGTTTCATTTCCACCCCCACTTTTTCATTATAGACTAAATTCAGCTTTCACCACCACCACAATCCTTTTCTAATTTTTAATGATGCAGTTCTATACACATGGGGGGTTTCATTTCCACCCCAAAAATTTTCCATACCAGAAATTTTCCAAATTCACTTATTCTCTTTTCCTTTTCAGATTTCTTTACCAAAAACCCACTTTTTTTTGACCCTACGCATAGATACCCAAAATTATATATAACCACCTATATAGATATATATATAAACCCCCATACAGATATACAACCACCCTATATAAACCCCCTATAGATAGATAGATATATATATAAACCCCCATATATATCTACTCGAAGAAGTCTATATATATGGGGTTATATTATAGTTTCATTTTCAGAATGACATTTTCATTACGGACTCAATATGCCATTTTCAGCCCTAGTACCTTTAAAGCCCTACTTTTTAATGCGATTCTATAGAAGTTGGGGGTATATAGGTGAGTAGCTATTTATTTATTAAGTAGTTCAATGCTATGTTTAAACTTATCATAGGCAAGTTGTTTAACAGCTTGTGCATATAATTGAATTTCATATTGAGATGCTTTATCTGATCTCAATTCAATAAAATGTAAAAGACCTTGTAAAGATGTTGTCCATATACATTCACTATATATACCTAAAGGTAGGACGATACGAGCTTGTTCTCTACAAACTCCTAGATCGATAAGTTTTTGATAATTTTTATATGCTAGTTCATAGACATCATTCATTAAAGAAAATGCTTGCTCTTGATCATCGATAGCTCCTAAAGAGGATTGTTTATTTTTAGTGTCTTGAACTCGCCAAGTATCAGGAGCAAAACAGCCATGTTTCAATTCTGTATAGCGAGCTGATTGTTCATTCCAAGAGCAACCGATTTGATGCTTCATCCATTGCCTTAAAACAAAGATAGGCGCTCTTATTCTGAATGAGAGAAAGCAATGTCTAAAAGGTGAAGTATGCTCGTTATCCCACAAATAGTTCAAGAGCTTTTGATCTTTCTCAGTAAAGTCTTGAGATTGTTTTCCGTAAGAAACTCTTGCTGTATTGACAACTTTGAGATCATCGCCCATGCTATCAACAAGTTCAACAAAGCCGTCATTGAAAATATCTATTCTCATATATATAGTCCTATGTAAAAGTCAAAGCTATTATACCTTGATCAGTAAGGGATAGAAAAGAAAAAGATAGGATAGCATTATTGAGGGGGGTTAAGTATCATAAGGTCAAGGTAAGGATCAAGTTCAAGAGGAGTATAGGTTGAGGTCAAGTAAGGGTTAAGTTCAAGTAAGGGTTGAGGTTAAGTAAGGGTTGAGGTCAAGTCAAGGTTGAGGTCAAGGTAAGTAAGGAGTTTAAGGTAAAAAAGAATTTAAGATTAAGAGGAGGTTGAGTTTATCAAGGGAGGGGTTAAGTCAATATTTAAAGGGTTTTTAATTTTCAAGGTTTAAGAATTGAGATTAAAGTAAATTCAAGGTAAGGGTTAAGATTAAGAAAGGATTAAGTTATGAGAGATATGAGAGTAAGGGTTTAAGATTAAGAAAGAAAATTGAATTGAGTTCAAAGGTTAAATTCAAGGTAAGAGTTAAGATTAAGAGAGTTTAAGTTCAAGGTTTATTGGGGGGGTTAAAGTTGAGGTCATGAGTTCGAGGTAAGGGTTGAGTTCAATTAAAGATCATAAGGTCAAGTGATGTTTAAGTTCAAGAAAGAAGATTGAATTGAGATTAAAGTAAATTCAAGGTAAGGGAGGGGAGGGTTAAAAGAATTTAGGATTAAGGTAAGGATTGAGTTCAAGGTTCAAGGTTAAGTAAGGGTTGAGATCAAGGTTAAGTAAGGGTTGAGATCAAGTTTAAGTTCAAGGGTTAATTGAGGTCAAGGTAAGGTTTAAGATTAAGGGAGGATAGAGATCAAGTAAGGGTGGGGGTCAATTAAAGGGATAAATGGGAATTAAGAATTTGAGAGTAAGGGATAATGAGGTCAAGAGAGGAGGTTCAGACTAAGGATTTAAGAATTTGAGAGTAAGAGATAAATGAGAGTAAGTAAGGTATTGACTGAGAGATGAGGTTAAGTCTAGAAAGAATTTGAAGAGTAAGAATATTGAATGAGATTAAGAATTTGAAAAAAAACAAATATTTCGTTTTGAGGGGTACTGGGTTGAGTAAGTAAATATCAAGACAAGAGTAAGTTCAAGTGATAGGTAAGGGATTAAGAATTTAAGTTAAGGTCAGTTCAAAACTGTGATTACTCAGATATAGAGATAAGGCATAAATTAAATTTAAGAATTTGAGGGATATAAGAGAGATAAGGGATATAAGAGAGATAAGGGATATAAGGTAGGTAAGGGATATAAGGTAGGTAAGGGATATAGAGATATTAAGAATTTGAGAATTTGAAAGTAAGAGTGAGAAGTGAGTTGGGGGTTGAGAGTAAAGGGCAAATTAAACAAGGGGGGTTGTGATAGTTAAGAATTTGAGAGTAAGAGATAGCTAGGTAAGCGATTGACTAAAGATTAAGATTAAGGGATAGATGATTAAGAGATAGATGATTAAGAGATAGATGATTAAGAGATAGATGATTAAGAATTTGAGTAGGTTCAAAAAAGATGGTGAATGTTATTGGGATTGAAAGATAATTAAGAATTTGAGAAATTGAGTAAGAGATAGATTGAAAGTATTAAGAATTTGAGAGGGGGGAGGATTTTAAACATGAGTGGGGGGGTGGGAACACAATGCTCTGACTCCCCCCCCACTCAAGAACAGAAAACTTGAAAAAAGATGGCTTTATGCAAGAATATGCAAAAAACACCATCATTATGCAAAAGTGAGGAATGAGTAAGCAAAAATATGCAAAATCGGAAAGAGAAGAAGCAAGAATATGCAAAACAAAACTTTTTCTTGCAACTATTAAGCAAAAATATGCAAAAAAGCCTTTTTATATGCAAAAATATGCAAAGAAAAAGGGGGTTTTGAAGATATTCACTCTCAAAAGTGGGGTGGAGAAATTAAGAATTTGAAGTTCAAAGAAAATTACGGTCTTGAATTGAGATTAAGAATTTGAGGGTAAAAAGAAAAGGATGTGTTTGTAGGTAAAAATTTAGTTGAATATGTAAGAGAAGAATTTAAGAGTAAGAGAGCAAGTAAAAGATTAAGGCAATTAAGAATTTAAAGATAAGAGATAGAATGAGTAAGAGTAAATGAGATTAAGAATTTGAGAGTAAGGGATAAGAGAATATCAGATAAAAATGATTAAATGAGATTAAGAATTTCAGATGACTAAAAATTGAGAATAAGAGTAAGAGATAGATTAAGGCATATATGAGAGTAAGAGAAAGTAAAGGATATGAGATATGAGATATGAGATAAGGGATAAATGAGATTAAGAATTTGAGAGTAATGGATAAATGAGTTTAAGAGAGTAAGTAAGATAGATAGATAGATAGATAAGTAAGATAGATAGATAAGTAAGATAAGTAAGATAGATAGATAAAGAGATATAAGATAAGTAAGATAGATAGATAAAGAGATATAAGATAAGTAAGATAGATAGATAGATAGGGATATAGATGTCTATAAGGTAGATAAAATGATATTTGTTTTTACTTATGAAAAAGATAATATTATCCCTAACTACTCTTTTAAGTAGTTTTTATGGTATCAATAGATAACATGATATCTCTATCTATGGTAATCTATTTTGTATCTTAAAGATTGATTTTTAAGATACATCTATGATCTTTTGAACATAGATAAATAGATGATTAAGATTAAGTTTGATCTTGATGTTTTCTCTATTATTATTAGTAGAATAAGCAATAATAATATTAGTAGTATTAGCTATAAAAGATAAATCTTTTCTATCTAAATATATCTATATAAATATATCTATATTCAAAAGCATCTATTAAGAATATCTTATTCTCAGAATAGATGAATAGAATTTACCTTGAGAGGATTTTAGTAGTGTTGGTAAATGATACTTATCTAAAAGTGATCTATTTCAGTCACTATCTTCAAAGAATTTTTAGTCTTGAAAACTTTAAAGAGATAAGTAAATCTTTATATCTAAGAGATACTAGATCATATATGATTTTATCTATAAGAGATAGGTAATCACATTCATGCACGAGTAAAGTAAGTTTAAGATAACTCCTGCTAAGTTAAAAGATTTTCATCTTAACGATAAATTGATGATCTTTAATTCATTCAAGTCTTTTAAAGATCATTCTAAAAAAACTTATCTCTTGTAGCTAAACAAAAGGGTTTTTGAAAATTCTCGTTCACCTATCTAAAGAATAGATAGCTTTACTTTATGGGTGAATATATATGTTAAACCCTTAGAAAGATCAAGACAAAAATTTTATTTTTTTGAGTAAGAGATTAAGGCATATATGAGAGTAAGGGATTAAGGGATTTAGTGAGTAAGTTTAAGGGATATAAATGAGAATAAGAGTAAGAGATAGATTAAGGCATATATGAGAGTAAGAGATTAAGGGATATAAATAAATGAGAGTAAGAGATTAAGGGATTAAGAGATTGGGTAGATAAGATTTATTTTAAGATAGCTTTTAAGGGGGCAGGTAAAGAGATAAGAACTAAAATGAGTAAAGACATAGACTATGTTTTAAAGTCTTTAAAAACCCCCTTAAAATCGTTTATTGTTATCTACCTAAAAATCGCTTATCTTTATCTACCTTAAACTTGCTTATCTAAAACTCTCTATTTTAAAGAGATAATAAAAGATATAGGATATGCTTAGAAGTCTTTACTTACCCCCTTAAAAATCGTTCTGGTGTTGTATTATGTATTTGATAGGAGAAAATAAAAATGACTGATCGAGAAAAGTTTTTAAAAATCACAAGTGAACTAGGTGAGCTTTTAGCTACAAAAAATGAAGCCTATGGTAATGCTTTTGAGAAAACAACAAAAATTTTAGAATTGCTTTATCCTAAAGGTATTGAGGTATCTCAATATAAAGATGTTCATGTTATCGTTAGGATACTTGATAAATTGAGTAGGATAGCAAGAGATAATGATCCGATGGGCGAAGATCCATTTAAAGATATAGGTGGATATGCTATCTTAGCACAAGTAATAAGAGATAAAAATTAGCCGTAAGATAATTCCCAACATTCCCTTATTTTATTCATAATCTCTTTAGCTACTTTATCAATATCAAAAGTAAATTGCTTTTGATTGATATAACATTCCCTATATGCAATAGTATCTTTAAGTGAACTTTTAAAAATTATTTGAGTATGCTTTACATAGGTATCAAAATTTAAATAGAAAATTTCTAAAATGAACTGATCAGATTTATGGTTCATAACGACCTTAACCCCAATATCATTTTTTTGTAAAACTAAATCTGAATTGAAATTTAATTCATATAGAAAATCAGTATATGTTTTTTCTAGTCCCTTCAAGGTATAATCCCATTTTAGCTTTTTTGATAAAATTCTTTTGCCACCTACCAACTTAGTATTCATAACACATCCTCATTATTTAAAACTGATTGTTTCCAACATTCTCTAATATCATCAAACATAATCTCAATAATACTAGATAAAACAAAAGACAATTTTTCTGATTTATTGTCTTTGTATCGGTAGGCATTGTAAAAATCGCCACCCTCCGCATAGTCATACAAAAAGAGAAAAGATGAGTATTCACCCTTAGTTTTCATATTAAAAATTCCGAATTTTAAATCAATCCTATAATCCCTATCTAAAAGAATAGAACTTGCCTCAACTAAAGCTGTATGTGGTTTTAACTCATATATAGACATATTATCTTCTCTCATCGTATTACTAAATCCGATCTCATTTAAAATTGTTTCAAATATTTGTCTTAGGTTTTTCACCTCACCATCCCAATCAATATCTGAGATCAATTCTCTTTTGCCAATACTATTTAGCTTAGTATATTTCATTTTCTCTTTACTCCGTATGCTCTCATTTTTGCATTTACTAAAGCAACACTACAACCAAGTTCATTAGCTATATCTTTTGCCACCTTATGCTTATTTTGCTCACAAAATTCTTTACTGATATTATAGGTTGCTCGCTTACTCAATCCTAATTTTTTAGCCATCCTAAAAATAGTTATCCTATGAACCCCATATTTTTTAGCTAATTGATCAAAATCATATTTTTGATAATCCTCAATAAAAGCTAAGTCATCAATCTTAGGCTTTGGGCCATAATCTAAACAGATACCATATTCTCTAAATAGTCGATTGATATGACAAGTTTTTAATTTTACTTTCTCAGCGATTAAACGAACAGAACCTAATTCAGAATATAACTCAACCAAAAACTCTTTTGTGATTGAACGATCTAGTATAGGATACCGACCTTTAGTTCTCTTTTTAATGTTATATCCATTTAACCAATTACATACTGTTTGTCTTGATACCTGATAAATTTTCCCAATCTCTTCAGTTGTATGTGTTTCATATAAATATTCTAAATCTTTTTTAGATACTCTACATTGAAAAGTCCTAGCTTTTTTAGGTAGCTTTAAACCAATCTCTTTTAAATAACAATATATTCTATTCTTAGATAGACCTAGCTTACTCTCTAAAACATCTATGTCTTGTGTTTCTTTTAAAGCATTTAAAAACTTTTCTCTGGTGCTCACTATTTTGAGATCATATTTTTCAATATAGTGATAGGCACTAGGTAAAGAGATATTTAAAGATTTAGCTAAATCTCTAGGTGAACCGTTGTATTGAGATACTACAATCTCTTTGTTAATTTTTTTCATTGTCTTACCTCATAAAGAGAATTTAAAGTATCTACCAATTCTTTACTTAACCCAAATTGCTCACCCTCGTTATATAAACAACATTCCTCACCTAAAACAAATTCAGTTTCAAAACCATAACTCATATGCTTTTCTAAAAGAACTTTGTTTTCTCTAGTAAGAGATACTGAGTAAAAATTCCCTTGCTTTAAAGCATCAGAATTTTCTGAAATATAAAATTTTAAGATATAGTCTTTAGGGGCATCTTTAGCTATGTCTATATCTAAAATTTTCATATCACCCTTTAAAGTAATAAAGGGGGGCATGGGCATCATTGTAAAGAACTTATCTTTACATAAGAGTTTAACAAAAAATGCAAATCGCATTGTATCTAAAAATTGTTTTTTCATTTTTACATTTCTCCCTTACAGATACGAAATCCTACTAGATCGGATTTATCTGATGCTCCGAAAGTTGTTATTTTGTCTTTTGTAAAATTTAAGTAACCAGACTTGTAGCACCCACCCATAACTCGTCTTTTGTTTTTCCTAGTAGCATATGACTTGTCATACACCCATTCCCAAACATTACCGTTCATGTCATATAGACCAAACTCATTTGGTTCTAATTGCCTTACTCTTGTTGTTTCTTTTTTCTTATACCAAGCAAACTTATTTAAATTTTTTGTATTGCTCGTACCTGAATAACTATTGCCATTTACATAACAACAATAATCCCATTCTAGTGTAGTGAGCAATCTAAACCCATCACCACCTATTATTGCTCCACTATTATTATCGTAATAAGGGGGCAAGCCTTGTGCTTGACTTAAAGCATTACAAAAATTAATAGCATTAAACCATGTCACATTCTCTACAGGTCTCTCATCATCACCTTTAAACAAACTCGGATTCTCACCTACCACTTTCTCATAAAATGCTTGTGTTATCGGAGTATCAAATACCTGCAAGTCTTTTGTATTAGGTATTCTTATCAAATACCCATATCTTCTTTTTGTCATAGTATTTACCTTTTAGTATGATCGTATCATCTATATGAGTATTTGTATCATATAGACTAATATATGTCAAGATTTCTTGTTTATATTATAAAAAAATAATCAAGAGGCTTTTTTCTTGCCTCTTGATTTAACCTTACTCACACCGTCTACTTTACTAATCTCATTATCTACTTTACTAATCTCATTCTCTACCTTATCTTCACTATCTACCTTATCTTCACTATCTACCTTATCTTCACCGTCCACTTTACTGATCTCAGTATCTGCCTTAATGGTATCCCTCAATTTCATTCTTCTCTCAATGACTAAAACTTTATCTATCTTTTTACCCCTTAAAGATTTTACTTCATCATCATTCTTTAAATCATCACTTGCTGATCGATAAGCAAAATCAGTGTAGTCATTTTCCACAGCGATTTTTACAAGCTCTTTATCACCTTTAAAATTAGGAAGATACTTTAAAGCTAAACCATCTTTTTGAACTACCTTTAAAGCGATCTCTCTATCACTTTTAAGTTTCTCAGGTGCATAGTTAATAGCACAAGCATCTCTCTCTATAGCTTTTAAAACGATCTTCTTATCAGCTTTTATCTTGTCATCAACATAAGATAAAATCCAACCATTGCAATGATCTAAGGCTTCAGAGATAAAAGATTTATCAGATTTAAATTTCTTATCAGCATAATTCAAAGCATAGCAATCTTGAGTAACTGCCACTAAAACTACTTCCCTATCACTTTTTAGTGAAGGGTTCGCATTTTCTAGGTTAAGACCATTTTTAGCCACTAATTTGAGAACGGTGGCTTTATCGTTCCAATCTGTATTACTGCTCACTTTTGTGTTTATCCTTTCATGAAAGTTTTCGTCAAATGGGTTAAATGCTTTTCTTTTTAATTCATAAGGGTTAAATGCTTTTCTCATTTTAGCACCACCCAGATATTACTAGGATCAACAGCTTTCCACAGCCATTGCTTAGGATGTTGCTTTATAGATGCACTACCTACAAATTTATAGCCACTGATAAAACTTGATTTAGGTAATCTAGTTTGAATAGGGATAATATCCCATTGATAATATCTATCACCTAAATCATAATAGACTACACCTTGATCAGCTGAAAAGCCGTCAAGTTGGTATTCTGATGATAAAAGAGAATAGACAAATTTACATACTTCAATTTGTAAATCAAAGTTATCAAAGTGATCAGCCACTTTAATCTGTTGTGCAATATCATTAAGTTTCATATCTTATTTTGTCCTTTCTAAAAGAGTATGAATAGCTAGGATTAAATCATCACTAGCAGTTAAAACTTTGCTTATTAAATCTAGTTTAAGGTTTTCTTTTGTAGATATTTGCTCATCGGTGTTAATATGACTAGAAGGCTTTCTACTCATATTATGATGTTTAAACCAACCACATACTTCCATAGGCCCCACATTGTAAAGAAGAGCAATCTCTCTATATGTTTTGTCAAAATGTTGTAATAACTCTTCTTTACTAGGGATTACCTTATCTACTTTTAAATGTCTACCTTGAAGGCTTTCTCTTTGAATACCATATCTCTTTAACCACCTGCCTATAGTTGTGGGATCAGTATTATACACCTCAGCAATTTCTATTAAACTTTTAGATTTTAGTTTTTCTAAATCTTCTTTAGGTGGCATAGGTTTTCGGGATCGTCCTCTTAACTCATCTTTTTTAATTCCGTATTCTCGGAAGAGTTTAGATAGGGTGGTGGTGTCTATTCTTAGATCATAAGAAATTTCAAGTAAGGTTTTACCCTTAAGTTTTTCTAATTGTTCTTTAGTAGGTTTCATTTTATTTTCCTTGTAAAAGTGTGTTTAATGCAGAGATAAAAGCATCACTAGCATTTAAGATTTTGTTCACTAAATCTAATCTGATCTGTTTTACATCTTTAGAAATAGCAACAGGTTTTTGTTTCTTTTTTAATCCGTAATATCTAAACCAATTCCAAACTGCTGTTGTTTTCACTTGATATATTTCACCTATCTCTTTAAAGGTAAGGTGAGAATTAGCTATTAACTCTTCTTTACTAGGTATTTGTAGTTCTCTAGTTTTTAAGTGAGAACCTTTCAAACTTTCTCTAGTAATTCCATATTTTTCAAACCAATATTTCACAGTTGGTCTACTTACCCCATATATTTCACCTATATCACTTAACTTTTTAGTGATATGTTTTTCTAACTCTTCTTTACTAGGCATTTCTACTTTTTCAGTACCGATCAACCTATCTTGATACCCCCTTAAATCTAGTCTACTAATCCCATAATTTTCATACCACCTCTTCACCGTACCTGTGCTTACTTGATAAAGCTCACCTACCTCTTCAAGACTAAGATTAACCACATATTCTAAATCTTCTTTAGGTGGTATGGGCAATCGATTGATTTTTCTAAGAGGGCTTGGGATAATTTCTCTTCTTTGAATATCATAAGATTTTAACCATAAAGAAACATTCTGTTTTGTGCATCCATACATATCAGCCAATTCAGAAAGTTTTTTATCTGAATGTTTCATTAACTCATCTTTACTAGGTTTCATTGAGTTATCCTTTCTTTAAGAGTGTTTGATGATCTGAATGTTATTGTCAAAATCATTAATTGCCCATGACTCATCACGATAAAACCATGTGATTTTAGGATCTTCACCTTTAAAGGTTGGGCATGAAAATTTAACAAAACCGTCATTTCTTCTAAGAGTAATTTTATAAACATAGTGAATTAAGTCCACACCTAAACTATTCCCATCCACATCAGTTTCAGGAATAACCTCTTTCTCCATGAGATTTACTGAGCAATTTTCACTTTCAATTTGTAAATCTTGACCAGCATAGTTGTTATTGATCTGAATAAGGTAGATATTATTCTGAATTTGATTCATAGTAATATCAGCCATCTCACAATAGTTCTCATATAGATCAAATCTAATTTGAGTTTCTATAGAATGTTTATTTGGAAGATACATAATTTTTTATTCCTTATTGTCATTCCACCATGAGGTGGTGTTAAAGTCTTTGTTTCTTAATCCTCTTGCTAATGGTATCTCAGCCTCACTTAAAGATTTTATTTGAAAATCTTTAGCATACTTAGATCGCATCAATTCCCACTTCTTACAATCACCATCAGTGAAAATAACTGAAAGTGTATGCTTACAAGGCACACCTCTTGCTATGCAATTTGTTTTTGCATATATGCAATTACAGTTAAAATACTGCTGTTTGTTTTCATCCTCATATACTTTCACCTCATAGTTTTTCACTTGCTTAACATAAATAAGTCTTTGCATTCTTACTCACCTTTCTTAATAAGTTTGTGATTGATAATCGATGATAAATCTTTTTAACTGACAAATTGAATAAGGTTTAACCTCAATATCCTGAATATCTTCAATCTCACCACTATCAGGATCGTATGTTGAGGCTAAATAACTTACGGTGATCTCTTTACGATCACTATAAATCAAAGTCTGTTTAGGTAAACCTTTTTCTACTTTGTTTTGCCCAAAGTTGATCACAATAAAAAGCTCTGCATCATCCTCATCATGAACAGTGCAATAATCAAGAGCAACATTAGGATAATTTAACTTGTTCAAAATATCTTCATAGTATTTTGTTAATTGTGCTTCTGTTTTCATACTAGAGCAGTCCTTTCAAATTGACTTAAATCGTCAAGTTTGTATGTTTTAAGTTTTTCTGTTTCAAGTTGCATAGCTTTCTTTATGCAATTTTTAATTTGAACGATGATGCCACTATTCACAGCTTTATAAGGTGTAGGGTTCGCATCCTTAACTAAAATGTCTTCCCTTACGATTATTCCTGTGATATATGGTTCATTCGTTTTCACTGAAACCTTAATTGTTTTTAAGGTTGGGTGATTTGTGTATAGGCTATTTGTAGTATCTGGATTGTTATCACTAAGTGATTGCTCCATACCTACAATTAAACCTTTTCGACCATAAGTTTGACCATACATTGCATCTTGCAAATCTTGATCAGTGAAAGTAAGGTTTTTAGATTGACAAATCTTTTTAGCATCATCAAAAGATAAGGATTTTAATTTAGCAATATCATTAGCTAACATTGCTTTATAATCAAAATCAATGATCAGTTGCACTCTCACTTTATCTTTTGAGTTGCCTTGTTTTGTGGTGGTAAATTCAATAGCTTTCATATAATGAAAAATCCTTTCTTTTATTATTTTGAAAATTGACCATTTGGACATGAATTGTAATCAGGGATAGATAAAAATCTCTCAGCTTTAATAGCCTCAAGTGCTAGGTGAGTAGCTAACTCTTTATTAGTTAAAATCTTATTAACTAGGTTAGCAATATCTTGAGCATTAGCACCTTCCCATGTCAAGCGATGCTCTTCATCTGTCATTTTAGTGATATCCTCAGATAGATCATCACCTTCATTATTTGAGGTGCATACTTGTGGATTTTCTAAATCTTCTAATTCATTTTCTAATTGATCACTCAATTCATTTAGTGAAATTTCAATTTCATCAAAAAATTCAACAAGTTGATTTAAAGTTTCTTTTTCACTTTCATACTCACCTCTCTCATCCGATAATTCATGAGAGGCTGATATTAAATGACTTTCTACACTTGAAAAATTACAAGCATTCAAGGCATCTGTGATTAAACCATCTAGCTCTTCAAGAGCTTCAAGATTGAGATCAATATCAGAAATTCTCTGACAAGCTGGATAATAATACTCACCTTTAGCATCATCAAGGGCATCATTTAATTCTTTAAGTTTTAAAATCTTAGCTTGGACAGCTTTTTCACTTTGAATACTCTTGTAAATACTTTCTAAGCGATCAGCGACTTTACAAGCTTTTTCAAAAGCTTGTGGCTCAGTCTCAATAGCATCTAAAGTAAAAAATTCAAAATCAATCATAGGTAAATCCTTTTGATCATTGGTGGTGGTGGTAGTAGTTTCACTCATAGATAAATCCTTATCAGTAGCAGTGGTGGTGGTAGTGGTGGTGGTAGTAGCAGTAGTAGTTTCACTCATAAGTAAATCCTTATCAATAGTGAGGCTGTTTTCATTTTTATTAGTGAACATATAAAAATCCTTTCATTGATTTTTTTGTTTTTGTTTTGTTCATAGCTATATATGTTTTTCAGATTATTTTACCTCCAATTCAAAAACATCAACAATTTCAATAACTTACGAACCGAGGCAACCCCCCTAAAATATGTAGAAATCTGCCATATCTAAAATGTAGAAATCTACCTATATAAATGTAGAAATCTAGGGGGTAATATAGGGGGGTACGCATAGTCTTATAGGGGATGGGTACTATGAAATATCAAAATAGGGTTATGCGTACCCCCCCTAAAGCAATAAAAGAGTATCTAGATTTCTACATTTTACTATAGCAGATTTCTACATTTAATGGGGGTGGGGCGAATTTGCAAGTCATTGATTTTATTGAGTTTTTTAAAATTGAGAATAAATAATCTGAGAAACATATATAAGAGTAAGAAAAAACTTAGAAAGGAAAAAACCTATGTTATTCACTTGTGTTCTCATTCTCATATTCATTCTCTTTATTTAAGAAAGGAAAAAAAATGAAAGACTTAAAAGCATTATTTCAAGCTATTGAGTACCAACTCTATTGTGGTGAAAAATACCCAACTCAAACTGATGATGAAAATCACAAAGAATTTTCAAGATTTAGTGATGAGAGTAAAAGAGATGATCGTATCTATAAACTTGATTTATATGATAATCGTAATAGTGAAGATACTATTTATGATTTATATTTTTTAGTTAAATTTCTACCTACAAATAAAAGCAAACATTTTCTGATTACCGTATGCGGTGATGAGTATGTTGTAGAAGAGATTAACTCTAAAGAATTTCGATCATTCACAGATATTGAAACTTGCTCAAAAACTTTAGTGAGTGAAATTGAGTGGATGCTCACCACCGAGTGGTTAAACCTTAACAACATTAAATTTGAAACCATCTAAAGAAAGGATTTAGAAAAATGGCTATGTATCAAATTGTAAGAATGTATAAAAATAAGTGGCAAGGCAGAGTTATTCAAAGTGGATTAACTCTTGAAGAAGCCCAAGCCCATTGCTCCAACCCTGAAACTAGTAGCAAAACTTGTACTAGTGCAAAATCAAAAGCTATCACCAAAAGAAATGGTGAATGGTTTGATTCTTATCGTGAACAAAAATAAAGGAAAACAAAATGACTACTCAAAAAACAACACAAAAGACTGCACCTAAAACAACAACACAAAAGGAAAACAAAATGACTGCACCTAAAACAAAAACAACACAAAAGGAAAACAAAATGACTGCACCTAAAACAACAACACAAAAGGAAAACAAAATGACTGCACCTAAAACAACAACACAAAAGGATAAAGCTATGACTACTCAAAACAAAGTAGAATGGAAGCTTGCTAACTCACCACAGAAAACAAAGAATGAGAATTTAACAGAGCATGAATATGTGTGTAAATACAAAGATTGTGTATTCATGCTTATTAACAAGCACTCTCATTATGATAGGTTAAAATGGGTGGATTTGTATATTGTAAAAGATTTTGAGAAAAAACACATCACAAGTATCTTCTCATTTATTTATGAACAAGAAGTTCTCAAAAATCAAACAGTGGCATTTGATGGGATCAAAATTTCATTCAATGCTTATGGCAATGCTTTTTCCATGCCATTACCCTGGAAAGAAATTCAGAATAAAGCTATTGCTTACATTGATTTAATTTCTAACGACTAAACAACACAAGGAAAACAAAATGACTACACCAACAAAAAAGGAAAACAAAATGGCTACACCTAAAACAACAGAATGGGCACCAGTAAATGCTAACTGGGATGGTGATGAATTTTCTATTAAATATAAAGGTTCTGCTTTTCTTATGATCGAAGAGAGAGAAAGATACTCAAATAGAAAACATATAAATCTTTATGTCATTAAAGATTTTGAGAAAAAATTTATGACAAAAATTTTCTCATTTGAATATATTAACTCACAATTAAAATATCCTCAAGGATATGCTACCTTCGAAGGTATCAAAATTAATTATTCAAATAGTGGTTTTGCTGATACCCCCTGGAAAGAAATTGGGGTTAAGGCTATTGCTTACATTGATGCTTTATCAAATGACTAAACAACACAAACAAGGAGAAAAAAATGGGATTAGATAATTTCTGGTTAGTACCAACACAAACTGAAGAAAATATGACTAACTTTAATGAAGCAAGTGAATACCCTGATGTAGATTCACCTGATAATGTTGAATTTGAAACTGCTCACTATCAAGGTGAAAATGAACTTAACCTTGTAGGTGGTTTATTCTCAAATAATGGTAATGGTTCATTTAGAGGCAAATATTATTCTGCTCTATGTGATGCTATGCTTGATGATGATGGTTGGTTATATTCTTTTCACTATAAAGGTGAAATAGAAGATGCTTATGAACAGATGCGAACATACTTAGAAAAATTTCAAAGTAGTGATGCCCAAGCTTTCTGGCAAGAATTTGTTAAAGTCGGAAAAAATAGCACAAGAGATTATCATAATTTCTTTGATTCTTATACTATTGAAGAAGCTATAGACTTTATCAAAATGTTTGAATATTACTCAACAGTTGAAAATATCTGTTTAAGTGCATGGTATTAAATAGCTAAGGTGAAAAAAAATCACCTTAGCTATCATTTTTTTTATCTATTTTCCAGAAAGGATTCTTATGTTTACAGAAATTAAAGACGGTAAAAGAATTGTGGTCAAAAAAATCTCAATAGAAAAAGAACTAGATGCTGTTCTTAAAGAATTTAATTTTGAAAAAGGGGATGAGTATGAGTGGGATTTATCAGATTTTACTATCATGCTTTATTTTTTAGGTGATGATAATATTCCCCATATATCTCTATATTATAAGGAAGATCCTATCGCTCACTATCAAACCTACTCACATAGAATGTGGTGGCATGGGAAATACCCTTCAGGTGATATGTTAGAATTTTCTCAAGATGAATCCGTCATGAATGATATTATGGACAATCTTAGAAAAAAATGGGATGCAGTAAAAAATGCTCACTGAAATTAGAGAGGGGCATAGATTTCTTAAAGAGGACATTCCCTTTAATATATCGAAAGATATAGATTTGCTTTTTAAAGAGTATCATCTAAAAAAGGTGTTAGAAGAAGATAAATACATAACAAATACAAAAACAAATAAACAAATTGTTATTACTGTAGATAGATTTTTATCTGGATTCTCTAATAAAATAGTCCCTAATTTTAAAGTAAATAAGATAAGGTTATATGTAGAAAATATAATAGAAGATAGATACTTGTTTTATGAGAAAGAAGGTAAATGGCATATGGCAATAAATCAAACTACTCTTATTTTAGGTGATGACAGAATGATGGTTTCTAATCTTATGGAAGCCATAAGAATTTTATGGGGGAAGCACTAAATGTTCACTGAAATGTTTTTTAATAAAAGAGTACTCAAAGAAGATGTCCCAATCAATTTATCTAAAGACATAGATGACATACTGACAGAATACAAACTAATTAAAATTGAAAACGACTATCAAACTACTACTAAAACTAAAAAATCCTTACTTGTCAAAATAACTAGGGTAGAATCCATTGTAGTAAAACTAGATTTAGTTGTAGAAGGCACTACGGAAAAAGTATCCTTTTTTCTTGAAAAAGATATATGGTATATGGGTTCTCAATCCACTCTCTTTTCAGGTAATATGTCTAATCTCTTATTAGGTGATGCAAAAAGAATGCTACAATACTTTATTGAAGGCATAAGAATCCTATGGAAGAGAAATTAAATGTTTACTGAAATTAAAGAGGGTAAAAGAGTTTTAACTAAAGATATAAAACTAGATACTGATCTAAGAGATGTTTTACTGGAATATCATTTTAAAGAAAACCCTAAAGATTTCTTTAGTCTACCTAATCCTAAAAACATAAGGATAGAGGTTATTGTTATGAGGGATAACAATAACCATATAGAATCTATAAACCTAAAGATTATAGGTGAGGTTAAAGAGTTTTTATTTTTCAAGACAGTAAAAAACACATGGACATTACAAGATCAGTCGGGGTGGGAAAGTTTAGATAGTGATGGTCAAGTTGTAATAGAGATAATGAATAAGGTGAGAGAGTTTTGGGAGTGGTATAGAATCATCTAGGTTATCGCCACCTCGCTTGTAAAGAAAAAGTTAAAATTTACAAGGTCAAAGGATTCATACCCCTATAGTAGCGCTGTCACTTTTCTTCTTCGCTTTATGCTACAAAGGGATAAGATAACCTAGATAGATATTTACTAATCCAATTAGCTTTTTTAATCATATGTAAATTCTCATCATCATCACCATAATCTACATATTCTTCAGGACCATGTAATTCATCAATCGCTTTACCATAAGCTAATGCTTGAGTAATAAAGACTTGTGGATCAAATACAAGTTTTTGATCGTTAAGAACAATATCCTCAATCTTATCAGCCACTTTACCTGTAGCTAAAAAGTTAAGTAAAACTTGAGGGTTTATATAGGACTTAATAGTAGTACTCATATTTTGATGGCTTAATGCTTTTACGGATTCACGATATGCTTGATCTACTACATCACCGATAACCTCTATAATCTCACCTTTAACATCTTCTACTTGATCCTGAGTGATATCATAAACCATACCTAAAATCATATTCTGTTTTTGTCTTAATGCCTCAAGTAAAATCCTAGTAGATTTTAGCTTTCTAAAATCAGTTAAATTAAGACCAGGCACAATAGCTCTTAGATATGCGGTCACCTTAGGTTGATCAAATACTTCACCCTCAGTATCTAAAAATAAGTAATTGCTCTTTAAATTGTTTTGTGTTTTATTCACTAAATCTTTAAGAGCTTTAACCAACATAGCATCACTTATATTAGCTAAATTTAAAGTTCCTTTTTTACCTACAAATTCAAGAGCTACAAAATTATCTCTTACAAATTTAATATGATGCTTATTGAGAGTAGTTGCCCCATATGTTTCTAGGTATTCATCTATTTCTTCATCACCATCATCTTCATCTACCTCGTAATCTTTAATCTTCACTTTATTATCTTCATCACCTGGTCTAATACCTGTATCTAGCATAATAGATACTATCATAGCTTTCATTTTAGTATCATGATCAGGTGAAACTAAATCTTTCTTTAATTTAGTTTCTAGTTTAGTTAAATTCACAAGTAAAATTTTTTGTCGTTCTATCTTAGTTCCTATATCATCTAACTTCTCAGCAAATTTAGATTTAATCGCTGTGATCTTTTTATTCTTATCTACATCTACAATTAAGGTTTTAGGTAAGAATTTTAAAAAGGTTTTAGGGATAACAGATTCAAGAGCCTCTCTCTCATCATTAAGGATTTTACTCTTATGTGAGGATTTAATGATACCTGCTAATTTAGCATCATACCAACCTGAAGGTGAATTAGGTAAAGTCTGACCAGGTTTAGGTGTAGGTTTAAAGAATTGATCTCTTATTGTATAGATAAAAGTATTTAATCTACTTTGTAAGTTCTCAGCCCCCTCAAAATATTTCTTTACAAATTGACCGATAGAATTATCTTGTCTTGAAGCATATGTTTTAAGAATAGCAGAGAAAGTTCTAGGATCGCCTGATTTAGTAGCCTCAGAAAGTAAAGTATCTTTCATAGTGGAGAAAATAGCTAGGTAGTCTTTTTTAGCTTGTGTATCAGCTTTTAAAGTTCCCTTAACATCTTTCTCAAATGCTTTAGCTTTCTGTTCTTTAAGTTTTTGTTTTAAACTTAAATCTTCAGGATAATTTTCACGATAGGTTTTTCTTAGGAAAGATTCAAGTTCAACTAGTTTAGCAGTTAAATCAAAAGTCTTATCAAATAAGGCATCTCTGACAATATAGGATAAGGTATTTGTTCTTGATTCGATATTCTCTTTACCACCGTAGTTTTTAACAAAGTTTTTAAAGAAAGGTTTTGTTTTAACTAAAGCAGTAAAAGACCTAGCGGTATCAGATTTCTTAACTAAGGGTTTAGCTTGGGTGATAACAGAAAGTAATTCCTCTTTAGCTAAATCAATATATTCTGATTGAGTGGGGTTCATTTTTAAGCACCTGTAATAGCTTTAACAATAGAAGTGAATTTATTTTCTACCCAACCCCATGTGGATTGAAGTAAACTTTCATCTTTTTTACCCTCAAAGAATTTATACTTTTCTATCTTTTCTACATCAACACCGTTGTAAGCTAATGCTTGAATCATAAAGACTTCAGGATCAAATTGTAATTTAGTTTTACTCTTTAATCCATTTTCAATAGCATCCTCAACACCGCCTGAGGATAAGAAATTTAACAATAGGTTGGGGTTAATATAGCTGTTAATAGTTTCATCTACTTTAGAGTGGGATAGAGCTTTTTGTGCATTTCTATAAGCAGTATCTACAACCTTTAAAACTTCCTCAGCAATTTGAACTTTAGCTTTTTCAACTTCAACAGTTCTTAACTCAGCTATTTTTCTATAAAGTGATTTTTGTTGTTCTAAGAGAGAGGCATGGATAACAGAAACAGCTTTAAACTTTCTAAAGTCTGTAATTCTAAGTTTCTTTAAACCAGCTTTCTTAGTAAGGCTTTCAAAATAAACTACAATATCAGTATTTGAAATTCTTTTACCGTTGGGTAAAACAAAAAGTGATTGTTGCCCTCTAGGTTTACCACTAGCGGCAGCTACTAAAATATGCAATTCTTTTATTAACTCTTGTTGAGATACAGAAGAGGCATTTACTGTCCCTTTTTTACCAATAAACTTTAAACTAGCTTTAATGTTCTTATCAAAGAATTTAATATGTTCAGGTAGTAAGGTAGCAATACCATAAGTATCTACAAGTTCTTTTACAAATTTCTTCTTTTGTTGGTTCTCTAAAACAATAGCTCTACCTTCTTCATCTGTTTTAACTTCACCTGATGTTTCACCATTTTGTAATACCATCTTATAGGATTGACCACCTCTTGCCTCTTCACCAGGATCAGGTTCAGATTTACTTGGTGCAGGTCTTAACCCTGTTTCAAGGGCAATAGCAGCTATAAGAGCAAGTAGCTTATTCTTAAAAGCTAAATAAGACCCAGAATCTGTAGCAGGATCCCCACTAACCACTTCTTTCAAATCCTTATAGATTTTATTTTTTACTAAATCAAATTTCTCTACTAAGTTCTCTTGTATATCAATCTTATCATTTAAATTAGATAACTTGTTATCATATAAAGAAGTGAGCTTACTGATCATACCATCATCATCAACATCTACCACTAAATTAGATGGTAAATAATCGAGGATAGTTAAACCCTTTTCACTTCTAACTAAATTCTCTTCACTAGTTTCAACCCCCTTAGTTTTACCAAATGCTTTATATAAGCTCTCTCTTTTATCTCTTAAAATACAATCTCTAATAGCCTCTTTTAATATGAAACGAATACGACCATAATTTTTAGTAGTAATATTTTCATCCCCCGCATTCACTACAATAGAATAAATTTCATGTAAAACCTTATTCTCATATAGATCATAATCTTTAACTTTACCTTTACATAAAGTCTTTTCTAAGAAAGCCATCAAAGTCTTATTAGTTCTACATTTAATTTTAAATTGAGCTAAATCATTTAAAGGAGCTTTTGCTTTCTCCTCTAATTTGATCTTCTGTTCTGTTGCTAAAAGTTCTTTTTGTAACTCTGTTAAAGGATAATTCTTTGTCTTTCTTGTTTTAGCATCTTTTAATTCTTGATCTAAAACAGCTAACATACCCTCAGGATTATTCTTTAACTCTTCCTTTAAATTATCTTGTTTATCTATCTTATTCTCAGCATCCACTTTAAGTAATTCTTTATGCTGTTCATCTAATTTAGCTGGATCATTCCTTTGTAGCTTCTTAGCCTCAGCTAACTTTTCTTGTTCTAAACGACCAGCTATATAACATTCTATCTTAGATAAATCTTTTCTATCTTTTAAAGGCAAATCCTTATTCTTCTTTAATTTCTCTTCTACATCTTGGATTAATTTAGTAACTAGTTTAGTCTCAGCAATAGATTTTTGTATGCTTTGTATAGCAGTATAATCACCACCACCTGATTCTAGGCTTTGAAGTCGCATTTGAAGATTAGGTAAATATGTTTTAAGAATAGAAAGATTTACTTTTTTATCTAAACTCTCTTTTAGTTCTTTGTATTCTAAATGCTCTTGCTTACTATTTTCTTTAGATTCTTCTCTCTCAGCTGTAGATATAAATTCAATCTCATTACTTAAGACATCATATAATGCTTGGTAATAGTCAGTAAGAGTTTCCAAATCCCAATTATAATAGGTATTATAAAAATCTTTTTCTATCCAATTGTATTCTGTCAAAGTAGAAAGGTCTATGGCATCTTTAATGATAGAAGCATAATAAGGTTTACTTTGGTAATTTAATACTTGATAAAAGTTAAGTTTATCATTAGAATCTTCGGATTTAAATTTATTATAGCTTAATGTCTTAAGGATATTTTTAAATTTAGGTGATTTATCAGGACTTCTAAATCTTAAAAGTTTCAGATCAAAATCTTTATCTTCTAAATCACCTAAAACATCTTCAATAGAGATACCTTCTTTTTTAGCTATCCAAAGCATAATTCTGTATTCTTCATCCCTGTAATCTTCATTCTTAAGAACAGGAGTTTCTTTTACTTCATCATAAACTTTTTTAGTTATTTCTTCTTCTTTAATTTCTTCTACTTTTTGTTCTACTTTAGCTTCAAAGCTATCTCTTTGGATAATTTCAATTTTCTCATTACTTGTTAACTCGTCATCATTTTTAATAATTTCTTTGTTAGTTTCATTCTCAATCTTTTGATCTATATCTTTTGTCAATTCTTCAGTTTCTTGAATTATTTCAGTTTCTTCTTTTTGTTGGGTTGATTTCATTTCATCAGGTAGACCAAAATAGATATTTCTGTATAAACCTATCACCCGTTGTTTATCATGATATTCTACAAATCCTTCAAACCTTTCAGATTCTTCATTATAAATATGTTTATCTAATTCATCAAGAGTTTCACCGGTTATATCCTCTAAAAGAGAATCATAGAAATTTTTTGCTCTTTGGTTCACATATTGAATATCATCCTCAGATGCTTTTTTAGACATACCTTTAACTTCTTCTAGGTATGCTTTTAAATTATCTGTTTCTTTTTGAATAAGGCTTTCTAAATCTTTAGAAGCTTCTTCAGTTCTAATCATTAAATCTTTCTCTTGTATTTCCCATTCTTGAACTTCGCCACTTTCATATTTTTCTTGTATATACCCTTTTTGATATTGACCTTTAGTCTTAGGATATAAGATGTCATAGATATGTTTGTATATAGAATCAAAAGATGTTTTTTTATCATCTTCACTTAAATTTTCCCAACTTGATGGTCTTTGGGTTTTCAATAATTTTTCAAAACTATTTCTGTTAAATGCTTTACCGTTTGCTCCGTAGCTTTCTAGTAAATCTTTTAATTCATTGTAAATATCGACTGGTAGGGTAGAAGCAGTCCTAAACATATAACCTCTCTTATGTATAAATGATTTCTTATAAGAGAGATAGCTATAAATCAATTATATACTAAAATCACCACCTGTATCACCTATGGATAATTGTTTAATTTTATTTCTTACTATACCTTTAGGTCCTGCCTTTACTACCATATTAATTTCTATCATCATACCCTCTTTTACACCCTTTGGTAAAAATGATACTGGTAATTCAATATAAGACTTACCCATTAAACAAATAGCGATACGACCTTCTATTCTATCTACTATAATTCGTTTAGTATTCAAAGAAGCATATCTACGACCGAGTAAACTATATTGACTACCAAATTCATCCTGTTCAGGTAATACCCCATATTGCCCTTCACTCTCTACAATATCTTCCCAACCACCATTATCTACAAATCTACTTTGGGCAGCATTTATCACAAATTGTTTCACATCAAATTGTAATTTACCATCACTATGTAATAATTCACCTAAATCACTTTCAATTTCACCTGATCGAGATAAGAAATTCAAAATAAGTTGAGGATTGATATAACTATTTATAGTCATATTCATAGATGTATGGTTTAAAGCTACCTCAGATTTCTGAACAGCAGTATTTAAAGACTCAGCAATTAAATTTGTTATTTGTGTTAAGGCTTTTTTAGAATAAAGATTTTCAATTTTTAAAATTTGATCCTGTAATTCTTCTTTAGCATCTAATAAAGCTTTATGTAAAACAGTAGATGCTTTTAACTTTCTTAAATCAGTCATACTATGACCAGTAATATCTTCCATTCCTGCTAATTTCAATAAACCTACATAATATGTTTGTAATTGTGCTGAGGTATAAGGAACTCCATCTACTGAAAATAAAGGTTTACCTGGTTCACCTTCTAAAGCAAATTTCATAATCACTTCTTTAATTACACTGTTCAATAAATGATTACCTATCTGTGCCTTATTAAATACACCTGATTTACCATAAAAGGCTAAATTAGTTACACCATTTAAAACTTTAAAATGTTGGGGTTCTAAACTAATTGAACCAAAGGTATCTACCAATTCTCTTGATGGTTTAGGCCCTTTCTTATCCTCTGTTTCAGGACCCTCTGTATCTATACTTGTATAAGATAATCCTGTTTCAGCATCCCCAGGTCTAATACCTGTATCATACATAACAGCAATAATTAAAGACATCATTTTAATTTTATTGTTATCTGATAACATCCCTTTATCTAGTAATTGCTCAAATTTCACTCTTACTTTCATAAAGTCTTTTTGCTTTTGTATCTTTACACCGATATTCTTGTCTTTATTTGCATATCGACTATATATATCTGTAATTTGACCTTGAGGGTCTACATCTACTACTAATTTTTTAGGTAAGAAATCTAAAACTTTTTTAGGGATAATATCCGTTAAAGGTTTTCTCTGTTCTTCTAACTCTTCTTTAATTGTTGTTGCCTCACTTAAAGCTACAATCTTATTTGCCAACCATTCATCTTTACTCACATCTGTTGAGGTCAGATACTTTTCTAATATTGCCTTTAAAACTTTTTCACTAGCAAAAGATAATTCCATAATCTTTTTAGCAACACCTGTATCTAAAAGATATTTTACTTTACCTTCTAAATTAGCCTTAGAACTTAAAGCTTTATTTAAATCAGTTTGCCAATAACTTACTAACTTTAAAGCTAAGTCTTTTCTGATACCTATCTTTTTTTGTTCTTCTTCATAAAACTTTTCATACTTACTCATTTATTTACTCCTTGTGTATGAGAATTTATACACAAGAGAAATATAAATATATTATTTACCTAACATCTTTTCTTTCTTACAAAACCCTCTTAATGGACAAGAGGGATTACCATCACAAGCATCATCACCCTCTGTATAATCACCATAACACCCACCTTGACCTTTTTTACCTACAAAATCATTAATAGCAGTATTTAAAAGAGATACCCCCCTCTCTTTTACATATGCTCTAAAAATCCTCTCTGCATCTGATTTAGGCTCTTCTAAATCAGATAATATATCATCAGCATCTACTTTAGATTTAAGCATAGGCTTTTTAGGCTCTTCTATTAAAACTATCTTATCATCATTATCAAATGAGATAGGCTTGTCCACTGCTTTCTTAGGCTCTTCTTTTAACTCATATGGATTAAATGCTTTTCTTACCACATCCTCTGTGGCTTTTACTTCATATGGATTAAATGCTTTTCTCTCTACCTCACCATTCTTTTTTACTGATCCCATATTAGGATGTCCATATGTATCTGATGATGGGGTACTCAATAAACCTTTCTTTCTCATATCATCTACAATATTTGAAAGATTTGATTGAAATACACTTATCCCTCCACTACTTACTCCCCATGCCTTATCATCTGATGCTCCAAGCTTTTCTAAAATTTGCTTTTTAGCTACTTTCTTTTCAATCGTTTGATTTTCTCCCAAGCTACTTACTATTTCTGTTAAGGCTTGTCTAATTTCGCTTCTGAGATTACTCATCTTTTTTACTCCTAGTTGGTATGTTTGTATCAATTATAAACACTCTATGGTATTTTGTCAAGGAAAAAGAGAGGTATATAAAGATTTTTTTCATCACAAAGAATAGACCCATAAGCAATACAGCCCATGACCTCTACAAAATCATATAAAACCCCTTCACTATATATACCGAAATCATCCCTAAAACATACCTTTATAGGCAACTCATTAAATTCACATATCTTATGTTCATTCCCTATTATCCTCTCCCATAATAAATCATACTCCCCCTCACCAGGTATCCTAGCTTTTACATAATTAGCATCAGTCCCTATCACCTTTAAATCTATGTCAAAGATATAATATCCTATATCATTCACTAATAAATATAACTTATCACCTGTTCGCTTAGATTCTACTGTATGTAATCCTAAACTATCTAAATCAGATTTCTTATATTCTTTCATTTTCTTTTCATGTTCTTTATATATCCACCTAGCTCTATCTTTTCCTATATATCCTATTGCCTCTTCATAACTGTACCCATAAAAAGCATTATGTGAAATATGCCTTATAGGCTTTTTCAAATTCAATAAAACATCATATAAATCTTTTCTCATATTCTTTACCTAGATTTCTTGTTATCAGCTCAAAAAAAACCTAACCACCGATACAAAGACTTATTGAATAAAGCCTTTGCAACCGATGATATTACCGTTGCTATCTCTTACGGTATCAGGAGCAAGTAAATCAGTTCTACCTAATTTCTTACCTGCTTCTAATACGATTAAAGATACGATATAATAAACACCTTCAGTTTCATTAGGTAAACCTTCTAGTTCACCTAATGTTGTTTTCTTAATGGGTACGGATAATCCGTTATATTGTAAAGGTTCAACATTTTGTGAGGATTGATTTACTCTTGGTAAAATATCAGATTTTTCAAAAGTGATATATTTATCATTTACAATAAGAGTAATATTATGTGGTGTTGCATTGATGATAATCATATTGATTTATCCTTTCTTAGTTTTATTGATTTTTTTGTTAAAGAGATTTTCAAAAGTTTCTTTTTGTTTATCTGACAATACTTTACCTTTATAAAGTTGTCTAGTTAAAGAGTTGGTAAATTCGATTGCCCACTTGTCTTTTGTTTTACCTAAAAGAATGGTGGTTCGAGCAATAAACAATTTAGCCTCTTCACTTAAATCTTTAAATTCAAGTGTAATAGGATTCATTACATTTTTAGCAATTCGATCCCATATTGCTTTTTGTTTTTCACTCAAGCCTTTTTTACTAGCTTGTAAGTAAACACTTTGAGCAAAACTTTTTTCCCATTCGGTCGCATCCGAAGAGTTGATAATTGTTTCATATTCAATTTTAAAACAGTCATTCATATAAATAAAAATCCTTTCTTAGATTTTGTTTAAGGTTTAAGGTTTAAGGTTTAAGGTTTTTATTCAGCCACTTTTAAGAAGAAGTAGCCTTGTCCAGTTGCCACATACTTTTCTTTTACTTTTCCACTTTTCAAGGCTTCTAAAGCTTGGATAACTTCCTCATCCTCTTCATTAACAGCAATAAAATTCTCATAAGAATCTTTAACCATAAAGTGAAGTTTCTTACCATCAACATCATATAATTCAATCATCATAACTTAAAATCCTTTCTTAGATTTTGTTCTGTTCTTATACTCTTATATGTTTTATCCCTACTTTTTTTCTCATATCTAAAAACTCAATAATATCAGCCACTTAACTAAGACCGTCCGACCCCATTAAATGTAGAAATCTACATACCCCCCTTTGCCGTTCACCTAGATTTCTACATTTTACGGTCGTTCCGACCGACCGTAAAGACAAGGGGGGGTACGCATACTTTTATCAAGGCTTTTTCATATATGGGGGTCCGCATACTTTTTTTTAGGTATGTAGATTTCTTAGTCCTACCTCAAAGCAAAAAAAGTGGAAAACAACAGACACAAAAAACGACTTTTTATAGATCGTTTTGGATGCCTAAACTATTGACTACTTCTTTAAATGTTTCATAATCAAAACTTTTTCTCAATGTTCTATTTCCAGTTAATAGGTTCATAACTAAATAGCCATATCTCTTCTTAACTACTTGACAAGACATATCAGCATTGAAAAAGCAAACATCAGTTTTATAACCTAGATCAAAAGTTTTGAAATTGGTATTAGCTAAAACTCTGTATTCAAGGGGGCTTTCTTCATTAATCATAATGTTTTTCATAATAGCTTAAATTCCTTTCATTGAATTGCTATCGTATTTATTTCACATAATCATATATGTTTTTAGAATGTTTTATTTGATATTAAAAAAAGCTTAATAAAATCAATAATTTACGAATTTTAATCGCCCACCATTAAATGTAGAAATCTGAGGGTGCTAAAATGTAGAAATCTGTAAGTGGGGGAAAAAAGTATGCGGACCCTTATTGTTCACCTAGATTTCTACATTTAAAGCTCTAGATTTCTACATTTAATGGGGGCAGTCCGAAAAAGCTAAGTTATTGATTTTATTGAGGTTTTTGAAAGTGAAGATAAATAATCTGAGAAACATATATAACTATCAACGAAAGGAAAAGTTAAAATGTTTAACTTGATAGACTTATCCACTAAAAGTAAAAAGGTGGTCGCTAAAAACTTAACACTACACCAAGCACTTGCTGAATGTAGTTTGAACAAAAATCTCAAAGCTATAAAGAAAGGTAGCACAAAATGGTGAGAAGAAAAAGAGATTTAGGTGAAACACAACACCAAGCAGTTTGCGAATACTTAGGCTTAGGGATTGAAACACCTAATGTTGTTTCTGAAAATATAGGATTTTCAATCCCTATCACTTTACTACCTCAACCACTCAATTTAACACCTCATAGAATTTCTATCTATGAAGAGAGAAAGTTAAAAAATGTTAAATGAATTTTTTGATGTTCTAGATTATCTGATCAATCCCTCACCATCGGATGTTCAAGATGCTTTAGACTATTTAGAACAAGCACAAAGAGAAATTGAAAACCAACAACACCAACAAGAAGAGGAAGGACAAAACTAAATGAAAGTTGATTTAAACCAAATTGAAAAAGATTATAGCAATGATATCACTCGCTTTGAAACACACCAAAGATTAGTGAAAAAAGGTTATCATCAAAGATCAAGTGCGATCTATGTAGATAGCTATAACATTCACATGATCGTTCTTAAAGCTGATCACAAATTTTTAGTAAAGAATTTATTCACAGGTGAAAATGAACTAGTTTCAGATATTCATCTTATCCCTTAATTCTTTCACTTATCCCTTATCACTTATCCCTTAACCTACTTGCTCCTTAATAGGAGCAAGTTTTTTTCATTGGAGCTTTAAAAATGAAAATAGCAATTATTGATCCTCAAGATAAAATTGAATTTGCGCCCATCCCTTTAGATGACTTAAAAGAATTAAACAAAAATGATAAAATCTTTTTAGATCACCTAAAAAAACTTAAACCTAATAAAGAGTTTAGCTATTCAAATTTTAACTTGCCTTTATGTTCTGTTCACTCAACCTTAAACTTTAAGATATGGAAATAATATGTTAACAGATGCTTTTAATAAAAAATACAATTTCAATAAAAATCACCTCACTATTTCTAATGATAGATTTTATTATACTATCGAATTTGAAAGTAATCCACTGCTATCTGAAAGCATATTCACTTTTCAAATAGATGATTTTAAACAATCAGATGGACAATTTAGAATCAAGACAACAAGATCAAATCTACTTGAAGATTTAGGCTTAAAAACTTTCACTATGAAAGAAGATGGCAAATCAAAAGCTAACCTCTTATATATTGATGCTTTACTTAATTATGAAGAAGTAGATTATTATGACATATTAGAAAGCTTCTTAGTAGAATTGAATTTCACTAAAACAAAAGAACAAGGAGAAAGTAAAGTATTCACTCTTGGTTCTTATGTGATATATATCTTAAAAAGTTATGTGGGGATACAATTACAAAAAACAGAACACAAGAGAATTGGAATAAACTTCTATCGAAACTGGGATGAAAATGGATGGTCTAGTCCTGATACTAATATCGTATATACTGATTTAAATCTATTTGAAAACATTATTGATAGAATTAGATACTTATGGAATTACTAAATTTTTTTTATTCTGAGAATTAGAAATCTAGGCTCTTTAAAAATTTTTCAAATAAGTCTAGTTTAAACTCTTCATATTTACATAGATCTTTTTTTAATATATCACCATCTTTGATAAAGTAAAATCTAACATCATTAAAATAATCTCTGCTCACTTGAACAAAACTATTTTCTGATACATCATAAAAAAAGACTTCCTTATTTATAAGGGAATTGTTTAAAGCAGACAGTGGCATCTCTTTTTCTCCTTTTGGATTAGTATATGAAACTTATATATCCCGAACATATAGAATTTTTAAAAATTTTTCAACATACACATGATATAAGACTTATAGGACAAGATAAATATGAACTTATAAAAGAACTTGAATCTTATGATTTACTTGAAACTATCTCTTATAAAGGTTGGGTTTTAACATATAAAGGATGTAAATACATTGAGGGTAAATATAAAGAAATCTATAAAAATAAAGGTGTATAATATAATACTTTTGTTGAAAGGATACAACCTATGAAAATTGAAAACTATGACCAAACACTAATCACTGAGATTAGAACAAGACAAGGTGCTTTCTTTACTCCTAAATTATGGGTAGATGAAGCACATACTTTAACAACAACAGTTTTAGGTGAAAACTGGAAAGATGAATGTATTGTATGGGATTGCTGTGCAGGTTCAGGTAACCTAACAAGAGAATATGATTTTAAAAATCTCATTATCTCTACACTTGAACAACCTGAAGTAGACCTCTTACAAAAACAAGGTTATACACAAGCCTTTAAATATGACTTTCTCAATCCTGATGATAATGAATTATTCTTTAGTGATAATGCTATTCCAGATAATATACAAGACTTACTTGTAAAGAACTCAGATAAACGACTTGTTTTCTTTATGAACCCTCCTTATGCTGCTGCAGGAACTTTAGCTGAGGATGAAGAAAATAAAGAAGGTGTATCTGATACAAAAGTTAAAGATATGATGACCTCTTTAGGTGCTTGTAGATCGAATCTATATTTTCAATTTATGTATGAAGCTGTAAGACAAGCTAGAAAATTTGGTTATAAAAAAGTTAGCCTATGCTTTTTCTCACCTATCAAATTTATGATCCAAGAAACAGCTCAAAAATTCCGTAAATGGTATTACAGAGATTTTCAATTTCAAAAAGGCTTCTTCTTTAATGCTAGTGCTTTCTCAGGTGTTTCTTCCGAATGGGGTGTAGGTTTTACTATATGGTCAGAGGGACAAACTACTGAAGATCCCCTCCTAGAAATTAAAGATACAGATGCCTCCCATATAGGATGGAAACAAATTTATAACTGCGATAACCATATGCCAGCTAGTGAATGGGTTAGAGAACCTATTAAAGATATGGAAACCTATGAGTATCCTATTATGACAAGTGGTCTTAAAATTAAAGAAAGAGAAAAGACAGGTCCTATTAAAAAAGCTCCTGAAAAAGAAATCTTATATGTAGACCATCCTATTATCCCATTTACACAGAGATGGTTAGATGACAAAGGTGCTTATATCCATACAAGTGAAACTAAAGAGGGTTATGAACAATGGGTAGATGATTGTCATATCTACAGTATATATGAAACTAAGAATAATTGTACATCGATGAGAGATGTATCTTGGGGTGGAGAAATTTGGCAGATTAAAAATCATTTCTTTTGGTTAGAGAGATATGGGATTAAAGGGTTGTTAAAAGAGAAGTGTCCTCTTATATATGCTGATTTTGAAAAGTATTATGAAGAATCTTATGTAGCAACTCTTATAGCTGATTTAACACTTAGTCAAGAGGCTAGGGATTTATTAATGTGTGCAACTGAGTTATGGGTTAAGTCTTTAGATAAGAGAGAAGCTTATGCACAAGCTAATCCTGATTTACAGATGT
>JACCDO011358747.1_pt1 | contig 34659 bp, 22 predicted proteins | sample 7446101 | NCBI WGS metagenome assembly JACCDO01 (sample SAMN15323440, study PRJNA562643) | freshwater metagenome | isolation source: river surface water | place: USA:Blue River Watershed | collected 2017-08-16 | reverse complement strand
TGGAAAGTTTTTTTACCTGTAGCTTTAATTGTCTTTGTATTAGTAAATTGTTTATTTTTATTTTAAGCATATAAATTTTTGTTATGATTTCTACTCTTAATTTATTAACACAAGTTTATTCTCCACTAGAGCAATTTGATATTTTAAATTTAGGTAGTTTAGGGTTTTTTGGTATTTCCATTATTACTTCTAATACTAATGCTGAATTTTTTTTAGTAATGACTTTTGTAGTCTTATCTTTATTTTTTATTAACTATAATCAAAATGGTTTATGGATTCCGGCGAAAAAACAATCTTTATCTTATATTTTAGAATTAATTTATCAAGAATTGATGGTTATTGTATTTCGTAACGTTGGTTTAACTGTAGGTCAATTATATTTTCCATGGTTAGTATTTATTTTTTTAGTAATTGCTGGATTAAATTTAATGGGGATGATTCCTTATGCTTTTACTATTACTAGCCATATTATTGTAACTTTTGCATTTTCTTTTACTCTTTTTATTGGTATTAATATTAGAGCTATTTTAGATAAACAATTACATTTTTTTAGTTTATTTTTACCTTCAGGTGCTCCGATTGTTGTAGCGCCCTTTTTAGTTGTCATTGAATTAATTTCTTATATTGCTCGTGTTTTTAGTTTAGCAATTCGGTTATTTGCTAATTTAATGGCAGGTCATACTTTATTAAAAATTTTGATTGGTTTTTCTTTTACTATTGCAGTACAAAATATGAGTGGTAATTGGCCTTTATTAATTGCAGCATTAATTCCATTTTTTGTAGTTTTTATGATCACTTTTTTAGAAGTGGCCATTGCTTTATTACAAGGTTATGTATTTACAGTATTAATGTGTTTATATATTAAAGATTTATATGTAGCTCATTAATTTTAAACAAAAAACAAAACTATTTTTTATATAGAAGCGTTTATTTATATTATGAATTTTATAATGCTTAGTTTAGAATATTTAAAAATTTTAATTTATGTGGGCCTAAGTTTTGGTTTAGCTTTATTATTACTAGTACTTTCTTTAAAAATTTCTTCTAAGGAATATGATGCTGAAAAATTATCTGCGTATGAATGTGGTTTTACACCTATTGGTGATGCTCGTCAACCTTTTCATGTACGTTTTTATTTAGTAGGTATTTTATTTTTATTATTTGATTTAGAAGTTATTTTTCTATTTCCATGGGCTGTCTCTATGCATTGGTTTAATGTAACAGAATTTTATTATAGTTTTGCTGTAGTTATGTTTTTTTTATTTTTATTAACTATTGGTTACGTTTATGAATGGGATAAAGGTGCTCTTGATTGGGAATAAAGGTTATAGCTTATGTAGATATAATTATTTAATGCAGCTTCGATAGCTTAATGGTAGAGCATGTGACTGTTAATCACGGGGTTATTGGTTCAATTCCAATTCGAAGCGTTTTTTATTTAAACACGCTGTAATAGCTCAATGGTAGAGCGAAGGCCTGAAAAGCCTTAGGTTGTGAGTTCGATTCTCACTTGCAGCATAAATATTTAATTAACAAAACAGAGGATAGCTTAATGGTAGAGTATTTGGCTTGGGACTAAATGATATCGGTTCAATTCCGGTTCTTCTGATATTTTATTGTAGGGGATGTAGCTTAATGGTAGAGCACTAGCTTGTCGAGTTAGGGGTTGCGGGTTCAAGTCTCGTCATTCTCGTTTATAATGCAATATTTATTTTAGAGAGTATGGCAGACTGGTTACGCGACCGACTGTAAATCGGTTTTAAATAGGTTCGATTCCTATTACTCTCAAAATGAATATTATTTTTTATAGTAAATAGAGGGACGTAGCCAAGTGGTAAGGCAACCGACTTTGACTCGGTCATCATCAGTTCGAATCTGATCTTCCCTATTATATATCGGGTTTGTAACTCAATGGTAGAGTGATTGCTTGATAAGCGATAAGTTATTGGTTCAATTCCGATCAAGCCCATTTATAGGCTCTGTTCGTCTAGTCGGTAAGGACGTTACCCTTTCAAGGTGAAAACGGGAGTTCAAATCTCCTACAGAGCATTATGTTATTTAATTTTTATTTAAATCAATTTTTAATTAATCCGACTGTCATGTTTTTAATGACACAATTATATTTTTTTATGTTAATTTTTTTAGTTTTAGGTGCTTTGTTTGGAGAGTTTGCGGAAAAGCGGATTTTAGCTTTTTTTATTTACTTTGAATTAACACATTTATTATGTGTTTTATTATTAATTAGTTGGGGTTTAGTTTATAGTGCAGGTTTAATTGAATTAACTACTGCTGCGTTATTTATTATTGGTTCTTCTGGTTCGGAGACAGGTATTGCTTTAGCATTATTTATGCGTTATTTTCGTTTAACAGGCCGTACTGTTTTTTTTACATTTAAAAATCAAAAACAACCTTTTGTAGCGCATACTATTTTAAATATTAAAGCATAAACTAATAATATTTTATTTGACTTTTAAAATGCCACAATTAGATACTTTATCTTGGTTTGATCAAGTTTTTTCTACTTTAGTTGTTATTTTTGTTTTTTATTTTTTATTAAGTTCTACTTATTTACCAGCTTTAAATGCTATTAGTAAAGCTCGTTTTAAAATTCAAAATTATCGTAAATATGTTATTAATTTTTTTAATTTACAAGTTAAATTATTAGTACAAGATACTAAAAATACTTTAGCTGTTTTATTTTGTAATAATGTTATTTTAGTTGATTCTTTTTTTCAATTAACTTCTGGTGATAAATTAGTACAGACTATTACTAAAACTTGTTATATGAGCGCTGAAAGTAATAACGCTGTTTTACAACAATTATATATTAATAAAAATATGGTAAATGTAATTAAATTATAATATTGTTTTAAAAAATTATGACTCTTTTTATGATAAGAGTTTAATTAAATATTTTTATTTTGTATCATTTTTCAATAAATAATTCTTGATATTTTATAATGTCTACTATGGGTTTAATTAGATCTCCACGACAACGTCGTCCATTTAAATCACCTTCACCAGCTTTACAATCTTGCCCGCAACAAAGTGCTATTGTTAAAAAATCATTTATTACAACACCTCGAAAACCTAATTCAGCTAAACGGAAAGTGGCGAAAGTAGTTATTCGCCGTACTCGAAGAATTGTCGATATCTATTTAGAAGGCATGGATCATAATCGTTTAAATCCACATTCAGTAGTTTTAGTGAGAGGTCGAGGTCCTCGAGATTTACCAGGTGTAAATTATCATGCTATTCGAGGTAAAGGTGATTTTCCTCCTTTATTGAATCGTCGAAATGGTCGTTCTAAATATGGTGCTAAAAAATTAAAAAAAGTGGTGGCAAAAAATACAGTAACTGCAGAAGTTATTTCGGGATATTCTTTAAATTATGTAGCTAAACGCCGATTTTTAATGTATGGTTGGTCATTACATAATAGAGCTTCACGTCGTCATTATTAATGTTTTTATATGAGAATAGTTTAATGGTAGAACAATGATCTCCAAAATCATTGATGTTAGTTCAAGTCTGACTTCTCATGTTTGGCGGATATAGCTTAATAGTAGAGCGCTTTGTTGTGACCGAAGAGGTTGCGGGTGCAAGTCCCGTTATTCGCCCATTTTGTAGGAGGTTTAACTCAATTGGTAGAGTATCGGCCTTTTAAGCCGAGAGTAGGAGTTCAAGTCTCCTAACCTTCATTTGATTTATTTTGAGGAAATAGTTTAACGGTAGAACAATGGTTTCATAAACCATTAATATGGGTTCAAATCCCATTTTCCTTATATTTTTATACAAAAAAAACAAAATTATTTTTTATATAGAATGATTTTTAACTTTAATAGAAAAAATTAAAAGAAACATATAGATGAATATCTTGGCATAAATTAAAGGACGATAACATAATCGAAATTTTGGGGTAAATTTTATAGTTAATAGTTTCACTAGTATTATTAATTAAATTTTTTAATTAATAATAGAAAACCCAAAGTATCCTAGCAGGAAACTGCAATTTAGTTAAAACTAAAAGTCTACGTAAAGTAGTACTGAATGACCTTATGAATTGAAACAACTTAGTAATAAGAGGAATAAAAATCAACCGAGATTTCGTTAGTAGTGGCGAGCGAACACGGAAAAGGCTAAATAATAATTAATAAATCAAATTATTTTGAATAATAAACCATAGAAAGTGAAAGTCTTGTAGAATATAAAAAGTTATTATTTAATTGTGTAAAGTAAGATAAGTTTAACTTACTTGAAGATAGGGGGACCACCCTCTAAGCCTAAATATGAATTTATGACCGATAGTGAATTAGTACTGTGAAGGAAAGATGAAAAAGAAGGGAACTTCCCTGTGAAAAGACATTGCAATCTATATGTATAATACTGTTGAAGCCTTTTTAAAGGTAACAGCGTGCCTTTTGCATAATGAGTTAACTAGTGTATAGAAGTAGTCATTGCCAAATATGACAGGGTCTGCAGCATCAATTTGGTACAGCTTAACAAAACCATGTAAATGGTAAGGTAGGCAGAGCGAAAGCGAGTTGTAAAAAGCGAAATAATAAAAAGATTACTTCTATTCCACCCGAAACCTAGCGATCTAACCGTGAGCAGATTGAAGCTGTGTAAAAACCAGTGGAGGATTGAACCCGTGTCTGTTGAAAAAGATTGGGATGACTTGCGGTTTGGAGTGAAAGGCTAATCAAGCTGGGAAATAGCTGGTTCTCTGCGAAATATATTTTAGTATAGCGTTAAAAGATATTAATGGGGTAGATGATTCGCGTTGAATTTTCAAAGCAAAATCGAATACATTAAAAAATAATTTTTTAATAGTCAGACTGTAGGTGAGAAGGTCTATAGTCAAGAGGGAAACAGCCCAGATCAGCAGTTAAAGTCTTTAAGTTTTTTATTAAGTGAAAAAAGTTAAAATATTATTGTGCTACTTAATGTGTGAGCCTGGGAGCAGCTATCATTTGAAGAAAGCGTTATAGCTCAAAAAGTAAAATAAAATTTAACTGAAAATGTAACGAGACTTAAATAAAAGACACTGAAACTCTGAGATGGTAAGACAGAACAACCATCGGTAGTAGAGCGTGCTATAAGCCATTAAAGAAGTTTTGAAAAAAATTTTTGAGGTAATAGTACTGAGAATGTTAACATGAGTAACGATAAACAAAATAGAAAATTTTTGTCGCCGAAAGCTACCAGGTTTTCATTTGCAAGGAAGACTGTAGTGAGTGAAACGGTCCCTTAGATAAAGACGATAGTCGTAATCAATTGGGGTGCAAATAAGTTTAGAAATAAGATTTATTTAATTATAAAAAGAACGTTCTTGTCTCATCAAGTAAAATAAGAAATGGAGCTTTTACTTGTATTTTAAAGAAACTGGAAAAGCTTTTATAAAGTATAAGACCGTACCGATAACCGACACAGGTAAGCAAGTAGAATATACTCAGGCGAGTAAGAGAACAATATTGAAGGAACTCGGCAAATTGGCCCTGTAACTTCGGGAAAAGGGGCACCAAACTTAATGTTGTAAAAACATTAACAATGGTCACAGAAAAGAGAGAGCAGCGACTGTTTAATAAAAACACAGGACCTTGCTAAGTAATAATACGATGTATAAAGTTCGACATCTGCCCAGCGTTGTCACAGTAATTGGCGAGGTATTAAGCCTCAAAAAAAATCCACAACAAACGGCGGCCGTAACTCTGACGGTCCTAAGGTAGCGAAATACCTTGTCGGGTAAGTTCCGACGCGCATGAATGATGTAACGACTGCTCTACTGTCTCCAATATTGACTTAGTGAAATTGAAATCTTTGTGAAGATGCGAAGATAACACGGCTGCACGGAAAGACCCCATGCACCTTCACTACAAGTACTTATGGTTTTTATTCTGTTAAATGGTTATTGATAATAGGTATTCCTAGGAAACTATCAAATTTAAGTTTCGGCGATTAGTAGAGGAAAAAGAGAATTGACCTATCGAAATAAGAATGGAAAACTAAGATAATAAATTTTAAAGTTTAAAATTGACAATGAGTATTGGGTAGTTTGACTGGGAAGGTCGCCTCCTAAATAGTAACGGAGGCGTGCATATTGGCGGATTCAAGCATAAATTCTAGCGGGTTTATGTGGTTGAGTGTAATAGCAAAAGTCGTCGCTTGACTGTGAGACGAACATGTCAAACAGGGATAAACTAATTTTATATTCTTAAAGAAAAACATAAGTTTATAGATAGTTGTCGGTTATAGTGATCCAACATTATTTAGTGGGTAAAATGTTGCTTAACGAATAAAAGGTACGCTGGGGATAACAGGCTTGTGATTCCTTAGAGATTCGATCGACGGAATCGTTCGGCACCTCGATGTCGGCTCATCGCATCCTGGAGCTAAATAAGGTTCCAAGGGTATAGCTGTTCGCTATTTAAAGCGGTACGTGAGCTGGGTTTAGAACGTCGCAAGACAGTTCGGTCCCTATGCACCGTGTTTGTATGAAAATTGCGAGAAGTTTTTCCTAGTACGAGAGGATCGGAAAAAGTCAACCTCTAGTGTTTCAGTTGTCTCTCCAGAGGCATTGTTGAGTAGCCACGTTGATACAGAAGATAAAAATTGAAATGATCTAAATTTGAAACTTTTCTCTAAAATAATTTTCAAAGATTGAGAATCATAGTAGACCACTATGTCTTAGGTCAGTTGTATAAAATTGGTAACAATTAAAACTTTAATATAGTATTAAGCATTTATGCTTAACTTGTAAGAGTATCTATCAAGAGCTAACTGATGCTAAATTATTCGAAATAATTTTTTCTAAATAATAAGAACTCAATAAAAATAAAATTTTTTTAATTAATTAAAATTTAACGCCTAAGTAGCCCAAATAGTAAGAGGCGTGCGTCTTAGAAACGTAATGTTATGGGGGCAGGTCCCATCTTAGGTATTTTATTTTTAAAAATAAGAAGGGCACTGTCGAGAAAGGGTTTCTCATCGGGTTCATACCCCGAAAGTTTGTCAGTTCGACTCTGACCTTTGCCTCTTTATTATTATTTTTTATAAGACAAGTTATGCTTTATCCGTTTTTAACGGAAAATAACCATTAACTGTTTGGCCATAGGTATCGTGAAAAAGCGAGAGAAATGAATTTTTTATAAACTATCATTAATTTATTAAAAATAATTTTGTGTAATTATTATAATTGATACAAGAGCTTGATTATGGCTCTGAGTGAATGCGTAACGATGCCTTTAAACACATGCGAATCGAGTGTACTTTCATAGACACGGTGTCCGGGCGCGTAATATGAGAAAAACCTACATCAAAGTCAAGGATAAAAAAAGTAGTAGTAATACTTGATAAAAAAAAGATTTATAATCGCTTTGTAAATGGATTCTCAAGAAGATTGTGGTAGTTGGCAGAGGTAATAGCTGGCCTAAGCCGAATACTCTTTAGCGGGTCTGAGAGGATGGTCCGCCGCAGTGGAACTGAAACAAGGTCCACCCATCGGCTGCAGTGGGGAATTGTTGACAATGCGCGCAAGCGTGATCGCGGTGTTGATAGGATGGATGACGGCGTGAATCGTAAACATCTGTAAGTAGTGATAATAATGACGGTAACTACCAGTTAGTTCCGGCTAATCTCGTGCCAGCAGCCGCGGGAATACGAGAGGAACAAGCATTATTCATAGTGACTTGGCGTATAGGGTATCATGGTGGTTGATAAAATAATTTTTAAGAAAGACTAGCGGGCAACGGTAGAAGTTTAAAAATTTAAATTTTACAACTAGAGTTAATAGAGGATAAGGGTATGTAAAGAGGAGCAATGAAATGCTGTGAGACTTTTCGGAACACCAGTGGCGAAGGCGCTTATCTAGTTAAAACTGACACTAGCGTACTAAAGCCTGGGGATCAAACAGGATTAGAGACCCTGGTAGTCCAGGCCCTCAACGATGCAAATTCATTGTTGGTAAAAAACAATTAAAAGTTAAACTGATGGTATAGCTAAGGCGTTAAATTTGCCGCTAGGGGAGTACGGTCGCAAGACTGAAATTTAAAAAAATTGACGGGGGCTCGCACAATCTATGGCGCATGTTGTTTAATACGATGATCCACGTAAAATCTTACCAGTGAGTTAATTAAATATATATCTACGGATGTGTCTTTAGTGCTTTACCTTGTCGGTTTTTGCATTTAAATGAGAGTTTAATAGCAAATGTTAATAAAAACCTCACTACTGCATGGCTGTCGAAAGTCCGTGTGGTGACTCGTAGGGTTCATTCTTAATTAATAATAACGGACGCAACCTCAGACTCTAGTTGTAGTAATTATTAAAAATATTTGTCAACATTTATTATAATACTTATGGTTAGTAGAGTACCGCTTCGGTCGGAAGATTGAGATGACGTCAAGTCTTCATGGTGTTGATGGACTGGGCTACAAATGTGCGACAAGGAAAATTACAAACAGATGCAATGATGATAAGTCGGAGCAAATCAAGAAAAGTTTTCTTAGTTCTAATTGTTCTCTGTAACTCGAGTGCATGAAGGAGGAATGGATAGTAATCGTAGTTAGTTACGCTACGGTGAATAATTTCCGAGCCTTGTACACACTGCCTGTCACGCTCCGGAAGGCGAAGGTCTGTGAAGATTTATAGTTCAATAATATTTGTCATTATTGTAATTATTTTTGAGCTGGCAGTTGCTAACTGGAGTGAAGTCATAACAAGGTAGCGGTAGGGGAACCTGTCGCTGGATAACGTTTAAAAATTATTATTATTTAATAAATTTATTTAAGTTTTTAAGGGTAAATAGTTTAATGGCAGAACATGTGTCTTACAAATGCATAATATGGGTTCAAATCCCATTTTGCCCTTTGTTATATTATACTTTTTAGTAATGTTATTAGTACAAGCGGCTAAATTAATTGGTGCTGGTATTGCTGTTTCTGCTATTTCTGGTGCTGGTGTAGGTATTGGTACTGTTTTTGGTGCATTAATTAATGCTGTATCTCGTAATCCTGGTTTAACTAATCAATTATTTAGTTATGCTATTTTAGGTTTTGCATTAACTGAAGCAATTGCTTTATTTGGTTTAATGATGTCTTTCTTATTATTATTTTCTTAATAATATATTAAAACATATGAATTTAAAAAAATGTATTTATTACATATTTTATAATATTTGCCGGGGGTATAGTTTAACGGTAGAATTTATGTTTTGCATACATGAGATGAGAGTTCAATTCTCTCTACCTCCATTAAAGTTTTTATAAAAAAGGTAAGATCTGTATATCTTGTTTAAAAAAATTAATAACATTAAGTTTATTAATTTTAATTTTATTGATCTCAATTATTTATACTAAATTCAGGTCTATTTATTGAATTTTTTAATGTATCAATTTTATGATTATTCTTTAGATAATGTAAAAAAAAAATATACAAAAGCAATGTTATTAAAAAATTATAGTGAGTTAGGTGCTAAATGGTATTTTTTTGTCAAATTTAATTACCGTCATACTTCTATGACACCAAAAGTAGTATCTTGGTTTATTCGTAGTTTATATACAAAATTACGTCATTTTAAACAAAAACATCGTATTAAAAAAACTATTTTTATGCATTTATTTTGGATGTTGGATATTTGGAAATTAGCGCAACCTTTTTCTTTTAAAGGTATTTCTACAAATTTTCCTGTTCGTTTTGAACAACAAATTTCAAATTCTTTAGAAGTATATAGTTATTTACAGAATTGGGTAACTACGTATGGTTTAAATAAAGATAAAGTTTTTCCTTACTCTGTTAGTAAAAATTGGTTACAATATAAACCAAATTTATGGATGACACGCCCTTATTCTTATTTTGTAAATTGGTGTGTTAAAAATAAACAAGCAGGTATTTTTCGTCGAGCAAATAAAACATTATGGTATATCAATCGTTGGTATATTGAAAATGGTTATTATCATAAAATGCAAGGACGTTTATTATGTCAAATTCCACAAAAATTACCTGTAAATTTTACTAAGGTATTTTGGTTACGTTTATTACAATATCCTTGTTTATATAGTTATCAATGGTTTTCCATGTTAAAACAATTAAGTTTGTATAGTAATAAAAATATGTTACCTTGGGATTTATTATATACTTCTAAACAAATGTGGATGTTTAATCCAGAAGCAAGGGGTTTATCTCTAATTTTTAAAGCTTTAGTAACTCATCAATCTCAAATTGTAGAATATATTTTAATCAAACGTTGGCATGATTTATTAACAGGTAATGATAAATTTTCTAGAGCTTTTCAAATCGCAAATCGCGGTATTTTTTCTGCTAAAATTATGTTAAATAGTTTAAATAATGACTAATGCTTTTTTAGAAAGTATATATTAAAATATAAAACAAAAGGACTAAGTGGTGTAATTGGTCAGCATTACATATTGCAAATTTGTCGGTAGGGGTTCAAGTCCCCTCTTAGTCTTTTCATTTTATATTTGTATTAAAGCCTTGATAGCCCAATCGGTAGAGGCATCGGACTTAAAATTCGACCAGTGTGGGTTCAAGTCCCACTCAAGGTATTTATGTTTTTTTTAAATTCTTATAAATCTTTTACTAATTTTGATCAAAAATTTCGTACTTTACATAATTTTTTAGGGTCGGTAATTCATAATCACGCTATTATGTATCCGACAAGTAATTCTTTAAGTTATTTATGGGGTTTTGGTTTTTTAGCTTTAATGTTTTTAGTTATTCAAATTGTTACTGGTGTGATTTTAGTAATGCATTATCAACCAGATATTTATCAAGCGTTTGATGCTATTACGCGTATTACGAATACTGTACCTTACGGTTGGTTGTTTCGTTATTTACATGCAAATGGTGCCTCTTTTTTTTTATTAATTGTATATATTCATATTGGTCGTGGTTTATATTATGGTTCTGTATTTGCTCCACGTACTTGGGTTTGGATTACGGGTATGATTATTTTTTTATTAATGATGGGTGCTGCTTTTATTGGTTATGTATTACCATGGGGTCAAATGAGTTTATGGGGTGCTACTGTTATTACTAATTTATTAAGTGCTTTACCTTATGGTGATTATTTAGCGCTTTGGATTTGGGGTGGTTTTGCTGTCGGTGGAGCTACTTTAAATCGTTTTTTTAGTTTACATTATTTATTACCCTTTATTGTATTAGCGGTAGTTATGGTTCATTTATACGTATTACATGACGTAGGTTCTAATAATCCAGAAGGTATTGAATCTTGGTTGGATCCATTTAAATCTTCTTTTAATTATTATTTTACTATTAAAGATTTAGCAGGGTTATTTACTATGTTAGTTATTTATTTTATTTTTGTATTTTTTTATCCAAATTATTTAGGTCATGCAGATAATTATATTAAAGCTAATCCAATGGTAACTCCACCACATATTGTACCGGAATGGTATTTTTTACCTTTTTATGCTATTTTACGTTCTGTACCACATAAATTAGGTGGTGTTTTATTAATGGGCGGCGCTATTTTTATGCCAATTATTTATTCTACTTATGTAACTTTTCAAGTTTGGTTATCTGATGTTAAAATTAAACGTACTGTAGCTGATTTACAAATTACTAAGTTTTTATTCTGGGTTTTTATTTTTAACTTTCTTTTATTAGGCTTAATTGGTGGTAAACCAGTGGAAACACCGTATTATGAAGTAGGTCAAATGTCTACTATGTTTTTTTTTGGTTTTTGGTTTTTAATGCCGGTAGTTTGTTTATTAGAATCTACTTATATTGCAGAAGGTCAAAAGATTTAAATTTTTTTGAATTTTTTATAATGTATTCTTTTTGGAATTTTATTAAACGTTGGTTTTTTTCTACAAATCATAAAGATATTGGGACTTTATATATGTTTTTTGGTGCCTTTTCTGGTGTAATTGGTACTGTATTATCTTTAGTAATGCGTTTTGAATTAGCGTATCCAGGTAATCAAATTTTACAAGGTAATTATCAATTATATAATGTGTTAGTTACTGCGCATGCTTTTGTTATGATTTTTTTTATGGTAATGCCTTTAATGATGGGTGGTTTTGGTAATTGGTTTGTGCCTATTTTATTAGGTGCACCCGATATGGCATTTCCTCGCTTAAATAACTTAAGTTTTTGGTTATTACCGCCATCTTTAAGTTTATTATTATTATCTTCTTTAGTTGAAGGTGGTGCAGGTACTGGTTGGACTGTATACCCACCATTAAGTGGTATTATGGGGCATCCAACTCCAGCAGTGGATTTAGCTATCTTTAGTTTACACGTAGCCGGTGTTTCTTCTATTGCAGGTGCTGTAAATTTTATTGTTACTTTTTTAAATATGCGTTGTCCTGCTTATAAACAATTAGATACTATTCCATTATTTGCTTGGTCTATGGTATTAACTGCTATCTTATTATTATTATCTTTACCTGTATTAGCTGCTGGTTTAACTATGTTATTAACTGATCGTTTAATGGGTACTAGTTTTTTTGATCCTGCTGGTGGTGGTGATCCTATTTTATATCAACATTTGTTTTGGTTTTTTGGTCATCCAGAAGTTTATATTTTAATTTTACCAGGTTTTGGTATTGTTAGTCATGTTGTTGTTACCTTTTCTCAAAAACGTATTTTTGGTCGTTTAGGTATGATTTTTGCAATGATTGCTATTGGTTTTTTAGGTTTTATTGTATGGGGTCATCATATGTATACTTCTGGTCTAAATGTAGATACTCGTGCTTATTTTACTGCGGCTACCATGATTATTGCAGTACCTACCGGTATTAAAATTTTTAGTTGGTTAGCTACTATTTGGGGTGGTCGTTTAGTATTAGTTACACCAATGTTATTTACTTTAGGTTTTATTTTTTTATTTACTGTAGGTGGTTTAAGTGGTGTTATTTTATCTAATGCTGGTGTTGATGTAGCATTACATGATACTTATTATGTAGTAGCGCATTTTCATTATGTATTATCTATGGGTGCTGTTTATGCTCTTTTTTCTGGTTTTTATTATTGGATTGGTAAAATGACTGGCCGTGGCTACTCTGAAATTTTAGGTAAAATTCATTTTTGGAGTTTTTTTATTGGGGTAAATGTAACTTTCTTTCCAATGCATTTTTTAGGTTTAGCTGGTATGCCTCGTCGTGTACCTGATTATCCAGATGCTTTTGCTGGTTTTAATTTAATCGCTTCTTATGGTTCTTTTATTTCTTTTTTTAGTGTATTAGTTTTTTTCTATATTGTTTATAGTTGTTTATCTAGCCCATTAGCTTTTACTACTCCAGTGGCTTTTTGGGGTTTAAACGAACAAAAAGGTTATCAACAACAAGCAGCTTAAATTATATTGAATTTTTTAATGTCTTTAATTTTATATAATCCAAATTTACAAGAGCAACAGTTTGTAAAACAAGAAAAAGAAGCTTTTAAAAATTTAAGTCATATTAATTCAAAAAATAAATCTAAAAATAAAAAATTTGAATTATTTATTTTAAATAGCTTTTTAAAAAATATTAAAGCTAATCAAAATTTACAAGCTATTTTACAAAGAATTTATGGTTTAGGTGCACGTCGCACTGCTGATTTATCAGTATATTTTACTTATTTTTCAACTAGTTTATCGTTTAAAGATTTAACTATGTCTCATCAGTATTTATTATCTGATTTATTAGAAGAAAATAACTTTTTATTAAAACAACAATTACAATTACGTAAAAAATTAAATATCGCACATTATAAAAGTATTAATTGTTATAAGGGTATTCGTCATACGTTATATTTACCTGTCCGTGGTCAACGTACACATTCTAATGCACATGTTGCACGTTATTTGGGTAGTGGTACTTTTGAATATGTACCAAAAGTTCCTTCTAGTAAAGTAAAACGTTTAAGTAAATTCAGTAGACGTAAAGATTTTATTCTTGATGCATCTAGCTCTCGTTATAGACGTTTATTAAATAAAAACTATGTGGAATTTACTAAAAAAAATAAAAAATTATTTAAACATTTAGTTAAAAAAAATAAATTAGGTGTTTTTGGTAAATTATTTAAAGAAAAACAAAAAATTGCTAAAGAAAAAGCAAAAAAATAAATATGTCTTTAATTACTTATCAATTACCTTTACAAAAGCAGCAAGTTGAACAATTGTTACAACTTAAAATGAAATTTATGTTAGAAAATAATTCTGTATTGTCTTCTTTAATTTATTGGCCATTAGCTTTTGGTTATAATGCAACAGATCATTTAAAATTTTGGTTTTTACAAAAAATTTGGCAAAAAAAAAATAAAAAAATTCAAATTCAATGGAAATCAGAATTATTGATTCAAGCAATGAGTCGTAATTTAAATATTACGTTATATACTCCTAAAATTTTTTCTTTAGTGGATAAAACTTTTATTATGTTTTGGGAACAATGGCGTACATGGCATAAAGAAAATCATAGTCATTTATTATATTCAATTAGTACAGGTCGTTGTGGTTTTAAACCAAATGAAACTAAAAGTTTTATTGCCGGAGATACTACAATTCGTGCTGGTTTATGGTTAATTGCACGGAATTATAAAAAATTAACACCATTGAAATTATATTTATCTGGTGAAAAATCAAAATTAAGTCCTTATTTTAATCGAATTAAATTAATTAATAGTTTTTTTACTTTACAAGATAGTACACCAATTGCTTTTAATGGTTGTTTACTACCACATTTACCACGCAAACGTTTTCGTTATCATGAATATAATGTGAAAAAAGTTTCTTTATTTTTAAAATCATATCAATATCGTTAATTTCTTTGAATTTATTTAATGGCTCAAAAAACACCTTTAACTGCATTAACAATTGATTATGCTGATCGTTGGAATGGCACTTGGTTTGTGGAATTAGTTGGTTTTCGTTCTAAATTAATTGAAGATTATCATCTTCGTTTTTTAATTACTTGTTTTTTACGTATTAAAAAACAATGGTTATATTTATTATCTGTAAATTATAGTGGTGGTTTTTTGTTTGTTCAAATGATGACTTGTTATTCCAATGCTAAAGTTCAAACTAAACCTATGTTATTTCCAACACAACAAGGTCAAGTTTATTTAAAAGATTGGCAACAACAATTTGAAAATAAAGTTAATACATTAACTATTTTTCAAAAATTGAATTTAGATCTTTGGAAAAAAAGATTATCTGTAAAAAAACAAAATATGTGGAATTATTTACATAATACACTGTTATTACAAACAAATGATAGTTTAGCAGCAGGTATTTTTTTTTCCAGAATGCCTCAACATGCAACATTATCCACTTGGTTTCATAATAAACAAGTAAAATTAACTTTAACCTTATTAGCAGAACATATTAATAATGTTGTAATTAATGCACAATATAATAATAATAGTTTAGTTGCTGTAATTCAACAAAATTTTATCAATAAAATTAATATTATTGAAGATAAAATGAAATACTTACAAAACTTAGATTGGTTACTTTTTTTACCTATGCCTTATCATATTAAAAAAAGTAATGTAACACAAAGACAATTTAAAAAAGTATTGCTACAAAAAAGATTATTTTCTTCGCAACAACATTTTACATTAGTTAAAGTAAATAATAATTATCCTTTACAAATTTATTCTTCACATATTAATGTACAATTAAAAGAATTTCCGGTAACTAAACAACAACAATTAAGTGTAAAAAAAATTTCTGTTTCTAGTTATAAAAAAAAAGAATTAACAGCGTATTATTTTTCTAGAAAAACAGCATTATATCAAACAATTTATCAAAGTAAATCGTATTTAATGCGTCGTATTTTTGCATTTAAACATTATTCTTCTATTAAAGAAGGTTTTCAAGTCTTCTTTAAAAGATTTCGTTTTCAATTTGCTTTAAGAAAAACATTAATTATGCTTAATACACCTTTAATTTTTTTAGCGCAAGCTTTAAAACGTGTAACAGGTTTACGTCAATTTTTTTCTTATTTACCTATGAAATGGTCTTATTATGATTATAAACCAGTAAAACGTTATACTATTTTTGAACGTTATGGTACAAAAAAATATTTTGTACCGGCTTTTGTGGCAACTCATTTAGCAATGAGTCGTGGTTCTGCTACAGTTTTAGTAGACTTATTAGTTCATAAATTACGTCATGAATACGAACATACAAAATTTTTAGCTTGTGTGGAAAAAATTTGTCGTCATTTAATGGCACCACCAAAAAGTAATACTGCTTATGAAAATGTTATTTGTAAAGGTATTGAAATTTTATTTACAGGTAAAGTTAATGGTTCAGATCGTTCTAAACAATGGCGTTTTAAATTAGGTCCTGTGCATAGTAGTACTTTTTATACCAATACTCGCGTAGAACAAGCAAAAGTTATTACTAAATTTGGTGCTTTTAATTTAAGTGTTCGTATGAAATTAGGTGGTGTATTAAGACGTTATTTTTCTATGCTTATTTTTTTCAGTTCTCTTGTTTTTAATCAAGATAATTCATTATTTATTTTTATTACTTTACAATTAACCATTTTTTATATTTTTTTATCAAAAGCTTTTATGGATTTTTTAAAAATTTTTTATTTCAAAAAATTTTATTTTAGATCTTTTTTTATCCCAAAATTTTTTGGGCAACCTTCTTTAAATAAGGTTAAAGAAACTACTAGTTTATCTACTAAGAATAAAGTCGTTTTAGAAGCATTATTAAAACAAAGAGCTGAATTAGACGCATTAGTAACAGTAAATGGTAGAGCTTTGGCTTTATTCGATGAGAGTTACCAGCTGAAAAGGCAGTTAGATTCTTTAACAAAAGTTGAAAGCATTGCTTTATCTGTACTCTATGAAAGTTCTCGGTTGCGACCGGAATTATTAACAGAGGATCACATTTTTTTTACTGATGTAAGTAACAAAATGTGGTATCAACTTACATCGGATTGGATTATGTCTAAGTTTTTACATATTTCGGGTCAGCAACATGCGGATTCGGCACAAGCTTTATTTATTAAGCGGCAAGTAGAATTGCAACTAAAACAAGCAATTGTTTGTTTACTGTCACAAGGTGTTCCCGTCACTGCAGCCGCAATGGAAGAAGTTAGTTATGTTATTGTTGAGAGATTGTGTAACGAACAGCTACCTAGACTGTTACAAGACAATTTATATAAGCATTTGGAACAGCAATCTTTGCAAATTAACAATTATATTGTTAGTAACAAAGATAGAGTCAATGGTACTATTGCTGTTGTTTGCACTGCTATTGCAGCGAAAAATCAAATCAAGTCTGGGTTTACTTGGTTTTTAAAAATGTTACCAACAAAAGTAAAGGCTATTGTATGGCCTCTTAGTATTTTTGGGGTTGGTGCTTCTTTTAGTTTCTTTGTAACTAAGATGGAACATATTGTCCTACCGGAGGATAATACTAAAAATACTGGTATTGTTGCCAAGGCTTATAGTAAAAAAAAAATCAATAGTTCTGATTTTCCTAAATACTATAGTACTTTTTCTAATAAAAGATATTATAGTACTTCTTCTTTAAAACAGAAGTTAAAAAATAAATTAACTTCAATTAAGAGTAATTTTTTAAAAAATAAAAAAAAATATTTTTTGATTATTATTATTATTTTTCAAATTGTATTTTTCTTTTGTTTTTTAGAGCATTTTGCCGCTCTTTTTTTTTGGGATTGGAAAGATTCTTTTTCCAAGCACAAACATGATATTTTTCTGGTTTTTAAAGATTCTTTAAATTGGTGTTATGGTTTTGTAATTGCAAATAAGTATAACTTATGGAATTTGTTTGTTGGGTCATCTTTTGCGAGATCCTTTTATTTTATTTTTATCGGTATTGGTTTTTTTAATCGTAATAAATTTGGCCATTTGTCGGATAAAGATAACTTTTGGTTAAAGAAGTTTAATGCTAAACATTTTATGTCGAAAGATATGTGGCCATTTTTAAATAAAATTAATTGGTTTAATTCTTTAGGTTTAATGGATCAAGAATTAATTCGAATTATCTTATTTAAATTATGGACATATTTAACGCCCTTTATTTTAAATTTAGTATTTTTTAAATACTTTTGTGGCGACTACTTTTTAATTGGCATTTCTATTATGTTGTATTACCAATTTTTACGTTTTTTATTTATTTGCTACAATTATTTTTTATATTTTTCTGCAAATACAATTAATGAGTACTTTTTATTTGTAGAAATTTCAGAAAATTATAAAGATAATTTTTTACAATATTTCAATATTTTATTATGTTTAAATGTTGTTTACAACTTCGTTTTAATTTTTGTTTGGGTTTTTTTACGGTTTTTGGGGACTGTTTTTTGGTTAAAATTTGTTGCAGTAATTTATATTTTTGCGTTCTTCCTTTTTATTATTGCATTTCTTTTATATAGCCTAAGTTTAGTCTTTGCTCATTTTTTTTATCTTTTTTTATTATTAATTTTTAATATTAATTTTGATAAGTTAAATGAACTAGACTTGTTTTTAAAAAAAATGGAATTATTTTTATATTTCGTTTTTTTATTAATTTTTTCATTTTTTTTTTATTATTAATTCCTTTATGATTTTTATAATGTCTTTTACTTATTTATTAATTGATTACTTATTTTGGCCGTTGTGGAGGGCAGCGGTATTAATTTTTTTTTTCTTATCATATTTATTTTATTTCTTTATTTACATTTTTGTTTTTGAATTCTCAGTAAGCTTTGTTTTATTGTTGGAGCCTTTTATTTTATTTTTTGATCCGAAAATTCAATACGGTGTTTTCGTTGACGAAGAAAAATCCAAGAAAGTCCTTGGAGAAATGAATATTTTTTTTCGTGAATATAATCTACGCCAGGAACAAATTTTATTGGATATTAAAATTGCTAAAGCAAATAAAGCCTTAGAGTTACATATTCTTGAAAAACATAGTTTTTCAATTAAGGATCCTTTAATTAATGTAGAAGATATTAATTTTGATAAATTTATTCAGACAAAACATTACACATATCCTATTAATTATTATGTTAATTTGTTATCAACAAAGGTAAAAAGTTCTTTACCACAAGTTATGGGTGTAAGTATTCTTGCTGTTGGTTTAGCAAGTGTGTATAAAATGCCACCAAGGGTTATTAATGAAGTTATTATTACACCTGCATCATGTATTGTTGCAAAAACTTACGCTAAAAGTAAGCCATCTTTACCTAAATTTTTCAGTACATTTGCAGGGCCTTCAGGGTCAAAACGCTATTATTCTAAGTTTTCTTTTAAGGAAACCGTTACAAAGGTTTTAAAAGTAATTACTCGTAAAATTAGTAATTCTAGTCGTACGGAAAAGCAAAATATTGCTATTTTGGTTATTATCTTTTTCCAAATTATCTTTTTTATGTTCTTAATGCAGAAGATTATTCTTCATTATTTTTTACAAAATTTATTTTATTTTTACATTAAATATTCCTTAGATGTGATTGTAATGAAGTCTTTAGAAGAACTTTATGCAAATTTCAGAGAAAATGACTATTTCTTATGGAATTTTATTATTGGCTTATCTACGGCAAGATGTTTCTATTTTTTATTTAATGGTATTTTTTTTTATTATCGTCATAATTTTAGTCCTTTTTTACTCGATATCGATAACCTATGGTTATTAATTTTTATGCATAAATATCGTGTTTATAAAGAGCAATGGCTTTTCTTAAATAAAATCAATAGCTTTAACGATTTAGGTTTACTTGATCAAGATTTAGTTAAAATTATTTTAATTAAAGTGTGGTTATACTTATTTCCATTAGTGCTCAATTTAATGTTTTTTAAGGTATTATATTGGCAATATTTTTTCCTTGGTTTTGCTACGATGTTGTATTTCCAATTTTTTGTTTTTTTAATCTTTGTTTTTTCAATTTTAGCTTTTTTTATTTTAATTACATTTTATAATATGCTTTTTTTAGAAAAATTTCCTAAAAAATATGAAAATAATTTTTTAAATTATTCTAATATTGTATTAAGGTTGCATGTTCTGTATAATTTGTTTTTAATTTTATTTTGGTTTCTCGTATTTTTTTTTAATGAAAGCATTTTATATGATAAATTGTCAGTAATTTATGTTTCTTTATTACTTACTTTTATTATTTTTTCAGTGTTATATGCTATTATTCAGGTTTTTTTGACTTTATTATATTTTGCTTTTTTATTTATTTTTAAAATTAATTTACATGATTTAAATGAACATGAATTGTTTATTAAAAAAAGTAAATTTTTCTTATATGTTTTTTTTTACTATTGTTGGCGTGCTTATATCTGTATTATAAATCATAAAGTTATGATTTTTAGAATGTCTTTTACTTCTTTATTAACGGGTTGCTTATTTTGGCCGTTGTGGAGCGCAGTGGTTTGCGGTTTCTTTGGTAATTATTTAGGGAGTTACTGGGCAAGTAACTTTGCAATTTTTTCCTTAATGATGTCTTTTTGTATTTCCTTATATAGTTTATTTGTTGTTGGTTTTGATTATTCACAAGTGATTATTACCTTATTTACTTGTTTTAAAATTCCTTTAAACACTCTAGGATCTACTTATGTGGCAACATGGGCTTTATTATTTGATAGTTTAACAGTTATTATGCTTTTGGTAATTACTAGTGTTTCCGGTTTAGTACATTTGTATGCAAGTAGTTATATGTATGCAGATCCGCACAAATCGCGTTTCTTTAGTTGTTTATCTTTATTTACATTTTTTATGTTAATGTTAGTAACAGCAGAAAACTATTTTCAGTTATTTGTAGGGTGGGAAGGGGTAGGTTTATGTTCTTATCTTTTAATTACCTTTTGGTATACAAGACTACAAGCAAATAAAAGTGCTTTACAAGCTGTTTTAGTTAATAAAGTAGGTGATTTTGCTTTAGTAATTGCTTTATTGTTATTATTATTAGTATATCAGCAAACGTCTTTTAGTTATTTATTTAATACAGCTTCTTTATCCCAATTACAATTACAATTTTATTTTGGTCATTGGTCTTTATCTTTAGGTGAAGCCATCGGGTTTTTATTTTTCGTAGGCGCTGTCGCTAAATCGGCACAAATTGGTTTACATACATGGTTATTATCTGCAATGGAAGGTCCTACACCAGTATCTGCACTATTACATGCAGCCACAATGGTAACTGCAGGTATTTTTTTAATGATTCGTAGTAATCCTTTATTAGTATATGCTCCAACAACATTAACTTTAATGATTATTTTTGGAGCTTTAACTGCATTTTTTGCAGCTACTTGTGGTTTAGTACAGCATGATATTAAAAAAATTATTGCCTTTTCTACTTGTAGTCAATTAGGTTACATGTTTTATTCTTGTGGTTTAGGTAATTTTGCAGCAAGTTTATATCATTTAACAAATCACGCTTTTTTTAAAGCATTATTATTTTTATGTGCAGGTGCCGTTATTCATGTGTTACAAGGTGAACAAGATTTACGTCGCATGGGTGGTTTAGTAAAAGTAATGCCTGTTACTTATATTTCTATGTTAATTGCCTCTCTATCTTTATTAGGTTTTCCTTTTTTAAGTGGTTTTTATTCAAAAGATATTTTAATTGAATTAGCTTGGGCACAATATACTATTCCTGGTACTTTTGCTTTTTGGTTGGCAACAATTGCTGCTTTTTTAACAGCGTTTTACTCTACACGTTTATTATATTTTGTTTTTTTATCTGCACCAAATGGTTATCGTGTTATTTATCAACAACTACATGAAGTTGATGAAACAATGTTAACGGCATTTCGTCCTTTAATTATTGGTAGTATTTTTTGTGGTTACTTTATTAAAAATATTTTTATTAGTTTTGGTACGCCTTTTTTTACTTTTCCTGGTTTAAATCAAGCAATTGGTTTAAATACTTTAATGGATAGTGAATTTTTACCTTTTGAAATTAAAATTATTCCAGTTATTTTTAGTTTTAGTGGTTTATTTGGGGCTTTATTTTTATATAGTCAACCAAAATTAGTTTATCAATTATCTCAATTACAAATGTTTTCTTTTTTTACTAGGGAATTACATTTTTTTTTAATTAAAAAATGGTATTTTGATATTTTATATAATCGTTATATTGCTACTGTTTTTTATAAATTAGGTTATTCTTTATATGTTTTAGGTGATCAAGGTTTATTAGAGTTTGTAGGTCCACAAGGTATTTTTAATGCTTTATCTAATGTACCTGTTTTTAAATCGGTTGAATTACCTATTCTTTATAATTTAATGTTAACCAGTATTAGTATTTTAACTTTTTTATTTTTTGGTTTTTTTGAATTATAAAATGTTACAAACTCAAAATATTATGCAAATGAATACTTTTTTAGCACAAAGTGATTTAATTAATAATCAATTTAAAGTTTTAGATGCCGTTTTAGGTATGAAAAAAGATAATTGGTCTCAATGGTGGTCTACTGAATTAGCTGTTGATTTTAGCTCTATGGGTCAAGTAATTACTGTAGCTGATAATGTAGTTACTGTCCGTGGTTTAAATGATGTCATGGTAGGTGAAGTAGTATATGTATTATATTCTTATATTACTGCGGATAAAACTGTAGCCGTTGGTGAAATTATTGGTCAAGCTTTAAATTTAAATAATGATGGTACTACTGGTGTAGTATTATTTGGGGATGAAACTTTAATTTTAGCTGGTAATATGGTATTTGGTTCTGGCCGTTTATTATCTGTTCCTGTGGGTGCTTCTACTTTAGGTTTAGTAGTTAATGCCTTAGGTGAAGTAGAATTAGCTGGTAATAATAAAACTTCTATTTGTTTAGCTCCAGGTCGTTACGATGAAACTCGCGTAGCTACTGCGTTAAATGCAGCTTTAAATAATAATATTATTTTAGCTCAATTAAAAGAAACTGGTTTAGATTGGACTAATGTACAATTAGATACTGTGTTTTGGGGTCGTACTTTAGCTACTTATTTAAAATTTCAATGGGCTAAAGAAATGACTAGTGTGCCTTATCGTGCTTTAGCAGAAGTTGAAAAAAAAGCTCCCGGTATTATTGCGCGTCGTTCTGTAAATAGAGCATTATATACTGGTATTAAAGCTATTGATGGTTTAATTCCTATTGGTCGTGGTCAACGTGAATTAATTATTGGTGATCGTCAAACAGGTAAAACTACTATTGCTATTGATACTATTTTACGTCAAAATACTGGTGCTTGGTTACCAGAAAATAATTTATACGATGTGTTTTCTATTTATGTAGCAATTGGTCAAAAACGTTCTTTTGTTCGTCAATTATTTACTCGTATTTGTGATTATAATCGTATTGATTCTACTTTAATTGTAGCGGCTACTGCTTCCGAACCGGCAGCTTTACAATTCTTAGCTCCATATACTGGTGCTACTTTTGGTGAAGCATTTCGTGATTTTAAAAAAGATGCTGTTATTGTTTATGACGATTTATCTAAACATGCTGTAGCTTACCGCCAAATGTCTTTATTATTACGTCGTCCACCTGGTCGTGAAGCTTATCCTGGTGACGTATTTTACTTACATTCTCGTTTATTAGAACGTGCTGCTCAAATGAGTCAAGGTGGTTCTTTAACGGCATTACCTGTTATTGAAACTCAAGGTGGTGACGTTACTGCTTATATTCCAACTAATGTTATTTCTATTACTGATGGTCAAATTTTCTTAGAAGCAGAAATGTTTCATAAAGGTATTCGTCCAGCTATTCATATGGGTTTATCTGTAAGTCGTGTAGGTTCTGCTGCGCAAATTAAAGCTATGAAACAAGTAGCTGGTTCTTTAAAATTACAATTAGCGCAATTCCGTGAATTAGAATCTTTTGCATCTTTTGGTGGTGAATTAGATGAAACTACAATGATTATTATTAATCGTGGTATGCGTTTAGTTGAATTATTAAAACAAGCTCCTTATAGACCTTATGACGTTCATTGGATTATTGCTGCTTTATTTGCAGGTTCTTTTGGTTTCTTAGATACTTTACCAGTGAATAAAGTTGGTGAATTTGAAACTAAATTGATTGCTGCGTTAAATAGTAATGAAGCGTTAGTTTCTTTATTAAAACGTGCTGGTCAAGTAAATCCAGTTAATAAACGTTTATTAACTAAATTAGTACGTCAATTAGTTGCTGATTTAAAATAAATTTTTTGTTTTTTTTTTTTGAATGTCTTTATCTAAAAATTTTGCAATGTTTAATTTTGTTGCACAATGTGATCGTCCAGAGCCATGGCAATTAACTTTTCAAGACCCAGCTTCTCCTATTTTAGAAGGTATTATTAATTTACATCACGATATTATGACTATTTTATTATTTATTTTAGGTTTAGTAACTGTAGTTATGGGTACTGCTATTTACGCTTTTAATGTTAAACGTTATAAACCTACTGTTTATTATACAGGTACTACACATAATACTCCTTTAGAGTTTGTTTGGACTTTAATTCCTTGTATTATTTTATTAATTATTGCAATTCCATCTTTCGCATTAATTTATTCTTTAGACGATTTAATTAATGCGAAAATGACTATTAAAGTTATGGGTCATCAATGGTATTGGACTTATGAATATGGTGAGATTGCTGAAGATAATACTATCTTAACGGATCCTTTAACACAAAATCCAAAAAATTTTGATAGTTATATGATTACTGAAGATAATTTAACTAGTGATATGGCAAATATTAACGAAGTACGTATTCTACGTTTATTAGAAGTGGATAATCGTTTAATTATTCCTTGGAATGAACATTTACGTTTTTTAGTAAGTTCTGCGGATGTATTACATAGTTGGTCTATTCCATCTTTAGGTGTTAAAATTGATGCTTGTCCAGGTCGTTTAAATCAAGTAGGTTTATTTTTAAATCGTCCAGGTGTATTTTATGGTCAATGCTCTGAAATTTGTGGTGTAAATCATGCTTTTATGCCAATTTGTTTAGAAACTCCTTAATTTAAAGTTTTGTTTTTTACAATGTATTTATTTTCTAAAAATTTAACAATGTTAGATTCTACGCAAAATTATAAATCTATTGAACCTTTTACTTTAAATTTTGGTCCACAGCATCCTGCAGCGCATGGTGTTTTACGTTTAATTTTAACTTTAGATGGCGAATCCATTGTAGATGCAGATCCACATATTGGTTTATTACATAGAGGTACTGAAAAATTAATGGAATATAAAACTTATATTCAAGGATTACCTTATTTAGATCGTATGGATTATGTTTCTATGCTTTGTCAAGAACATTCATATGTATTATCTTTAGAAAAATTATTAAATATTACTTTGCCTTTACGTGCACAATATATTCGTGTTTTATTTGCAGAATTAACACGTTTATTAAATCATTTAATGGCTTTAACTACACACGCATTAGATGTTGGTGCTTTAACACCTTTTTTATGGGGTTTTGAATATCGTGAACGTATTATGGAATTTTATGAACGCGTAAGTGGTGCTCGTATGCATGCAGCGTATTTTCGTGTTGGTGGTGTTGCTCAAGATTTACCTTTAGGTTTATGTAATGATATTTTTTTATTTTGTTCTAATTTTTTAGAACATATTAATGAATTAGAAGAATTATTAACATCTAACCGTATTTGGCAACGCCGTCTAATTGATGTTGGTGTTGTAACTAAAAATCAAGCTTTACGTCATGGTTTAAGTGGTCCTTTATTACGTAGTGTTGGTTTTGACTGGGATTTAAGAAAATATCAACCTTATGAAGTTTATAGCCAATTAAATTTTTTTGTACCTACTAGCAATTATGGTGATTGTTATGATCGTTTTTTACTACGCGTAGAAGAAATGCGTCAATCTGTTTTCATTATTTTACAGTGTATTCAACAAATGCCAAAAGGTCCTTATAAAAGTGCAGATCAAAAAATTATTTTTTCTACTAGAGCAAATATGAAACAATCTATGGAAAGCTTAATTAATCATTTTAAATATTATACAGAAGGTTTTACTATTCCTTTTAGTGATACTTATGTAGCAACTGAAGCACCAAAAGGTGAATTTGGTTCTTATATTGTAGCAAATAATACTAATAAACCTTATCGTGCTAAATTTAAAAGTCCTGGTTTTACTCATTTACAATTTTTACCTGTAATGGCCAAAGGTCATTTAATTGCAGATGTAGTAACTATTATTGGTACTTTAGATTTAGTTTTTGGTGAAATTGATCGTTAACAAAAAAACAAAAGTATTTTTTTATAGAGCATAACTTATTTGAAATATTAAAATGTTTTTAAATAAACAATTATTAACTTTTAATTTATTATTATTAAAAACTCGTATTTTAAGTTCTACTCAAAATTTGTTTAGTCCAGTAGAACAAAATTTTTATTATGTGAATACTTGGTCTGATTCTATTTTTATGAATTATTTAATTAAAACTAATGGTTTAGTATCTGTTATTGTAAATATTGTAAAAGGTTTACAATCTTTAATTACTCGTACTTTATTTAATAAATTGCCGGAGAGTGTTAATCAACTAGCAGATATTTTAACTTATAAAATGTTTATCTTATCTATTGAAAAATATTATATGCGTAATGTATTATTTGGTAATTTATTATCTGTTTCTGCATTAAAAAATTTTACTTCTTCTTTAAATAATACTTCTTCTTTGAATATTGGTCGTTTAACTGTTAATGAATTAAATAATCCGGTATTTAATCAATTAACAGTAGAAACTTTAGTAGAAAAAAGTAGTACTTATCCCCTATTTTCTCCGGTATCGCATTATAATTTAGAAAATAAAACTATTTTTACGCGTTATGATCATCCTTTTCATTTAGTAGATGCTTCTCCATGGCCATTTTGTACTGCAATGGGTTTATGGTACATTACTTTAACTACTGTAGCATTTTTTCATCATTTTTTAGCATCTGCTTTTAATATTATTTTAGGTATTATGTATTTAAGTATGTGTTTAGGGTTTTGGTGGCGTGATGTTATTCGTGAATCTACTTACGAATTTAAACATACTCCGTATGTGCGTCGTGGTTTATTAAATGGTATGTTATTATTTATTATTTCGGAAGTTATGTTTTTCTTTGGTTTTTTTTGGGCTTTCTTTCATTCTAGTTTAGTTCCGTCTCAAGCTATTGGTGGTGTTTGGCCTCCAGTAATGATTGATGTAATTTCTCCATGGCAATTACCTTTAGTTAATACATTATGTTTATTATTATCTGGTGTATCTTTAACTATTGCGCATCGTCAATTAAATAGTTTACCTTATTATAATCAAACTGTATCTGCACAATGGCCTTCTGTACGTCGTTTAATTTTATGGATGCAAGTTACTGTTTTTTTAGGTTCTTTTTTCTTATGTTGTCAAGCTGTAGAATATTATTTATCTCCTTTTACTTTTCAAGATACTGTATTTGGTGGTACTTTTTATATTTTAACTGGTTTACATGGTATGCACGTTATTGTCGGTACTATTTTTTTAATTGTATGTTTATGGCGTGCTTCTCGTTTACATTTTACAATGTGGAAACAAGTAGGTTTTAAAGCGGCTGTATGGTATTGGCATTTTGTTGATGTTGTATGGATTTTTTTATTTATTGTTATTTATGTATGGGGTGGTTTATCTCATTAAATTATTTAGGATATTTTGAATGTTTTTTGAACTATTTTTTTTAAAAGTTTTAAGTTTAGGTTTATATAGCTTAATGGCTATTATTATTTGGGATGTGGTAACACGTCGCTTTTTAATGGAAAAAGTTTTCAGCTTAATTTTGGTTTTTTTTTTATTATCTTTTGTTTTATTATTAAATGGTCTTGAATTTTTACCATTAGTAATTTTATTATTATATATTGGTGCAATTGCTGTATTATTCTTATTTGTTGTTATGATTTTAAATCCCGATTTTTTAGATTTATTAAATCAAAAACAACAATTAGTAACACAGTTACATCAACGTAATGCCGTTTTAAGAAATTTATTAATTGATTTAGTTGTACAACAACCTCTGGTATTAAACAATAAAAATACTATTAATTATACTGAAGTTACTAAAGAATTACAATTAAAATTAGGTGAAGTAACAGAACCAAAAAGTAGTTCTAATGCTTATAATTCTTCTTTTTTTTTAGGTTTATTATTAGGATCTTTTATGGGTGGTGTATTTTCTTGGTATCAATATTGTAATTGTAAATTTATGGTGTCTAATGCTTGGGTCCATAAATTATTACAAGTATTACCTATTATGTTATTTGAAGATGAAACAGCGGCACAATTAGGTTCTTTACAACGTGATGCAAATAATATTTTTGCAGAAATTAAAATGCAAGCTTATTATTATCCTTCTTGGGTAGAAAAAAATGAAATGGTTAATATTGGCTTATTGTTATATACAAAATATGGCGTCGCTTTAGTAATTATTGGTGTAATGTTGTTAGTTGCTATGATGGGCGCAATTATTCTAACTTTACGTCAAACTACTTTATTGAAAAAACAATCTATTAGTTTACAGAGTGTACGTTATACTAATTAAAATTATGTTAAAATATATAATGTTTATGTGGTTTGATTCTATGTTTGTTATGTTTTCTAAATGGCAGTCCAAAGTTTTTTCTGTTTTTCCAGCAGTAACTAATTGGCAAATTTTATTTTCTCCATCTGTTTTTTTTACAATTTGGTTTATTTTATTAAGTATTAGTTTATTTTTAGCACCAGTACTTTTAACCTTAGATTTTACTGTAGATTATAGTCAAACATTTTTTATGATTTTATTAATTTTACCTATTTTATTTATTGTTTATTTAACTTTTTTGCAATATCAGTATTATCAACCAACGCAAAATTCTGCATTAAATAATAATCAACAATATATTATGGTTTTTAAAGATAATTTAAAAGTTTTTATGGTAATTTATGCTATTTTTTATACTTTATTAACTTTTCAACTTTTTAACAATCAAGCATTAGTTTTAGAAATTGGTTCTAGTTTATTAGTAAATGAAACACAAAATAATTATTTATTATTAGGTAGCTTTTTTGAATTTTTGGGTACTTATTTTCAAGCACCATTAGCTTTTGTTTTTTATATTGATATTTTAGGTGTTTTGTTTATGGGGTTATCCATGATTTTAGTTTTTCTATGTCTTTTATTTTTATGGCCTACTTTTGAATTAGAAAAAAATTTACTATTATATGTTAGCCAATTGTTAATTTTATTAACACAATTACAAATGACTTTTGCTGCAGCTAATTTATTAACTTTTTTTTTGGCTTTTGAAAGTTTATTAATTCCTATGATTATTATGATTTCTATCTGGGGTTCTCCCAATCGTAGACAAGCTAATAATTATTTAGTTTTTTATACCATGGTTAGTGCTATTCCTATGTTATTAGCTATTATTTATATTAATCAAAAATATGGTAATTTAAATATTAATTATTTAATGAGCGTATTATCTTGGACTTGGTCTGAACAATTTTGGTTATGGTGTGCTTTTTTTTTTGCTTTTGCTGTAAAAACACCTATGGTACCTGTACATATTTGGTTACCAAAAGCGCACGTAGATGCACCAACTGTTGGTTCTGTGATTTTAGCTGGTTTATTATTAAAAGTTGGTTTAATTGGTTTTATTAGAATTTTATTACCTTTATTTCCGGAAGCTACTCATTTTTTTGCGCCTTATGTATCTGCTTTAGCTACGGTAGGGGTATTATATTCTTCTTTAATTACTTTACGTCAAATTGATATGAAACGTATTATTGCATATTCTTCTGTAGCGCATATGAATATGGCTGTCGTTAGCTTATGTTCTTTAAACCCTATTGGTTTATATAGTACTATTTATTTAATGTTAAGTCATGGTTTAATTGCAAGTGGTTTGTTTTTTTTAGTTGGTTTTTTATATAATCGTTTTCATGTACGCACTGTTGCATATTTTGGTGGTTTAGCTACCATTATGCCAGTAATGACAGTTGTCTTTTTTATTTTTAGTTTAGCAAATATGGCTTTTCCATTTACTTCTGGTTTTATTGGTGAATTTTTGTTATTATTAGGTATTACTTCTACAAATTTTTTTTTAGGCTTTTGTAATGCTACAAGTATGTTAATTACCACGGTATATACTATGTTGTTATTTGGTCGTGTTTTTTTAGGTGAACTAAAACCACAATTTCAACAATTAGTACAACAATTAGTTGGTGTATCTATTAGTAATAATTTAACTGGTTTGCCTTTTTTAAGTCGTAAATTTTCTATTTATGATTTATATTACTATGAGTTTATTATTGTTGGTATTTTAATGATTGGTATTTTTTGGTGGGGTTGTTATCCACAAATTTTGTTAAATGCTTTATTAGCTTCTCCAACTTTAGTAATTGTTTGTAATTCTTTTTAAATTTAAAAATATGTTTTTTATTATGATTACTAATATTTTTTTTATAAAGCCTTACTAGTCCAAGGGTAGAGACATTGACCTCAAAAGTCGACCAGTAAGGGTTCAATTCCCTTGTAAGGTAATTTTTTTAATTTATATGCAATATTCAATGAAAATTAATAATAATAATTCTGTTGTATTAAATTCTCAAATTTTAAAAAAAAAAGTTAATATTTTAGAATTATCTCAATTAAAACAAGTAGAAAAAACTATTCGTTTTAATGGCACAAAAAAAAGAAAATTTTTAGCTTATAAAAGATTTCATAAATTTTGGTTTAAATATTGGAATTTATTTGTTAAACAAACAGTATATACTGTAAAACAAAGTTATCAGCAACAATTAGATTCTTTTGTAACAAAAGAAGACTCTAAAAAAAAATTACCTTTGAATAAACTTGTAGGAGAAGATTATGTAAGTTACTATTATCGTCAAAAATGGTATCAATTATTTTTAAATTATAATCAATTTTTTTATAAATATCATAATTTTAACCAATTTTCTATTCTTAATTTTTCTATTTTAGATTTAGCTTTAAAAGTCAATGCTAAAGTAGGTTTATTTAAAACAGGTCACGGTATTTTTAAATTTTATCAACATCGTTTTAAACCATGTCGTTACCAATATGATAATTTAATTACTAACGTTGTGCGTAAAGGTTTTTATAATGCAGAGTATAAAAACAATTTTTGGTTACGTGATCAATATCATCGCAAAAATTTAACATTAATTTGGAAACGTTATCGTTATATGCGTAACTGGCGTCCTTATAGCTATTTATTAAAAAAATATAAAATTTTTTTTAATTGGGCGGATCGTTTTCTTTTTAAACGTTATCCTTTGTATCGTCGAAAATATTCTGTTTTATTCAATTTTCCACAATATTCTGATTATCGTCGTTTATTTAAAAACCAACTAAAAGAACAGCATCTATTTCGTTGGATTTATCGTTTAAAATATAAACAATTGGTAAAAAAATTTAAAAAATCTGTAAAAGGTACTAAACGTGTTTTCGAATTAATGTTTTTAAATTTTTTTGAAATGCGTATGGATACTATTGTTTATCGTTGTAATTTTGCTTTTAGTATTAAACAAGGGAAACAGTGGACTAATCGTGGGTTTTTTCAGGTAAATTCTAAAAATATTGCATGGTATAGTTACCATGTGAATATTGGTGATATTATTTTGCCGCGTTTAAATTTACGTTTACATTTTTTACAAAAGAAAAATTGGTTTTTTGATATGGGTTTAAGTTTTATGCAAATGCGTTTATTTTATCGTCATATTCAAGCAGATCAATATCCGAATCATTTAATGTTGAATGAACGTGTACCTGCAGCCTTAGTCATTAGTTTACCTAATCCACATCAAATTCGTCATCATAGACCATTTAGTATTCAATTTTTAACTTTATCCTTAAATCGTTATAGTTAACTATTTTTGAAATAATATGTTGTTTTTTACTTTTAATTTAGATTCTTATTTTTTTTATAGTATTCTTCCAGAACTTTTTATTATTTTATTTGTTTTAATTTTAATTTTAATTGCGGTAACTGGTAAAAAAGAAGATAAATGGGGTTTATTACCTTTTTTTTTAGAAGCATCTGGTTATTTTTATATTTTTTTAATTATGTTATTGGCCTGTTTATATAATAGTAATTTATTCCCAGATAATTTAACAGTTTTTTATTGTTATCAAACTTTAAAATTAAATAAAATTTTGATTTTGATGAAAATTTTATTATCTGTATTTGCTTTAGGTTGTGTAAGTACAGTTAAACGTTATTTAATGTTATATTCTTTAACTGGTTATGAATATCCTTTATTAATTTCTTTAGCTACTTTAGCTATGTTTTTATCTTTATCTGCAAACAATTGGATTATTTTATTTTTAGCTTTAGAATTACAAGCCTTATGTTTTTTAGTTTTATTTGCGTGGAATCGTCGTTCGGAAAAAGCGATTAATGCTACTTTAAAATTTACTGTAATTAATTTTATTGCGTCTACCCTAATTTTAATTGCTATTATTGAAATTATTTTATATACGCAAACTTTTAATATGTATTTAGCTAATCCATATTTTTTTATGAAAAATATTTTTAGTTTAACTTTTTTTAATAATAGTAATGAATCTTTTGGTAATAATCCTTTATTTATTGCATGGTTACTACAAAAAAATTATTTAGAAGTAGATTATTTTCATAATTTACAACAATTATTTTATGTATTACATCATCAAAATGTACCTGGTAATGTGTTAGATCAAGCTTTTACAATGATTTGGTCTAATCCAGCGGTTTTTTTACAAATGCAGTTGACTGATGGTTTTACTTATAATGCTTTATGGCAATTTGTTGGTTTTTTATTGGTATTGGGTTTTGCGATGAAATTAGGTTTAGTACCTTTTGGGTTTTGGTTACAAGATTTATATACTAGTATTTCTTTACCGGTCTTAACTTTTTTTTCTACAGCACCTAAATTAACTTATGTTACTATTTTATTATCTTTATATGTTAATTTATTTATGTTTATTAATCCAACATCTTTTTTAACTCCAATGATTATGTTAGGCGCTGTAACTATGGTTGTTGGTAATTGTTTAATGTTTACTACACGTAATAATTTATTAATTTTATTAGCTTGGAGTTCTGTAGCTAACATGGGTTTATTATTTTTATTATTTGGTACATATCCATTAAGTGCTTTTACTTTTAGTTTTATTATTTATTATACAATTGGTACTTTTGTATTTTTTTTAATGTTACAATATTTTATTATTATGGACGAAACAGGTATTGTAAGACATCCTATTTATTTTGCAGATTTATCTGTAGTACGTTATCATGTATCTTATAAACTGGTTTTTATTTTATTAGTTTTTTCTTTTTTAAATTCTTTTGGTATTCCACCATTATTAGGATTTTGGATGAAATTTTCGGCTTTACAAGGCTTAGTTATTAATCTTTTTACTTTTATGGATTGGTTTTTTATTTTATCTGTAGTTTTAATGACTATTGTTGGTGGCTTTGGTTATATTCGTGTTTTATATACTTTAATTACTGAAAATAATCAACTAGGTTTACAATTATTATATTGGCCGAATACTAAAAAGGATACCTTTATGGCAGCAATTTGGTTTACTGTATCTCAAATGTTAGCTTTTGCTTGTTATATGAATTTAAATGATTTAATTAATGTAAATTTATTATTAACACAAACAATTTTTATTGCACATTAATTTTTTTGAATTATTATGTTGAATATGATTTTATTTTTTTTTAAGCAAATTTATTTTTTTTTAGTAGTTGTTGTACCTTTATTAATTGCTGTAGCTTTTTTTACTTTAGCGGAAAGAAAAATTATGGGTGCAATGCAACGGCGTAGTGGTCCACACCATGTAGGGTTTTGGGGTCTTTTACAACCTTTTGCAGATGCTGCAAAATTATTAACAAAACAAACTATTGTACCTAATAAATCTCAACGTACTTTATTCTTATTAGCACCAGTATATACTATGGCTATGGCTTTAGCGGCATGGGCTGTTATTCCCTATGATAATAATATTGTTTTAGCTAATATTTCTTTAGGTGTTGTTTACTTATTAGCAATTTCAACATTAAGTGTTTACGGTATTATTATTGCAGGTTGGGCAAGTAATTCTAAATATGCTTTTTTAGGTGCGTTACGTGCAGCAGCGCAAATGATTTCTTATGATGTTTCTTTAGGTTTAATTTTATTATCTTTAATTGTATGTGTAGGTTCTTGTAATTTAAATGATATTGTTTTAATGCAACAAAATTTATGGTTTATTGTGCCTTTTTGGCCTTTAGCTTTTATGTTTTTTGTGTCTAGTTTAGCAGAAACAAATCGTGCACCATTTGATTTAACTGAAGCAGAAGCTGAATTAGTTGCTGGTTATAATGTTGAATATTCTGCAGTTGGTTTTACTTTATTTTTTTTAGCGGAATATGCTAATATGTTACTAATGAGTATTTATTTAATTATTTTATTTTTTGGTGGTTGGTTTCCATTATTTTCTTTTTTAACTTTTATTTCTCCATCTATGTGGTTAGCGTTAAAAACAGTAATTGTGGTATTTGCCTTCATTTGGACTCGTGCTACTTTACCACGTTTTCGTTATGATCAATTAATGACTTTAGGTTGGAAAGTTTTTTTACCTGTAGCTTTAATTGTCTTTGTATTAGTAAATTGTTTATTTTTATTTTAAGCATATAAATTTTTGTTATGATTTCTACTCTTAATTTATTAACACAAGTTTATTCTCCACT
>JACCDO011924061.1_pt1 | contig 34679 bp, 19 predicted proteins | sample 7446101 | NCBI WGS metagenome assembly JACCDO01 (sample SAMN15323440, study PRJNA562643) | freshwater metagenome | isolation source: river surface water | place: USA:Blue River Watershed | collected 2017-08-16 | reverse complement strand
GATACGGTGGTACCCCCAGAAATCAAAAGAAAGAAATGTACAAAACTCAATTATTTATCAATGGCAAATTTGTTGATCCTGTGAAAGGAGGGAAATTTACGAATTTTAATCCAGCCACCGGCACACCAATATGTGAGGTATCAAATTCAACAGCTGAAGATATAGATATTGCAGTTAAAGCTGCCCGGTCGTGTTTAGAAGGTCCTTCATGGGGTTATAAATCTACTGGGAAGCAGCGAGCTATCGTTTTACGAAAGCTTGGAGAAATAATTTCGAGTAGAAAGGAAGAATTAGCTCGTCTTGATTCATTGGATCAGGGTAAACCAATACGTGAAGCCATGGCTGATATGGGCGATGCTATTTCTGCCTGTGAACATTTTGCTAATTTAGCCGAAGAACAAGATACTAAACAAAATGAAGTAATCGAAAATGGTACCAATGGAGATTTCATTACAACTATTATTTTAGAACCAATTGGTGTTATTGGTGCTATCACTCCATGGAATTATCCACTTTTAATGGGAATTTGGAAAGTCGTGCCTGCTATTGCTGCAGGATGTACAATAGTATTAAAGCCATCGGAATTAGCTCCGTTATCTTGTATCTTATTAGGTGAAATGTGTTATGAAGCTGGTTTGCCAGCAGGTGGACTGAATATTGTCCCTGGACTAGGACCCGATGCAGGTGGACCATTGAGTAATCATCCTGATATCGATAAAGTTTCATTCACAGGATCTGTACCAACTGCTCAAAAAATTATGATGGCGGCAGCAATGGGTCCTAGAGCTATATCATTAGAATTAGGAGGTAAAAGTCCATTGATTGTTTTTGAGGATAGTGACATTAACAGTGCCGTAGACTGGATAATTACTGGAATTTTATGGGGTTCAGGACAGGTCTGTTCTGCTACATCTAGAGTATTAGTACATTCATCTCTAAGGGATGCTTTAATCAGCAGATTAGTTGAAAGGGTCAGTGCTGTTAAAATTGGTAATTCATCTAGCGAAGAGATGATCAACCATAATGGCCCAGCTATGGGACCTGTTGTGTCAAAAGGTCAATATGATAAAATTTGGACGTATATAAATAATGGCGTTAAAGACGGTATTAAAGTTGTTTACGGTGGAAACACATCAACCTTAGACACAAATCTTCAAGCTTCTGGAGGTTATTTTATTCCCCCAACCATATTTATAGATGTGCCAATGGATAATATTCTCTGGAAAGAAGAAATTTTTGGACCTGTTTTATGTATTCGAAATTTTTCTACAGAAGAAGAGGCTCTATCCGTAGCTAATGACAGTATATATGGTTTAGCTGCAGCAGTATTCTCTGCAGATGCCGCAAGATGTGACCGTGTTACCCGAGGTTTGCGCGCAGGAATTGTGTGGAAGAATTGTTGCCAACCCGCTTTTATACAAGCCCCTTGGGGTGGGTGTAAAAAAAGTGGATTCGGTAGAGAATTGGGTAGATGGGGACTTGAAGAATTTACCGGCGTAAAGCAAGTTACAGGTTGTGAAATGGGTTTTAATTGGGGACTTTGGTAAGATTATATTGCTAACCAATTTAATATCGATGCTTTTTTAATGCAATGTGCTGTTTAATTTGGAGTAAGCATATTCAAGTATTATATTTAATCAATTATATCACAACTTCACAATTTTTCTTAATTCTGTACAGTGATAACTGAGCAGTATCGATTCTAGCTGCCATCACAGTTTAAATGTCACCAAGATTCTGAACAATCGCCAAGTGGTGAAACTTGTTCACTAAAGAAATTACTTCTGCCCAGACCACTAATTCGAGAAAGTGAAACGGTAGCATTGCTCAACGCAATTAAATCATTATTATTACTAAATTCATTTTCCTCACCTTGAACGAGTGCTGCGAGTCCATTCTCCACAAAAGTATTTCGAATAGCATTGGATAATGCAGTTGCACTTAAATCAACTGAGGGTAAACTATTTTGATTTTTTACTGGTGTGGGTAAATGATCATCTTTTGTATTAGGAATATCAGAAAAACTACCATTAACTTTAATCGTGGTATCAAAAATATTAACAATATCATCATCGCTAAATTGAATGGAATCCATTACACTTTGGATTTGATTGCAGCCTTCTACAATTTCTACTACGTACTTTTTGTTACTTAGAACTTCTTCGTTTGTCAACTTATCAGATTTATTTAATTCAATAAATCGATTTATACCTATCACATTTTGATCGGTTATGTCTGGTACACCTATTACTTTCAATGGTGCAGTTAAATATGATTTATCGCCCTCGATTGATACGGGCGGGGACGATCTGTTCCAAAAAGCATCAGCTAATCCAGTCCCGTCGAGTTCGTCGCAACATAATAGTAGTATCGATGATTGTTGCATCGTTGTCAAAGTTAAGGCTTGATAATAACTTTTCAACTTAGCTAAAGTTCCACTAGTTTTACAGGCGTCTATTATTAATTCAGGCATTTTTTCAATTAATGTATGAACTCGCTTCGCATGCTGCAACTTATTCTGCTTTGGTGGAGAAAGTGGGATTATAGTAGGAGATGATATTTTTTCGTCGGACACATATTGCTCTTGTGGTTCATGAGTAGCAGAGTCATCAAAATTATATTCTGAATAATCTTGTATGATAAAATACTTATTAAGCATTTCAATATCTTTTGCCGTGGGTTCACCCATCTTGCGTGTGGCTAGTTCTTTTTGATAAAGCTCGTCTAACCTATCGTTAACTGAACGAGAGGCTTTCTCTAATTCTCTAAAAATAGATTCTAACAATTTACACAGTGCATTTGTAGCTATAACAGTTTTATTGTTAATCATACTAGTTAAGTTCTCAAGTTGTTTGCCTTGTACAGTCAACAATATTTTTGTATCTATGATATCTTGAAATTCTTCGGCTATCCCATTTTTTATATTTTTCCAACTATCTAGTTTCGTCATCGCGGATGTTTTAAGTTCATTTAGTTTATCAATTATTTCCATTTCTTTGCGTTGCATTTCATTTCTACATTCTTTAAATTCTTGCAAAGTTTCATGTAAACGTTCTCGATTCGTTGCTATAGTGTTTTTATGTTTTAACAATGACCCTACGGTATATAAACTTGTACTTGATGGTTCATCCGCAATATCATTTTTACTATTTTCTTCGATGACATTAGTCACTTGATTTTCATATTGTATCGATTCGTCGTAAGATAATTTTTTTTTTAATCTATCTATTTTTGTTTTCTGTTGATTTGCTTCACAATTTGCTAAACCAATCCTGGAAAAAACATTGACATAATAATTCGTGGCATTTTCAGCTTGTCTTTTACTTCTTTTTTCTTCCTCTTTGAATGCTAACAATCGTTGATATGAGGTGAATACATCATTAGTAGCGCCATTATAACTCTTCCTTAACTTTTCCAAATTTTGGCGTCGACCATCGATCCATTGATTCAATACTTCTTCTACATGCTTGACGTAGCCAAGTTTGTCAGCGAGTTGTTTGTTGAGATTGCTTATTGACTCTACTATTTCTGCTTTAGTTCTTCTAGGTTTTTCTGTAATACTTTCATTTTCACGGGATGCGCTCATCACAATGTTAACTTCCGATATAGTGGTATATATAATACACGTAGTCTAGAAACTTGTCTCACAAACTGTATGCATTAACTCAAAATAACTCTAGCCTGTCAATTTGCCCTTAAATTAGCAAAGAGTCTTAAATTAGACTCTTAGCAGGCGGCTAATAGAGTAGTAGTGGTATCGTTGAAACAGGTCCAACTTATAATGGCACCGGTACGTACCTGGTACCGGTTTTATTGGGCGGTTTCGGTTAAATGATTGAGTACCAGGTGCGTAATAAATCGCGCTGGTATGGCCACATTTTTTATCTGATGCTTTGAAACATCTCTCCCCGAATCTAAATTAAGTTTGTTGAACTTTATGTAGTACAATGATTGGCACTAACAGCATTTAAAAAAAATGAGATATTATTTTTTTTATAATGCTATAAAGTTAACTAAACTTTGCCTAAGGAAATTTTTATTAACTGTTGTCCCCTGTGCAATTCCGAAATGTCTTGTGAATGTAGATAACGGTTGTTCTTCCGTAATAATTTTAATTATTTATACTAAAAACTCTGCGCTCTATTAGGTCACTGTTGTTTGTCACTGCCATATCATGGTCCTTTTATTTGGTGCATCTCACAATTCTTCTAATTGTTCCGGTACCGGTACTTGTACGCACGGCATTTTCGAACTAATAAAATCATACTTGTCTCACACGGATTTTGGATACCATGATACTCTATGTGCTCATAGCAACGAATTTACTCGTATCTGTGATAGGTTTTCGATGGAGTTTGCATGCGCGTTATTATTCATTACTTCGATCAACTACAAGCCCTACTGAAGAAACGTCTTCTGTTAATTCACAAGTTAATACGGCTTATGATGCAGATGCAATTACAGTATTAGAGGGACTAGAACCAGTTAGAAAACGACCTGGAATGTATATAGGTTCTACAGGGCAACGTGGTTTACATCATCTAGTATTTGAAGTCGTTGATAATTCAGTTGATGAGTCATTAGCTGGTCATTGTACAAAAATTTCGGTGTCACTCTTAGAAGATGGGAGTGTTGAAGTTGTAGATAACGGCAGAGGTATTCCTTGTAGTATTCACCCCAAAACTGGAAAATCTGCTTTGGAGACTGTGCTTTGTGTTTTACATGCTGGTGGGAAATTTGGGGGAGATGAAAGTGGTTACAAAGTCTCCGGAGGTTTGCACGGAGTTGGTGTGAGTGTAGTAAACGCATTATCGGAAAAGTTAAAAGTTGAAGTTTGCCGTGATGGAAATATACATAGCATGGAATTTTCTCGAGGTGTTCCTATTACTCCCTTGATTGTAACTTCTGTCATAAATCAGTCTCGAGGCACTAAAGTAAACTTTAAACCTGATCCTTCAATCTTCAAAACAACTACCGAATTTGAATTCGATAAATTAGCTAATAGAATGGATGAATTAGCGTACCTAAATGCTGGTTTGACGATCGAATTAATTGATAAACGCAGTGTTCATGCCAGACTGAATAAAGTAAGAATTATCGATATAGATATTGAGGATAATGAGAAACCTTTAAATAGCGATACAGTTTCTACTGTGTCTTTAACTCTTGATGATACTGGTGCCGAATCAGCCCCTAGAATAGAGGTATATAAACATGACGGTGGTATAAAGGAGCTTATTCAAGTTCTCTGCGATGAAAAAACAAATATTCATCCTGAAGTTGGTGTCATCACAATTAAAGAAGAGAGAAAAGGCGTGGCTATCGAAGTTGCGATGCAATGGTCGAAAGAACAGTACACTGATGCTCTTACTGGATTTGCCAATGGTATCCGTACCCCTGATGGAGGCTCACATTTAGATGGGTTAAAGCAAGCTGTAACTAAAACTATTAACCAAAGTGCGAGGAAGATTGGAAAATTAAAAGAGGGTGTTCCATCAATTCCCGGAGATTTTATTCGCGAAGGTCTTACAGCTGTAGTTAGTGTCAAAGTTGCCGAGCCAGAATTTGAGGGTCAAACTAAACAACGATTAGGTAACCCTGAAGTCCGTCAAATTGTAGATTCCATCGTCTCAGATGCACTGACGTATATTTTTGATTTTAATCCACAAGTTTTGTCTGCTATCTGTCAAAAAGCGATTGATGCTCAAAATGCTGCTCTTGCTGCTAAAGCTGCAAGAGACATGGTACGTCGAAAGTCATTGTTAACTTCCACAGTCTTACCTGGAAAACTGGCTGATTGTTCGTCACGTACTCCCTCTGAGTGTGAGATATATATTGTGGAAGGTGATAGTGCTGCTGGAAGTGCCAAACTTGGTAGGGATAGGCGTACACAGGCTATATTACCGTTGCGCGGCAAAATATTGAATATTGAAAAAGCGTCCACTGATACTATCTACCAAAACAAAGAAATTCAAAACTTGATTTCGGCACTTGGTTTAGGTACAAGAGGTGCAGATTTCGATTTAGAGCAGTTGAGATATCATCGTATTGTTATCATGACTGATGCTGATGTAGATGGAGCGCATATCAGGTTATTACTCTTAACATTTTTCTATAGATATCAGCGTGATCTAATCCGGAATGGCTATGTATATATTGCATGTCCACCTCTTTATAAAGTCACTACTAAAGGAAAGAATGGCGATGAAAAATATTTGTATGACCAAAACGCTATGGATACTTATATGAAAACACTACCTGTCGGCAGCAATCCTCAAATTCAACGCTTTAAAGGATTGGGAGAAATGATGCCGAATCAATTGTGGTCTACTACTATGGATCCCTCCAGTAGAACGTTAAAACAAGTATCCGTAGAGGATGCAGCTAGTGCAGATAGGATGTTTGGCATACTGATGGGTGATAATGTTCAACCAAGAAAAGATTTTATCACTGCAAATGCAGATCTCCTCAAATTAGAAGATTTAGACTTTTGAATTGTTTGTATAATTGTTTGAAATCATTAATTACATCATATTTGATTATTTATAACTTTCGCGTTGCCGATACGTCCTCAATTTTATCAGGTGCTATTCCGATTTGCAATGCTGTTTGAGTTACTGTCTGATTTCGTAATAATTGGTTTTGGCTTTCAGCCTTAAGTTGTAAATCCCATTCTTTCGCTTTCCTTTCATTTTCCAAACTTGCTTCCAGATTTTCCATGACATTGGCTTTGGCTTTCTGTGCATTCACTTGAGTTCTCAATTTTTCCATCATTTTAGAACCGTGGCCAATTACACCAGTAGCACCACCAGCTTTCGTCGGTAATAAACGGACGGCATTACTCGCAAGTTGACCCACAGTAAGAGCTGTCTTATATTGTAATTGCTCGTCAGTGCTACGGACCCTTCCTAGACGTAATAATGCTTGTATTCCGCCTTCTTCTGCAATCTTCAAGTGATTTTCAAAGTTATCAGCTAATTTAAGAAGTGCTAAACCAGCATAATGACGTGGTTCAGCATCACTTGCCAGCATAGCAACTAATGGTCGGACAGCACCTAATTGTGCTAAACGAACTTGGAAGTCTCTGTTGGATGCAACATGGGCCAATGCAAAAGCAGCGTACTCTTGGCACTCAATATCTTCCATTAATGCTAATGATATTATAGCCTCGAATCCACCATCACGATCCAAATCAGCGTGGAACTCAACTCTTTCGCTCAGAGTTGCTAAATAGTAACCTGCGGATCTTTTGACCTCTAAATCTCCCATTCCTAAATGTTTTACGGCTATTGCGCATGCGCCCAATTCAACTAATCTTGTCTTCACATCTTCGTGTTCCGACAAAGAGCCAAGAACATAGATTGCAGCACTTACAATTTCGTCATCATTGCGCTTGGTGAGAGCAAGAATTGGTTCCAAACCACCTTCCGACATAACTGCAGATTTTGTATTTAATTCCATGCCTAGTGTGATACAGTTTATAGCTAAAATGGCGGCAAGTTGTACATCTCTGTCCGGAAACTTGATTAAATCTACAAGCGGGTGCATACTGCCTTCGTTGACTATTCGACTCTTGTTATCCCCGTGTCCTCCTAATGCTAAACCAGCAAACGCCAAAGCGGCAAAGCGTTGAATTTCGGTATCTGGAAATCGAGCTAAGAAAATTAGAGGTCTCAATGTTCCTTCTTCAATTATACGAACCTTATGTTCCCCTGAACATAGATTACACAAAGTCAAAGTTGAGTACCGTTGGCACGCAATATCGAGAGACTTTGCCAATTGTAATATAGCGGGTAGTGCGTTTTGTGTAATAATTTCAGATCTAATGTCGTTGGTTTGTGTAAGCGATGAGAAAGTTCTAGCGCTATCACGTTGAACTCTCGCATCGTCACTATTTGAAGTCTCGATAAGTACTTGTAACGTACCCTCACGGACTAAATCTCCTTGTAAATCCAAGCACTCGGCTATATTACTTAACGAAAACACAGCATCACGTTTACAAGCTAGATCTTCTGTTAATGCTAAGTGAAGTAATGCTTTAATTGCCCCGGCTCGTACCATTGGGGCTTTATTTGCTTCATGTAATGTGAAAGATGCCAAAGAGACGGCGGCGGTTCTTCTATATTCCAGCAAAGATGAATATGCCAGTGCAACAAAAGGTTCAATTCGACCATCTTGCACTATTAGCACTCGCACATTAGGATCTGCAGCTAAGAAACGTAAGCCCATTGCTGCATAACGTTGAGTAATATCTACTACCGCTTCTGATAACTTTATTAAAGATGTGAGTGCTCCTTGTTTATATAGAGCATGGTGTGCTTCTTCGTTGGAAGCCAGATTTGCTAAAGCCCGGGCTGTATCTTGTTGAACTTCCGAATTGGGAGAAAATGCTAAATTAACAAGACCGATAATAGCACCTTCTTCAACCATAGGAATTTGATTTTCACATAACTCACTTAAATTTGCTAGAAGTCCAGCGCATTGTAAGTGTATATCAACCGATGGTGACTGCAAGCACTTTAGAGCAGGTCTAAGTGCCCTTTCTTTTAAGATTGGTGTCTTTAACGAATCATTGACAGACAAGTGTCTCAACCCAGCAAGGGCTAATGCCTGTAGATGCTCCTCGGGTTGACGAGATAGTTCTATTAAGGATAATATGCCTCCATCATCAGCGCATTTTAATTTATACTCAGGATTTGCGCATAAGTCGCGAAGAGCGGATGCCGCTTGAATTTGCGTATTTAAATTAACGTTTTCAAGTAACTTGAAAAGAGCCTTAAATCCGCCAGCGTACACAAATACTGGGTGGGACTTTAAGTTTGGTGTAAGCTTACGGAAGCATAATGCAGCATGATAACAGCACTCATCATCTGGACAAGACGATAGATGAACAAGACCAGGAATGCCATCTTCTATTATAGTAGCCTGGTGTCGGAATGATGATAATAAATTTGCAATACCACGTGTAGCTTCACGCTGTACATCTAGCGAAGTTGTGTGTTCTAATGCCACTAGACATCGACCACCACCAGCTCGAGCAATATATTCGTGAGTATCAACATCTTCTGCTAAATTAGCTAATGCTCCTACTGCTTGTCGAATAATTTCAGTATCGCCAGAGGCAGAAAGATTAATCATTGTGCCTATGCATTTATAAGCGATTTCTACTCTATGTGGCTCTGATAGCGACAATGAACATATTGTTGCTGAAACTTCGCGTAATATTTCTCGCTCAGCACTTAATCCAGCAGAAGCTAAACTGTCTAGTATGCCAGCATCGATCAACTTTGGCCAATTTTCTTCGGCATTAGCCAAACGTCGCATTGCAGCTAGCCCAACACACAAAGTGTTGACATTTTCAGATTTTGATAGCATTATCAAAGGGGGTATACCTCCCATTTCACCAATGGTTAAATAAACATCAGGATTAGAGCACATATTTGCGATAGCAAATGCAGCATATTCTCTACAATCGGCATCTGTAGAAGAATATGCTGTAGAAAGTACTCTCATCACACCTTTGTGAATCATCGTGTTATGATTCACCTCGCATGCACTTATATTGCTCAATGCAAGCAGTGCTTGTCTCTGCGACTCTGTATCGTTACTATTTTCGACCATTTGAAGTATCATTGGAAGTGCTCCATGAACAACCAACTGCTCTTGAGTTGTTGGTGCATTTGCCATATTACACATAGCGATGCATGCATATCTACGACAGTCTATGTCTTCGTCCTTAACCATAGCAACAGCGGTTTGAAGTCCACCAGATCTAGTTGCAGCAGATCTAGTTTCAGAATTTGATGCTAAATTTGCTAATGTCATAATGCTATAACGCTTACAATCTAAATCTGCAACATGGCCTAATGTTGCTAATGCCGATACAATATCACCCTTAACCATCGGTATGTGATTAGCTGATGCGCACGACAGATTATATAATGCAAGTGCTGCAGCTCTCTGAGTCTCTAGATTTGTAGCATTTGACATAATACTTAATGGGCGTAATCCACCAAGATTGACAATTGCAGTTCTATTTTGTCTGTTGGCAGCCAAATTTGCTATCGCCATAGCAGCATATCTAGCAGCTTCAGTGTTGGGGACAAGTGCTAATGTTACTAACATAGGTATGGCACCCTGTTTAGCCAATAATACTTGATTTCCTCCTTCCGTTGAAAGATTTGTTATCGCCATGGCAGCATAGCGTGCGACAATTTCCTCTGAATCTCCAAGTAATTTTATCAATGATGGTAATGCACCCAGTTTGGCCATTTTTTCTTGATTTTGTTCGTCTACTGAAATATTTGTAATTGCCATAACAGCGAATTTTCTAACTAGAGCATATGGTGACAGACATAATCGCGATAAGCTCGGAACAGTGCCTGCATCAAGAACTTGGCGCTGAATCTCGCTATTTGCTGCTAATCGATAAATTGATCTACATGCAAACCGTTGGCAAGATTCATATGGACTATCTAACGCTTGCGCTACATGCTTTAGTCCACCCAATTTTGCAATCATTAATTGATTCTTCATAACAGTAGCGAGGTTGCCTATGGCAACAAGACTATCTCGGGAAATGTTCTCTTCTTTTGAATCAATTAAATTAAACATAGATTTAATCTCTGCAGCCCCGAATACACCAACTGAGTTTTCAGCATTTCCTGTGAGTGATGCAAAACAGCGTGACACATCTGCCTGAATATCTGCATTTGGAATTGCTCCTATGTGGACTAAGCGGGGTAAAACTTCGTCTTTTATTAGAGTGACTTGATTTTCACTATTTTCGGCAATATTGGCGATAATAGCAGAACATTGACGAAGTAAATCAAGGTCTTGCAATGGGTCCTCAATTGCCATATATATAGGGGCTAAAGCACCTTCATCGATTATGGGCCTTTTGACTCTTGTATTGATACTCAAATGGCGAATAACTCCCATGGCTAGAATTCTTAGTTGTAAATCATCGTCTCTGGCGAGTTCAATGCTACGTACTAAACAACCTTCCTCGGCCATGATGGCTTTAAAATTAACATTAGATGCAACATCTCGCAATGCCGCAGTAGCTTGTCTATTAACCTGCAAATCATTAGTCCTTGTTAGCAGCTGCAGAGGCGCCAAGCCTCCTTTGCTAATAATATACTCGTGATTTGCCAAAACTGGGGACAATTTACGGAAAATAATGGAACAATTATACAACGTCTCTACGTCAAGAGATCTGCATAAACGAAACAGAGAGTTAAGACCGGAGTCGTCAAGGAAAAGTCTGTGAAATGCTGTAGATGATAACATATTAGCCACTGCTCTAGCTGCCTCTCGATGTACTGCTAAATGCTTAGATCTCATTATAAATATCATAGTATGCATAGCATTTGCAACTGTCGCCAATTGTTTATGCGTGCGTTTAGATTCTGCAATATTGGCGATAGCACCGCAAGCTTGACGGGCAATTTCAACATCTTCATGTGCACAAAGATTCATAAGTGGGACTAATACTGAGCTAGCGACAATTGGAAGTCTTATAGCTTCTGTCAACGACAATAAGCATAGGCAACCTGCTACCTCACGTAAAGTTTCGAAGTCTGTACTTTTGGCAACATCGGACAACGGTTCTAATATCATTGCGTTTAACATCAAAATTCTGTTATCAATTATTTCTGCCATATGACGAAGGGCACCTATTGCTTGACCGACAGTATCGGGACCACCCGACTGTAAACAATCTATTAAACGTACAATAACTCCAGACTCACCAATTTTTTTTATATTATCACTTTCTATTGTAAGTTTGTTAAAAGAGAATGCAGCATTAAACCTAGTTTCATCGTCTTGCGAATCAAGACATCCATTTAATACAGTCAAACATTGATCAGACATTAATGATGGATGATTATCTTTTGATAATGACAAATTTCCTAGAGCTAGAACAGCATATCTTCTTGAATCTCTGTCGAATCCGTGTTCAGCAATAAATGAAGCATCTCCACGTTGTCGAGGTGAATTTGGCTCTTGGCCCTCAATTAAGTCTACACCGATAGAATTCAATGAATTCCATTTCTTTGACATACCAGCTGCTAATGAAATTAATATCTCACAGCAGTTGCAATTCATTATCTCTCTATGATTCTGAGGTAAAGTTGTCAAATTCATCAATCCTAAAATACCAAAACGGGAGGCCATGGCATCTTCATTCAGCATAGCTTTTATAAAACCTTTAATTCCTCCGCCACTTACAATAGGCGCGTGATTTTCATGAACTGAGGTTAAATTGGTCAATAATCTTGTGGCTTCGCGAACAAGTGACACATCGGGATGGTCAAAATGATCTAATATAAGGGTATGGATAAAGTGTCGTCGGAGATAATGATGGGTATCATGCCGCTCTGAAATATTTGCTAGACAACCCATAGCTTGTCGTAGGCACCTAGGATCATTTACCTTTAGTAAATCTACTAAACAAATTATTTGTATGTCAGTAGAAGCGATATCAAGTTTATTTTCATCATTAATAGACAATGCACAGAATGTGGAGGCAGTCTCAACTTGCACCTCTACGTCAAATGCCTTTGTTCCAAGACTTAATGCTTCTGTCATATTAGCAAGAAATACGGGGCGACGATTCGGTGCTTGCGCGCAAATTCCTCGCAGTGTTGCCATAGCTGCTAACTGGTCGACACTATCATCTGAGCAAGCCATACTGATTAATGCTGGTAAACCACCTTCCCGGACTATGTCAAATCTTCGGCCTGGATCTGCGGCTAAATTGCAAAGTGCATAAGCAATACAGCGCTGAGTTTCTAAGTCTGCAGTGTTGGAAACACTGACCAGGGGTGCAAGCGCGCCACCTTCTACTACTTGATCCTGCAACTTAACTGATGATGCTATATTACCAAGCGCAACAGCACCAAATAAACGATATGTAGCATCTGCTGAACACAAAAATGCGACTAAATTTTGTACGTCACAAGCATTTAGAAATGATAATGGGTTGTCTCCTATACAACCACATAGCGACAAGTTACACAAACAGGCCAATGTTTCCATTTGAACTTCAACATCATCAGATTTCGACAATATTAGCAGTGGGTCCAGTGCGTTGGAATCAACTATATCCAAACGGATATCAATATCTGTACTTAAGCCTCGTAATGCGGAAACTGCACGAAGCTGGGCATTTTTATCTGGCACTGAGAGTAATGCTATAAGCTTAGGTAAAGATCCTTCGTTCACTATAAGTTGGTGATTATTCGGATTAGATGCAAAATTTGCAATAGCATAGCATGCAGTATTGCGAATTTCGATATCTTGGTGATTCAATAATGTTCTCATAAGCATAATACAACCTGTATCAACCATAACTGCGTGATTAGCTTTAGACGATGATATATTTGTCAGCGCTATTGCAGCATATCTCTGACTTTCTAAATCGCCATTTTCGAATTTTGCTAGTGATATTAGTGCCGGTAATGCGCCTTCTTGCATTATTTTCTTTTGATTTGCGGGATTACATGCCAAATTTCCAACACCCATAGCACCATATCTTTGACATAAAAAATCTGGAGATGACAATGACGATATTAGCGATACCAATGCACCACCAGCAACAATTGCAGATGCATAGGAGTAATCGCCGGATATATTACCCATTGCCCGGGCAGCTTCTCTCTGAATATCAATACTTTTTGATCTGGACACAAATTTAATGTGTTGAATAACTCCATAATCAACCATTTTCCCTTGATTCTCAGGCGCCTCGGCTAAATTGGCTATTACACCTGTACTTTGGTGACAAACCTCAGCATCTGGGGAGTGCATCATATCACACAATATAGGTAACCCACCTTCATTTAATATTGCAGCTTTGCTGTGCTCACTGAGTGACAAATTTCTGATTGCAGCAGCACACTCCCTCTTTATTTCAACATCTTCGGATTGTGATAATGCCAGTAGTGGTGGAATACCAATCATTTCAATGAATTGGTTGCGACAACGAGCAGATTCGCATAAATGTCTTATTGCAAGACATGCTTGTAAATTAGTATCCTTATCGGTATCTTTTAATAATATGACTAAGTGCCGAATAACGCCTAATCTCTCACAAGCACCATGATTAGAGGGATTACTACTTACATTATTTATAGCAAATGAAACTGCGCGTCGAGTAAGAACATCTGGACACTTGCTGCAATTTAATAGCTTTGCAATGGCACCGACATCAAATAATTCCTGCTGAGCATCTCTTGACACAGCTAAGTTTCCTACCGCTAAAACGCCATATCGTACACATACTTCATCTGGATCATTTAAAAAATTGATCATACGAACAGTTGCATGAGCCTTAACGAGTGGTCCATGCGAATCTCTTTTAGAAGCAAATAAGGCAAATGCACGAGCAACTTCACGTCGCACTTCAGCGTCTTTACTATCTGATAATCGCATTAATGGCTTGATTGCACCATCTTCGATCATTCTTTCTTGCGTTCTACCCTCAACCATTTCGGCTATATTAGCTAATGCAGCCGCGGAGTGTAATTCTCTTTGTACATCACCCGACATAGCTAATGTGACTAACGCCGGTACGACGCCTCCTCGTGCCATTACTACCTTATTCTCTTCGGCTAGTGCGATATTACACAATGCAGCCGCTGCCTCCCTTTGAACTTCTATCGAATCACTTCTTGCGCACATTATTAATGGCTCAAGAGCACCTGAACGAGCAATCTGAATTCGTAAAACGGAATGCGTAGCTAGGCCACGTAAAGCAGCTACAGCTTGAAATTGGACATTAGTTGAAACATCAGATGAGGGGAATGCGTAGGTTATTAAGGTGACTAAAGACCCCGATGCTATGATTGCCTCTAAATTATCAATGTTAGAACATAAATTGCCAATGCAAAAAACTGCATGTTGTCTACACTTTATATCCCTGTGCTTGGAAAAAGCTGCAAGCATCTCCAAAGCATACTTCATCAGCAGAGGGTGGTTAGAAACATTGACTGCTAAATTAGATAGCGTAAGTAAACAATATCGAGTACATTCGTGATCACTTCTTGATTTAGGATCCAGTGCGATTTGTGTTTCTGCTAATAGCGGATCAAATAATCCCCCAGTTAACATAAAACTTTGATTGCGTACATTTGAAGTTAAATTGCATAATGCAAATGCAGTCATACGCTGTGTTATTGGATCTCCTGATCTTATCATAGATAATAAAAAAGGAAGTGCGCCCTCACGAAGGATCAAATCTCCCATTTCAATATTAGCTGCTAGATTGCCCAGTGCTCGAGCACTTTCCCGTTTTAATTCTTCGGCTGGATTATTAAGCACGTACACTAAGTTTGGGATTGCATTAGCATCCGCAATTCGATCCATATTCTCCGCAATTTCTGCTAAATTTGCTAATGTTGTGCATGCCATTGCAGCGACTTTAGCAGATCCATCACGAACAACTCGAATAATTGGATCTAAACCACCATTTCTGCAAATATTCACTTTATTGGCATCAGCAAACGATAAGCAGCATAATGCTGGTAAAACTTCTTTCTGGATTTCAGGCTCATCTGTTCTAGCTAAATATAGCACAGGCTCCAAACCTCCTTCCTCAGTCACTACACGACGGACATCAGAGTTTTGAGCAAGTTTGACAACCGCATACGCTGCATACTGTCTAGTTTCGGCGTCATTAGCTGTGGACAGTGAAATTAATAGTGATAACATTCCTTCTTCGATGAAAATAGCATGATTTTCAGTTGCCGATGCTAAATTGGCAACAGCTAAAATAGCAAATCGTTGAATTTCTAATTCAACATCTTCAGATCTAGCCAATGAGCATAAAGGCTCAATTACACCACTTTCCATTAAAGTTCTGCGAAACCTGACTTGAGTACATAAATTACAAATTCCTAAGGAACCAACTCTCTGACATGCAGTATCTTGTGAAAGCAAATATGATATCAATAAATTGTGTCCCCCGGCTTCAATAATTGCATTTGTAAATTCTGATTCAGAAGCGCATAAATTTGCTAGCATTCTACCAGCTTCCCGCTGTACTTCAATGTACTTAGATCTCATGACCGCTATGCATGGACGAACTGCACCTTCATTGGCAATGATGTCCTGATTGACTTTAATTTCTGCTAAATTAGCTAGTGCAGCACAAGATTGAGATGCGACGACCATATCTGGTGATTGAGCTAACGATATCAAAGCAGGAACAGCACCTGCTTTAACTATTTCATACTTGTTTTCATCACTCAGAGCCAAATTACTAATAGCAGCCACAACTTCTCGTAGAATTTCAACGTCGTCAGAAGAAAGTAGGTGGCATAATGGTGACAATGCACCTTCTTGTACTATTTTCATTTTATTAGATTGAGTAACAGCTAATCCTCTAAGAGCAGCGGCAGCTTGTTGATGTACATCAGGATCGGGTGACGCACAAATAGTGACTATAGCCTGTAGTCCACCTTGTTCCACAATAATGTTATGATTTGCAGGAGAGCATGATAAATTTGCTAATGCACAACCTACGTAATATTGTGACATAATATCAGGAGAATTACATAATGAGAAAAAAGCTATAAGGCCCCCATCCTCAATTATGGTCATGTGATTCCCAATGGTCGCCGTAAGGTTTGCTAGTGCCAAAACCGCATATCTACGTGCTTCGATTTGATTAGCTGTATTAACACCCAGGTTAATCAATGGGCGCACCGCGCCACATTGAATTACTTTGACTTGTGCGGCGACAGTAGTGGCAAGGTTAGCGAGACACAGTGCCGAATAACGTTGACAATTCAGTTCTGTTGATGAAAGTGAATCTACTAAAGGCAGCAATGCGCCTTCTTTTATTAAAATTTGATGCATATCTGGATTAACAGATAAATTAGCCAGGCAACGACATGCTTCGCCTCTACTGTTAGGATCATTTTGGGCAGCCAATGCCACTAATGGTGGAACACCTCTTTCTTCCATCAAACGTGAGTGTAACTCTAGCATTTCCATAAGATTTGCCGATGCGCAAACTGAATGTCTTTCGATTATTGAATCTCCTGATAACATTAAACCAATTATTGTACACATTGCTCTATCTGCAACTTCCATTTTATTTTCTTCTACACTAGACAAACAATTAAGTGCGGAGGCTATTTCACGCAAAACCTCAACATCTTCAGATCTACTAAGTAAGACAATTGGGTCCATAATACCTTCTCGCACCGCGACTATACGATATTCTGGAGAAATGCATAATGCTCGAAGTGCAGTTAATGCCTGTCTCTGTGCATTGATATCTTCACAACATGCCAATGAAATGAGACATGGAACAGCGCCTTCCTCCACTATACTTTCTCTATGGTTTGCATTCGCCCCTAAATTAGCCAGACCGAAAGCAGCATACCTTCCTGCATCTATATCTTCTGATTTGAGGACTGTAATAAGTGCGTCAATGCCACCAGTTTTTACTATTTCCATATGATTTTGAGGTTCTGCTGCTAAATTCCCGATTGCCATGGCCGAATATTGTCTCGCAACAATATCATTATTGCCATCTTTCATAAATGATATTAAAGTCGCAATTGTGCCTTCACTAGCAACTCTCATTCGATTGAACGCAGCAGATGAGGAATTACCTAATGCTAAAGCAGCGAATCTCTGCGCATCTACATCAGTCGATTTTGTTAACAATAGTAAAAGTGATTTTACGCCACCCTTTTGTACTAATCTCTCTAGTAATTCTTCGTGTGTTGAAAGGTCGGCTAAACCAAAAGCAACTTCTTTCTGCTCAACTGGTCGTCTTGCGCGCCGACCTTTGGCAATTAATGACTCTAAAACTTTTGCCATCTTATTCTTTTACTAGCAGTGGTTGTCAAATCAACCAAAAGAGTTTCATGTAAGAATCAATATCACTATTCAGGCTTTCCCTTTTTAAAAAGTAAAAAAATTAATAACAGTCGATATTGAGTCGGGTTAAAAAATATCAGGAACTAGAGAATTAGTAAATTATACAAAAGTTGTTATGAAGAGAGTGAGTAACATTTTTAGAATCGGATTGCAAGATGGTATCAACGAATCCAGTAAGAACAAATCTTCATCAAATTGATACTGATAGTAGGATTAATTTGGTACATACCCCGGAACTATACCGTTTTAGGTAGGAACAGCCTGAATTCGGAATAGGGAACCAACTAGGAAGCACTAAGCATTGAAAATTGTGCTGTAGTTTCGCATCCTGGCAATAAATACGGTTTGTTGAAAAAAGTACACTAGTTCAGTCACAAATGGGATTGTTAGATTTATTCCGCCAATTCTATCGTACCAATGAGTCTGAATTGAAGGTTTTAATGCTAGGATTAGATAACAGTGGTAAAACTACAATATTAAAACGGCTGTGTAATGAGGATATTTCAGAGGTTATGCCCACCCAAGGATTTGTTGTCAAATCGTTGCAATCAGGCCAATGTAAACTAAATGCTTGGGATATTGGAGGACAACAATCACTTAGATGTTACTGGCGAAACTATTTCGATGGTGTTAGTGCTATTATATATGTTATGGATTCTGCAGATAGGTATTTAAAATATTTCTATTCCTCATATTCAATCAATTTATATATTCTTTAATATTGTTTTATTGTGTATAGAAGAAGATTGGATGAGTGTGGATTCGAATTACAACGTTTGTTGGATGAAGATAAATTAATTGGAGTGCCACTACTAATATATGCCAACAAAACTGACTTGATAAATTCATTAAATGTTAATGAACTTACTGCGGGATTGAATCTACATTCAATAAGAGATAGACCTTGGTTAATTGTCCCGGTATCAGCAAAAACCGGTGAAAATTTACACCAAGGAATTGAATACTTGATTAACGAATTTGATAGGCAGAAGAAAGTGCGTAATACTAAGTAATTTATTTTTTAAATTATACTTACATGGGAAATATTTATTGTATTCATGTTCAAGATGATTATTTAAAATTATGTAAAAAAAAACTTTTCAATTAACACGGTTAATTTGTTTGCAATGCTGCTGATAAACGTAAAAACACATCTCTCTTCTTAGTAATACCATCAATTTGCAACTGAAGTTGCTGCATTTTTAATAATTCAACATTTTTATCTTTTATAGTTTCAGCAATAATAGTATCCATAGCTCTGTTACGCGTTTCGTACTCATTGCATAATTGTATTAAATCTTTAATCTCAGCTTGTTTCGATTTAAATAATTCGTTTGAAGAAGATATTTCTTCCTGTAACGAACTAAATTTTAAAGAGTAATCCTTCATTTCGTCATTTAATTTTGCCTGTTTCTCTTTTGTTAAAATATAATGTGTAGTGTAATCTTCATAAGACATGGCAGCAATATCAAAAATTCTATTCATTTCATTATCATGGATATCTTCATTTATTGATAAGTTGATACTTTCTCCTGTTATCGTATCTCCTCCATATTTAAGCCGCAAAGAATTCACATCATTTTCGTATTTTTTTTCACACTTTTCATATTTTTTAAGTGCACTTAATAATTCAGACTTTAATTGAGATTCCTCATCTGTTAACGTTTTACTTGAGGTAGAAATGCTATCTATTCTAATAGAAATATCTTTAATATCATCCTGATACTTTTTCTGTATTTCAATTCTTGAATTATTGTCATTTTCACGGCACGATTTAGAGGAGTTAATCAAACTGCTCTCTTGTCGCCGTAGTTCTGTAGTCAATTTTATTAATGTTTCGTATTTAATACTTAATTTTTCATTTTCTGTCTGTAATTCGCTTATTTTACTATTCGTGGTATTAAGACTGCTTTGTTCTTTCACACAGTTTTCCCTAAGCACTTTTTGTTTGTGCATTAAGAAATTCTCATAATCTATCATTTTCTGCAGTAAATTTGTGAATGATCCATTGCTAAAATCCTGGGTCAGGAGGAAATTTTCCATTAGTTTGCGATAATTTGTCGTTTTGTGTTTGAGTGCTGTCATGGCGATCGTTGTGGTTTGAATACCTTTTTCTATATGTACTCAAAAACCTGAGAGAATTTTAAAATTCAATTTTTTCAAAGGTCGAAATAGTTCCTGCCTGCGATGGTTCTTGCTGCCATCGAATCATTCTGATGTAAGTAGAAATTATACCATAAACAGCTCAAAAACAACGTAGAGATGAATGAAAGTATTGTGAAATAAACTAGACAAAAAATACAATACATTACTACAATCTAAAATATACAAAATTATGATTAATTATTTTTCTGTATCAAAGTATCATTTTCCTTGAGCCACTTATTACTGTATACCACTTCAATCTTATCTATTTCATTAGCCAAATCAAAATCGTTTTGGGTCAATCCTAACAACGAGTGGGTGTATATTTCTATAGTCACAGTATTCCAACTAGTTATATGAATATCAGGATGATGTTGGAAGCTTTCTGCAATTTTAGCGGCGGCATTCAAGAAATCTATAGCACATAAAAAGGTTTTGGTGCAAAATTTTCTGATCAGTTTTGGTACATCATTCGAATATTCAAGATTCCATAATTTCATATTCTTGACCAAGTTATTGCTCTCCTCGTCATTGAGTTTTGGCCAGTCGCAACATTTTCTTTTTAACACATTTGAATCCTTTGGAAGCGCATCGGATGCTACTGGTAGTAATGGGTCCATATTTTTTGGACTTCGAATCTATTTTGACGGAAGTTCCCGGGTTCCGAACTCCTCCTCAAAATTCCTGGGTGGTGCCACCGGGACACGGATCCCAGAATTCTAGACCAACAGACGAGCCATCTCCTTTCCGAGTGACCAAACTTTGATTCAAAGGCGCTATTCTTCTTAATGTAGGAGATCTACAATGACAAGTCGCAGAAAAAATACATTCAGTGAGCTGAAGCTCAGCTCAGCTTCCAGCTCAAAAATGACCCCTCTCCGGCCCTGTACGACGGCGAGGCAGAAAGGTAGTGCGATACTGAGTTAAGACGGTTGAGCCATTGCTCACCGAGAGTTGAAGACTTCTCGGAGCTTTTGATTGCTTCGATATTTGTTTAGTCTTATGCAATCAATCGAGACGCTTGCCGCCGCTGCAGACACCTTAGTGCAGCTTCAGCGTCATAATGAATCTAAAAGTTCTGATAGCAATGAACCTGTCACAGTAAAAATCTCTCCTGTACAAAATAAAAGAAAGGCTGTAGCAAAGGTATCGAAACAAAAAAAGACTAATATGCAAAATGTAGATATGATGGATATCAATTCTTTGGGTGGAACTGACACAAGCACTTGCAGCTTGCAAAGTGTCCAAATTTTCATAAACGAAGGTGAATTCTTAGATAATAATATCAAAATAAGCCCAAAATATAGCAAAGATATAGAACTAGCTCGTGTTGTCAATAAAATGTGTCATTTTATCAATACTTTTAATCTAGATGATTATACTGCGTTACTCGATTCTGCAGCGCCTAATTGTCCCATCAATGTAGGTGTAGCACCCCATAAACAGAAACATAACTTTCGAGATTATTTTAAAAATTTGGCAAACACGCATCCAGATGTCCTAATTGTTCCAGATAGCGTTTCGTTAGTTGAATCAAATGTAATCTCCGCTGTAATAGTATTTAGTGGAACCAGAACACAAGGAACTTCTCTAGAGTATATGCAAAAGTGTCTTGGCAATAAAAGCTTAGTAGATTGTATGAACTTGTCATTAAAAACCGATGAAGAAATTGCTGCTTTGAGAAAGCAAGAAGAAAATCTCTATCAAGGTAGAGGGGCAAAGAAAACTGCGATTGGTGAGTTGACTTTATTTCTAGCCCCAGATGTATGTGACGAAGATGATAACGAATTAATTGGCGATGCCCAACAGGACTATCTTGAAACTTGTTCAAATGTAAGTACCCTCACTAGTGGTAGTATAAATGAAATCGAGAACAGTGGATTTTACACCCGTAAGATTATTAATGCTTCTTGCAAGTGGACTATAACAAATTTTACATTGATATAAAAGTAAGAGTATTACATAAAAATTACATAATTAGTATAGAAAAAGTGTGTGTGTTAGTATAATTGATAAATTTAGTACATTATTTTTACATTTCATTTGTGTTGTAATGATACAAGATTTACATTTCCGATGCATGCATTCCGGCGAAGAAATCCTCTACCTCTTCAGAATTATTATGTTGATGATAAGAAGTTGTACAATTGTGTCGTAGCGTATTTTTCCTATTTGTTATAGGATCGATATATCTTGGCTTTCGTTGAAGTATATCATAACCTTTAAAATGTTTAGAAAAGTAACATTTTGATACAACTTTCGATACATCAATACCTCCTTCACAATACTCCCCACGCCTCGTTCGGCCTTGTCTTTCGTGCTCTTCTTTTTTTTGTATTTCTTGCCTTAGTTTTAATGCTCTAATAACATCAACTTGGGTGTTACCATGTTGACTCAATGTTGACGAAATACTATTTGATAGTAGAGTGTGATTAAACGTGTTCGTACCAAAAGCATCATCTTCAAATCCAGGTTCAATAGGAAGCAACGTTTTCCTAACTTTTGAAGGTAAATCGGATAATTGACGCAGAGCAAAATCTACATTTCCTATTAATACTAAACCCCTATTTAACTCGCCTTTCGCTGCAATAAGTGATTTCATAATTACATCTGTAGGGTACTGATTATGAGCTCGCCTCAATTCAACAGCTTTACGCCAAAATGCAAGTTTATCCTCAAATGATGCCCTTATACTGAATATATTTTCTATAATATTTTTACTTTTACTATCTGTATCATCACGACGTTGATTTTTTAATATAATCAAGTTTTTCTTCCTCCTAGATTCTAGCCTCCGATGTATAGCTTTACGAAATGCATCTTGTAATCTATATGTACGATATTTATGCTGTATGACGTATGCTGCTCTTTGGAATCGTTCCCAACGTAATAATATTACCCTTTTTCTGGCTAATTTGCTTCGAGTATACTTTTGTAATATCAGTGCCAGAGATTCCAACGTTTTAGCATCTACAATCCATTTCTTCGTCTCCATTTAGGGCACTTGGTGATATCTGAGATACTTTTACTTCTGCGGTGAAAGACCACAATTATTGTGGCACAATCCGGCAATGATAATGGAAATGAAACAACCAAATGTTAAATTTAACAGCTCAAATCGGGTCCGGTTCATCGGAACCGATTAACTCCATGTTATAAAGTATGATTTTGATAGAAATATTCGAAATTGTATAAGCACAAATGAAATCAATCACTTTTTAATCTAGAATACTTAGAAAAATGTACATAAATATATCAATAAAGAAGCTCCTATGTAACTAGCTAGTTTTTACCGTTTTACTAGTTTGCATAATAATAGGTATCAAGCGCTGCACTAGTATATTCTATTGGTCTAGAATATTCTTTTGTTGACGCAATTGCTAGGATGAGGAACTGGTCGTAATAACCCGTTTTGGACAAAACCAGGATTGGTAGAAGCTCTTGGCCGACTGTGACAACCCACGAGCGAAGCAGAAGATTAAAATGTTCGAGGAGTTTACTGACTTGCTGAACCAACTCGAGCAAGATCAAACTTTGTTTGAGAATCTGGCGGAAAGGTAAATTTTGTTACCACTATACTTATCAATCTTTTTCTTATACTTATGCTAATTTAGTGGAGATTATCAAGATAAAGTTCATAAAAAAATAATTGAAACTGGTGCTAGAACTATAGAAATCTTAAAAGAGTTTAGTAAATATGTTGGTAAAGGGTATTCTGCAAAATGTTCCCAAGATGATGATGCCAGGAGATTAGTATCAATGTTCAACACAGCGATGAAAGATTACACTGAGTTATTAATGCCTAAAAAGGTATTTGGAGGATTGTGCTCTTGTTTAAAGCCAGCTAGGTCAGGAACGGTCTACGAAAAACGATATTTTAATGTAAGGTCACAACTAGTTCAGGCGAAGTTAGGTGGTGTTGCAGCTGTAATTGAAATGAAGGGGGAAAACTTATTCGATGATGCACAATCATATATTAAATATGCCAAAGATTTAAATTCTATTCAAGACTTGCTTGTGGGAATAAAAAGTAATAAAGCAACGGATCAAGGCAGAGAGCAAGCAAAAAATGAATTAACCGGTGCGGTTGAAAAAATCAAACAGTTTTTAAAAGCGCACGATAAAATCATAGAAGAATATTATGATGAATCTCAGCGAAGGGTTAAGGCGGCACAAGAGTTACTGACAAATAGTAATAATACTAGACGAAGTAAACAAGTTAATGATGTAACTGATAAATCTGGAGCAGTTCCAATAAGTAATAGAACTCTTGTTAAAGTTCAGTCTAGTTTGCAAGAAATAATGAACTCCGCAGCTTCAGTATCAGACAACAAAGCTCTAGAAGCGCTTAACGATATAAGTGATTTGGAAAAGGATTTAAAAGAAGAAAATGATAAGTGTGTGAAACATTTAAAGGTACTGAAACAAGACATGTTAAATTTAGGTCTTGATGATAAATTTGACGAAGTTAACAATGGCTGTGTGCAACTAAACACAGATGCAGTTAGCAAATTAAAATCTGGCACTAAAAAATGGAAATTAATAAAAGAACAATCGCAACCAAGAAAAGTTGTAGAATTTGTTGATGAATCCAGTATATCTGGTGTTGTATCAAATGCGGGCAGTAGTGCTGTTAGTAAATTTAAGGAAATTGGGGAAAAAGTTGTTCACAACCCTACTACAGTTCCCGGTGACATGATTGAAGGCATTGGTGGTGTTATGAAAAGCACCTTTAGTGCCATGGATAAAGCAGCGTTAGGAGCAGTTAGTGGTGCTGTTACTTTGGGTAAAAAGTTAACTGGCCAAGAAACCGGTGATAGTGCATCTGCATCTAGTAACGGTAGTAAAACATCTTTAACTTCAAAAAGCACTACTGGTAGTACCAATAATAAAAAAAAAGCTGCACCGCCATCAAAGAAAAAATAAATTGATAATTATCATAGTAATAAAATACTGTTATTTGTATGTTAAAAATATTGACTTTTATGTTTACATAATATTATTTTGATACTTTGTTGTTTGGCATTGAATACGGTAAAATCAATAATTTGGCAAATTTAATTTGTCAATTTGACATAGACGGTACGTACGGTTGGGTTTGATATTTTTATCATGGTTCGGAAAAACGAAATACCTGACAAACGCACACCATCAATATCAAATCTGTGTCTATAAGGCGAATAAATCAGCGATATTCTTTATATTTTCAGTGACATGTATCGCTTCGCTAAATCCGCATCCTTCTATCGTCATTTAGTACGCAGAGATAACTGTAGAAGTGTAAAGAGCGCAGTTGTATATAGTACTATTAGCACAAATGACAGTGACAACTCGGGATCAAATTGGCGTTACTCAAATGCTTTTGGGTTATTACTTATTAGTTTGTATGGGATATATAATCTAGTCAACAATAAATCTGAAAACTGTGGCATTGTTGGCGTTGTTGGTAATGATGATGATGCCACGGGTTTTCTGTTAGAAGGACTCACAATATTGAGAAACAGGGGATATGACTCTGCTGGAGTAGCTACTGTTGGATCCAGTTCCATTAAAATAACGAAATATGCATCAAGAGAATCAACCGCTGACAGTATAGATTTAGTCAGATCCAATAGCAGCAAGCACCTCGGTCATACTATTGGTATCGCTCATACTCGTTGGGCCACCCATGGTGGGAAAACTGACCAAAATGCGCATCCCCATACTGATGCTAAAGAAAGAATAGCTTTAGTTCATAATGGAACAATAAACAATTCTTACGACTTAAAGAAAGAACTTCAAGGTAAACTTACTTTATTGTCCTAAAATATATGACTATGATCTAATCTGTAATTATATACTTAGCTCAAGGAGTTATTTTTAAATCAGAGACTGATACTGAGGTTATTGCCCAGTTAGTAGGCGTCTATTTAGATAAGGGTTTGAGTACTAAAGATGCTGTCTCTAGTGCTCTTGGTCGTTGTGATGGTAGTTGGGGTATTGCGGTTATAAATAAAAGCGAACCGAGTGAAATAATTGTAGCTTGTAATGGTTCCCCAATTGTTATTGGAATCGGGCAAGGTAAAACATACGTAGCATCCGAGACATCTGCATTTAGTCGATATACTAAAAGTTACATTTCGATGAAAGATGGTGAAATCGGTGTTATTAAAGCTGGAGCATCCACTTTAGATCTTTCTAGAGTCCAAACGGCTCCTGAGCATGACGTTTTATTGACTCCTGATCCATATCCACATTTTACTATAAAAGAATGTTTAGAGCAACCTGAGGCAATTGCGAGAGCATTAAGTTATGGTGCTAGAATGAATGGTAAACGAGTTGTGTTAGGTGGCTTAGACAAAAACATAGATTCCATGTCTTCAATTAGAAATATGCTTCTTACAGGTTGTGGAACTTCGAGACATGCTAGCGAGCTTGGTGCAAAAATTATGAGAGATTTAGATTGCTTTGATAGTGTTTCTACTTTAGATTCTGCTGAAGTTAGAAGAACTGATATTCCAAAGCATTATGGTGGATTGCTTGCTGTATCTCAAAGTGGTGAAACTAAGGATGTGTATCGTACTGTTAAATTAGGAGAAGAACAAGGTGTTCCTTGTATATCAGTTGTTAACGTAGTGGGATCTTTAATTGCAAGATCTACTGGTCTTGGAGTTTACTTAAATGCTGGTAGAGAACACGCAGTAGCATCCACTAAAGCATTTACTAGTCAAGTCACTGTTTTGGCGCTTATTGCGTTATGGTTTAGACAAACTAAAGAAGATAAGGATAAACTACCAGAATTAGCATTAAAAAAGGAATTGTTGGAGTCGTTGCAAAGAATGCCCATTTCATTCGGGATGGCACTAAGATCGCGCGATATTTGTAAAAAAGTTGCTGCTGAGTTGATGGAGAAAGAAAGTTTGTTTGTATTAGGCAAAGGTTATGCTGAACCAATTGCTCTTGAAGGTGCATTAAAAATTAAAGAAATGACATATCTCCACGCTGAAGGTTACAGTGGTGGTGCTTTAAAGCACGGACCATTTGCCCTAATTGAAGGCAAAGAAGGAAAATTTGGTCAAACTCCTGTAATAACTATCATATTGGATGATGAGCATGCTGCACATATGCGCACTGCTGCTGAAGAAGTTAAAGCCAGAGGTGCTAAAGTTTATGTGATTACTGATAATCCAAGATTAGCATTAGGTCTCGACAATGACCCTATAATCATACCTAATAATGGTCCATTAACAGCTCTTATTGCATGTTTGCCGTTGCAACTAATAGCGTATGAACTTGCTGTCATGAAAGGGATTAATCCGGACGTCCCTCGTAACTTGGCAAAAGCCGTCACTACTGACTAATCATTTGATAATTGTATATTTGTTGTAATTCACGCTTTTAAGCAGATGAGATGCGAAGTCTTAACCTATCTATCTCAAATAGCCCCCTTTGATATTTATAAATCCGAGTCACTAACTAGATGCGGAATCGCTGAAAAAATTCTCAAGTCCCTACCTACTAGGTACTGAATTTCAATGTAATGAACCTGAGTGGAATTGATTAGTTGTGAGCTAAATGGTCAAATTTGGTGAAGACTCTCAAGTTTCGGAGAGGTCTTTATTGATTAGATTACATTTTATTTTTGCAAAACTTAGTACAATAATTTCAGCCACGAATGGATTTAAGATCGTGTTAACCTGTATAATTTATCGAATCGCTGCTTTCTTATTACTAAGAACAACTTTTGTCCCAGATGAGTACTATCAGTCAGTTGAACCAGCGTTTAAATTTGTTTATAGTGATAATAATAAGTTAGTCATACCACCATTAACTTGGGAATGGCAATCAGAATACAGAATTAGAAGCTATATACCTATACTTCATTACATTCTATGTTTTCGTCTACTTAAAACATTAAGTATAGATTATTCATTTTTGATCCGGAATGGACCAAGATTTATGCAAACACTTTATAGTATCATCGGCGATTTATCACTATACTCTACAAGTAAAATACTATTTGTAAGTGAAGATATCGCTAGAGATATTGTTATTGTTAACTTATTCTCATGGAGTGGGACTTATTGTATGAGTCGGACATTAATTAATTCATATGAGACTGTATTGCAATATATTGGAGTTTTATTATGGATTATTTGCATGAAAAATCAGTCAAAAAAACTATGGTATAATGTTTCATACATCGTTTTAGTAACGATTTCTATATATTCCAGGCCAACATCTTTTCTGTGGTGGGTTATCCCTATGATTGTATATTTAACGACAGACAAAATGCGTATAGTCTATTGTACTTTGATTGGATTATTTACGTGTACCGTGTGTATTGTAATTGATAGTTATCACTATAATAGTACATTTAACTATCCTGACAATGGCTTATATACTTATGATGGTAGTATTAAAATTATACAATTGATTCTCAGCCAAATTAGTGCTTTGAAGATAACAATAACTCCCCTTAATTTTTATATTTATAATGTTCATCAGAATTATGCTGAATTGTTTGGCGTTAAAACTTGGTATTGGACTCTTATTGAAGGCTTACCTGTTATTTTAGGTTTTTATACCCCATTTATATTTTATGAACTATTTTTATATTTGACACGTGGATTTTGTAGTATTACTGATGTTACCTTATTAAATTATCTTGTATTTTCAGCTTCATTTTATGCAATTACATTAAGAATTGTGACATCTCATCAAGAATATAGGTTTTTGTTACCGTGTCTTCCATCTATACATATTTTACTTGGAATTAGGTATAACCAAATGAACAAATACAGATCCAAATGGAGAATCCTATACTTAGTTATCTTTGTGTTGAACGTAAGTTTAGCGAGTGTATTGCTTACTTCGCATCAACATGGCACCGAAAATTCATTTAATTATTTAGTAAACCATATAAAGACTAAAAATTATAATATTCAGGAACCTAATATTATTAATGTATACGTTGTGGCGCCCTGCTATAGCTTTCCCGGATATTCGTATATTTATGATAAATATCAACCAGATATTCAGCTTCGCTTGCATTCTTTAAACTGTGATCCGTTACAGTCGCAACGATTAGTTACCGGGAGTGATATATACAATTCATTGAAGCTAGAAGTGGATGATAGTATAAGTGCGACTTTTTGCCATCAAATTGATTACATAGTAACTTTTGATGCGTATAAAGAAAACTTAAAGGATATTATAAACAATGAAATTTATTATGAATTGCATTCTATCAGACATTCGTTTTTTAAGTATGATTATGACGATCCAAATGACAACAAATTTGTAAGTATCTACTCCACAGAAGGTCAAAGTTGTTCAAGTGTATAAGATATTGTAAAGTTATTTATTTTTTGTAATATATGTTATTTTATTTAACGTACAATTTTACATCATTATTGAGCTATCTTAATGCAAAAAAATCGCTATATACATCCGTAATTATAAGTATATTCCTAGATCTTGTTGATTAATACTACCATCTAAAGTGATGTATTATTACTGTTACGTTTTACGCCCATAGGCGCAGATGTAACTTGGCGAGTTCTTGCAATTTCATTAGACTTGGCTTGCTCCGATTCAATTGATGATTTTGGCTTGGCGCTGAGAGTTCTGCATGGATTTAATGAGGACATTATTGATCCAATCATAGTATTATTATTCCTCACTAAGCCAGTTTCATTCACTTTAGCATTATTGATCGTTTCGCGCATATGTTGATAAGCACTAGATGCTTTTGTCAATTTTTGTTGTGATGTTGCGGAAGTATAATTGGTCACGGATATATTCCCAGATAATAATCCTTGGGAAGGTATAGTATTCATCGGAGTACTGCGTTGTATCAATCTTCGTTCACCATCATTCATCTTAATTGCGCTGATACCTTGACTTGTTTGAGTAGCAGGTGTAAGCACAGACTTTTCGCTATCCTTATGCGACGATGCGAATTTGTTACTTCCTTGTTTAACTTGTTTGGTCTTTTCATTACTTTTAATGTTTTGAATCATATTGGCATGACCTTGAATTAATTGATCCTTGGTATCAACTTCGCTTTCGATTCTAGAATTAGTTTCATCGGAGCGACTTTGACTTGGAAATGCATCTCTGTTTGAAACAATCTGCTGTTTGGAATTAGAATTGCCTAATCTTGACATTTTTGCACCTTTTGGTTGCGTTTCAATTTCACTAGCAGGTTCTTGATTATCTGTGTATGAATTTCTCCTCTCTCTAGAATAAGCGTCAGTTTTTGCAGGTATTACATTGGTAGGACGTTTCATCTCTAAATCATTTACATTACCACGAGATGCACCAGATAACGTAATTTTATTCTGTGCAACATATTGCGCATCACTTAATTTGCACTGAAGAACTTCTTCGTGAATACTATGTTTTAAATCTTGAACAGAAAATTTTGCCATTTCAAAGTCAAATAAACTAGCATTGGGTTTACTTAAATAGTTAATGGAGTAATCACATAACTCTTCGGCTCCATGTAAATACTTAAAATCTAGTGAATCTGCGGCACTTGGACGTACAAAAGGATTCACTGCAAGTAAAGCTTCAATTAACTCTAATGCATCTGCTGTTGCATCCGGAATAATTAGAGAAAGTGATTGCTTAGGATATCTACAGCGTTTCATTAAAAATGACGTTGCCTCCTCAGGTAATGGATACCCCAACTCTTTGGGGTGGTCAAAGCCAAGAATTTCAAAAATAAGCTGAACTTGATTTGCGTGAGACTTGCCGGGAAACAATGGTTTTCTTTTGATCAATTCAGCTAATATACAACCGATTGACCATAAATCAATTGAATCACTATAGGGACGATTTTGAGCTAATAATAACTCGGGACAACGATACCAACGAGTAACAACATATTCTGTCATGGGATTTGCGCAATTATCTCCTTTTAAGGTGCTTTCGCTCATAAACCTTGCTAACCCAAAATCAGTGATGCGTAATCTACAGTCTTATATGCAAAAAAACGTTAGCAAAATAATAATTAATTTTAGTAAATGTAAAGTACCTTTAGAAACTAGAATATTTCCAGGTTTTAAATCTCTGTGGAATACTCCAATTGAATGCATTGCCTTAATTCCTTCCAGCATTTGTTTCGTGAAACACTTGTAGTGCATATCAGTTAGAGGCTGTTTGCTTTGGATAATATGGTGGAGATCACAATCCATTAGTTCCATATACATATACAATTCTGTCTTTTCATCAAATAGGCTCAAGCTATATAAAGTGATGATATTTGGATGTGCTCCTAATAGCTTTAAAAGACGAATTTCACGCAGTGTATGTCTGGCATCCCACTCATCATTAGCATATGGTCTTATGCGCTTTATGGCAATTTTGCATCCTCGAACACTATCGATAGCTGTAACTACAACTCCGTAAGACCCTTTCCCCAATAAACGTGATTCTTGTAGATTATATCGAGGAGAAATGGTAAAAGTATGTCCTTGGACAACTGTTCCTTTAACTTCTTCGACTAGTGCCATGAAATGAGTATATCGCCAGTTAAGAGAGAAGTTAGGCAAGTGACGTCCGGCGGCTTTGTTGCTGCCTTCTCTGACTCTAGACCGCTGCGCACTTCGAATGTAATTGATATTTTTGTTTTCAACTGTTCTTGCAAAATTTTATTGAAAAACCCGGCCCAGGCCTACCTCGTTAAGTTAGAATTAATATAGAAATCGGATTTGGGCATTATCTTTTGGATGACTACAGGGGTTTAAGGTTCTATCTCTAGATACCCGGGAGCCTCAATATCTATACTAAATGACTAGTTTTTTAATTTTGTTTTTTAATTTACTTAAATGTAGAAAAGATTTTGCAGCGCATGAAATTATGCATTTGTTCTTTTGTCAGATTGTGTATGAATTGCATTTTACATTCATAACCCAGTGTGCCCTCTGTACCGTTTACTTTCATCAGGTCGTGACTCGTGAACCTCACCTCGGTATCACGAAAAAACCTGCGGTGTCAATCTACCAATGACTCACCCTGCGCTGAAAATGTTCCCTATTTTACAGAAAGTAATAGATAGTATCAGACCTCTAGCTCCATTTCTGAATAACGTTTCTGATGAAGCTATCTTGTCTGCAATCGTAGCCGTTGTTACAGTAATTATATTCAATTTATTTTTCAGTCGAAGTAAACGTCAACCAGTTGCTATAACTGATGACTGGCAAGATTTTCCATTGATTGATAAAGAGGAAATCAGTCATGATGTGCGACGTTTTAGGTTCGGACTTCCAAGTAAAGACCATATTATGGGTATACCAATTGGTCAACACGTCAGTCTAAAATTTGTCGGTAGCGACGGTGAAGTACTTAGATCTTATACACCGACTTCTTCAAATGATGACAAAGGTTTTATGGATTTAGTAGTTAAAGTATATCGTCCTAATGATAGATTCCCAAAAGGTAAATTTACAAATTTATTTCGTCATACATATATGACCTAATCCTAAATTTACTGTTTCACGTAGGAGGTTTAATGAGCCAATACTTAGATAGCTTAAAAATCGGAGACAAAATTGCGATGAGAGGGCCTAAAGGTAGCTTGGAATATTTGGGTCAAGGCAAGTTTACGATCACAAAAAGTGTTAATGGACAAAAGGTAGCAACAGCATATACCAAGAAAAATATTGGTATGATTGCTGGGGGAACAGGAATAACCCCAATGTTACAAATAATCAGAGAGATATTAAAGAATCCTCATGATAAGACGAAATTGTGGCTTATATTTGCGAATCAAACAGAAAGTGACATATTATTGAGGAAAGAATTAGAGGAAATTGACAGCAATAGATTACATTTATGGTATACATTAGATAATCCACCGGCCAATTGGAAATATAGTAAAGGATTTATTAACACAGAAATGTGTAAGACACATTTGCCACCTGCAGGTGATGATACCATGATCTACGTCTGTGGTCCGCCTCCAATGATTAAATTCGCGTGTGAACCAGCATTTAAAGATCTTGGCATTAAGAGTGATCAGTGGTATGCATTTTAGGTTTGATTTAATTAGTTGATTGATTTTAATTTCATCATTATGCTGCTCATTTTTTATATATTCAATTTTGAAGTCGGTGTAATAAATAAGTAAATAAATTTGTTACGATGAATATATACAATTGTTGGAATACAAAATATACTACATTATTCTTTCACAAATTTAACGTTTTACCGCGGTTGATTTCGTTTTTGTGCCTTGAATAGATACACCTCCAATTGAAAGTCCTTTACCGCCGATTGATAATGCTGCAGCATCATCAAATACGCCCTTGCTAGAAGGTTTTTTTGCCGTTTTATGAGATAACATCAAATCCTTGAATTCATTGAAGTCACCAAAAGATAATAATAAATCAAACATTTCCCCGCCAATTTCATCTTGGCGAGTGGCCAACATCGTTTCAAACTTTTTCATTGAAAATCCTGGAACTTTAGTCCTTAATTTTTCATCTAATATATTCTCAATGAGCGCAGTGTACTCATTGAAAATTTGCGTATATACCACTTTATTTTCTTCTGAATCATCGAAAACTTCTGTACGATATGTAATAAATAACTAAATGTTATGAAATAAATTTTACAAGAGAATCGTACCGCAATGTTTATCACAAAATGCATTTTGTAAAGACGTAAATCCGCTTGTCTCATCCACTAATATTTCCTCCAATGCTCCGACGATTCTGTCAAATTCATTGTCCTCTGAAGTGCCTCCGCGGCCAATTATCTCTTCTGGCTCGTCTTCGTCGGCATAAATTTCGTCAAAGTTTGATTTACTTTCCATCGTAATCGTTTTTAAAAATGAAAAAAAAAAAATTAAATTTCCAATGAGGGCCGGGCCGTAAAATGCAATGAACGGTCTCAATAGTTTGAATCATAAGATTAAATGAACATTATATTACCTCTTCAATGGCGTAATGTGATTACACATTGCGCACGAACTGCAAACTAAAAATTGTCTTTTCAGGCCATTTTAGTGCTAATTCAACATTTAAATTAATTTATATTTGATATTTCTACTTATGGTTATCATTCTGTCTGTAATAGTTTTCTTAATCATTCGGTCAATACATCAATTGCACTTAGGTACTGGTATGGTACCGGTGCATAATTATGTCAATTATTTAATTATTTTATGATAATTTGGCTAAATTTCTGTCATTAAATTTGAGTCAATTTTTGGAAATTGCAACCAAATTTTGCCAATTGAATTACGTGGCATCGATACTAAGAGTGGGAATCATAACAACAAAAGCGAGAACCGTAATAGTAGTGGCAATAGAAGCAACAACTGTAATAGTATCGATAATAATAACAATAGCTGAGAAGAGCGAGGAAAAGAAAGGTTACAAATACGTAATTCCTAATCTCTCGAAACTATAGTATTATTAGCTGCATTAGTGTTTCGAAAAAAAATATAACATCCCAAAAATATTTATCGCCAATTTATACACATCTTGATATTACAAAATATGACAGAAAAATTCTCGCATACTGGAGCATTTCGTTTGGATAAAGATGCTTATGAATATGGTCAGTTTGTGGTGACAACTAATCAAGTAAAGTTTGTTCCAAATGACTCAAAAGATATCCATCGGTATTCATGGGCTACT
>JACCDO010855416.1_pt1 | contig 34689 bp, 35 predicted proteins | sample 7446101 | NCBI WGS metagenome assembly JACCDO01 (sample SAMN15323440, study PRJNA562643) | freshwater metagenome | isolation source: river surface water | place: USA:Blue River Watershed | collected 2017-08-16 | reverse complement strand
CCTGATAGTTTCCTCTAAAATACCATAGTCTTTTTTTTAGATAAGACATTAAACCTAAAACTATCAGGAATTTTACTAGGAGCTAAAAAAATTTCATAGCTAAAATTTAGCATTTTTTTAGCATTTTCGAATAAATTTAAACAAATTTTTCTTTTATAAAAATAAACATAATTGTCTCACATTAAAAAAATGCATTTATGCAATATTTGTAATTATTTAACACCTTATAAATCAGATTTGAAAAAGCATTATCTATCAGAAAAACATCAGATATTAAATACTGATGATTGTATTATTACACAATATGATATTGATAAATTATTAAATGAACATGAAGGATTATTTAATATTATGGCTAATAATACTCAAAATAATAACATCCATTATCATAATGAACAATTTATGAATCAAAACAATGAAATTTTATTTTATAAATGTGTTACATGTAATAAAATATACAAACACCAAAGTAGTTTTTCCAGACACAAAGTAAAATGTAATAAAAAAACTAATAAAACACCCAATAGAATTGAAATCGAAATGGAAAAAATTAAATCTGACCATGAAATCATTAAAAAAGATTTGGAAATTGCTAGATTGAAAACTGAATTAACAAATAAAGATTCTAATGTTAAAAATTTACAAGTTCAAGTTAATAATGCTGATAAAGTTAATTTACAAAACAATACCATTAATAATAATGTTAAAATATCGAAAATACAATATTTAAATGTTAATTTTGGAGATGTTATTGATATTAACACATTTATTACTAATTATAAAAATGAATATGGTTTAACAAATAAACAAACAGAAACTTTATTAGACAATTATAAAAATGGTGGAATCAATTCTTGTATATCAACATTGGTTTATTATTTAAAAGAAAGTGCAATTCAACAATATAAAGAAATAAAAGGAAAGGAGATATCAAAGGTTGATATTATTTTACCTTTTATTTTGAGTGATAAATATTTAAGAGAGCACTTTGAAAAAAATGTAAGCGGTGAATGGGATAAAACAACTATGATTGATAATATTAAAACTATTGTAGGAATTACAGATGACCATATTTATAAACACCATAACACATATATGCAATTATCAGACCCACAAAAGAAGAAACTAATAAATGGTGTATTAAAGGCTTCTGGTTATTCTCAATTATCACAACTATCATCACCAGATTTATATAAAATTAAAGAAGAACCGAAAACAGAACCGAAATCTATTGAAAATGAAAGCACAACTAATAATACTACTTTAATTTCTATAAATTCTAATGCAAATATAACTGACAAAAATGAAAATACAAATCTTGAAAGTAATTTATCAGAAAATCAAGAAATTAAAATAGCTATAATATCTGAATCTTAAAATAAAAATTATAAAACCATCATGTTCTAGATACTTATAATCCCTTTACTTTTTTTAATTATAAAACCATAAACTGCAATTAAACTGTTTAACTGAGAAAATGAACTAAAAAAAAATAAAGACTAAACTAGTAACTAGAATTATTTTTTTCCAAAAAAGTAATATCAAAAAGGATAAATTGTAAAATATCAATTCTAGATACACTAGAGTCTTATTTTTTAATTATAAAACCATAAACTGTAATTAAACTTTTTAAATGAGAAAATGAACTAAAAGAAAAATAAAGACTAAACTTGTAACTAGAATTTACTTTTTTGGAAAAAGTAATATCAAAAAAGATAAAATATAAATATACAATTCTAGATAATTATACCCCTTTTTATTTTTTTATATATATATTTGCAAAATCATTCGAAGGATTGTTTTTCATTAATACCATATAAACAAATAGATATACAATAAAACCAAATAATATTATTGCTAATGCTAATGGATTTGCTTTAAAAAAAATTATTCCCATAATAAACAGATAACAAAATTGAGTAAAAAAACCTGCAATCGATACAATAAATTCATTATTCGGAGTGTTTTTAGATATTTCATATGATGTATTAACATTATTTGCTTCAATGTAACCAATAAAAGGAATATAATATAATTTGGGTATATTTACTTTTCCATTTTTACTTGTCAATGCATGTGCTAATTCATGAACTATTGCTGACAATTGAACAATATATAAAAACAGTAATATTGATATTATTATTTTGATATATTTATAATTATTCAATGATGGTAAAAATGGAGGAACATAGTATTGTGTTAAACACAATACTATAGACATTATAATAACATAAATCAATGGAAAAATGTTTATTTTTTGCATTTATTATAACATACGAAAAATGCACAATCACTGTTTAATTTTTATTTATTATTTTTTTCTTTTTCTTCATATAACTCACTATCTTTATTTGTCCGAGCTATTCTACGGAATAAACCAATAAATCCAGAATAAAAGCGTTCTCTTACTCTTTCTTTTATGTCATCTGGTATATTTTGATTATTTTCAATTGATTGAAAAACCAAGTGTTTTAATCTTTCATGTCTAGTTAATTTATCATATTTATATTTAGTTCCATTTGGTAAATCTTTATATTTTTCTTTTCTAATATCGAATATTATTTGTTCTATAATTGGAATACCTACAAAATTCTTACCATATAAATGTTTTATTAGTTTATCTTCTACATATTCACAATCTCTAACATTACGAATACCATTATTATATTTTTGATTTTTTTTATTTCCATAATCAAAAGAATCAATTCTACAATCTATATTATAAGCATTTCCTCCAAATTGTAATAATTTTTTTGTTTTAAGTTTATTATTTTTCTTTATTTTTTTGCTTTTAATTTTATGTTTGCTATTGGTTAACATCATATTAGTATTTATTGAAATTATAGAAAATAATTACAAATTACATAAAAAAAATTAAAAATATAATTTATCTTTATTTAGATATTTGGATAGAAATAAGTTAGAATTTAATGACAATTTTTAACTTATTATAACTCATTTATATGAATTACTAATCTATCATTATCATCAAGTTCACTTGGTAAATAATAGTATCTATCTATACGATTATTAAATTCTTCTAACAATTTTTCAGAACTAATATCTTCCCAATTACACATTTCATTAGTTTTATTTGGGCCTTTACCAAATAATCTTGCATCATCGATAATAATTATTGCTTCATCTTTATGATTTAGATTTATAGCTTTAACTTCTTCTAATAAAGGACAATCTTTTTCACCTTTTCCTGTGTTACCTGCACTCCAATGTCCATCTAAAAAAAATATAGATTTACCATTTACATTTTGTAATACATTTTTTAATTCTTTTAAGCTATCCCCTAAATAAAATACAATTTTATCTCCTTTGTAATTATTTTTAATATTATGATAAAACTCCGGTTTAATCTCTATTGTATATAATTTTGAAAAAAAAGGTTCCATATTTATTATTGTTTCACCCATATAAGTCCCTGTTTCTATAAAATTTGTATATTTTTTATAATCATCTTTTAATAAGTTTAAAAAATTATTGTTAATACAAGGCATTTTTTAGTTATAATATTATAAGATTATAATATTAATAAATAAACGTATAATTTTTACAAGCTAGTAAATAATAAATATTTATTATATTATAGTAAAAATAATAACAATTTATAAAAGCAAAAAATAACATGTCATATTTAATATTTCCAAACCAATTATTTGAATTAAAATATTTTCCAAAAGATACTACTCCAACAGTTGTTCATTTATTGGAAGAACCAGTTTTTTTTGGTTATCGAAAAGAAAAAATGAATTTTAATAAACTGAAATTAATACTTCATAGAGCTTCAATGAAATATTATGAAAATTATTTAAAGAAAAATGGAATAGAAGTTCATTATCATCAATTTAATGACCTAGAAAAGGATAAAAAATATAAATCAATACCAAAAACTAAAAATCTATTTACATTTAGTTTAACTGACCATTTATTAACTGAAAAAATAAATAAAAATTTTAAAAATAAAGATGAAGGTATTACTATCCTAGAAAATCCTAATTTTTTAATGTCAGAAAAACAATTAGAAAGTTATAATTCAAAAAATAAAACCAAGAAAACAATTATTCATGCTAACTTTTATAATTGGGTAAAATCTGAAATTAATGTTTTAACTGAAATAAAATCATATGACACTGAAAATAGAAATCCTTTACCAAAATCTATTAAAATACCAATTCTAGATACATCAATATCATCGTCAAAAAAAGAAGAAAAAAAATATTTAACCGAAGCAATAACCTATGTCAATGAATATTTTCCAAATAATTGTGGACCTTCAGAAATGAATTTAAAAACATGTTGGTTTCCAATATCTCATTCTAGTGCTAGAACATGGCTTTTAAATTTTATTAAAGATAGATTAGACAAGTTTGGTGATTATCAAGATGCTATAAAAAAAGAAACTAACTTTGGTTCACAAACCTTATTTCACTCTTTAATTGCACCAATGTTTAATATTGGATTATTATCACCTCATCAAATTATTGAAGAAGTATTAAAAGTAAAAAACAAATTTCATATCAATAATATTGAAGGCTTTCTTAGACAAATAATTGGATGGAGAGAATATCAACGTTATTGTTATTTACATTATTATGAAAAAATGACAACTTCTAACATTTTTAATAATAATAATAAATTAACATCCTCATTATATGATGGAACAACTGGAATACCCCCTGTAGATGATGCTATCAAAACTGCATTTGAACATGGTTATTTACATCATATACAACGTCTAATGGTGATATCTAACTTTTTTAATTTATTGGAAATTCATCCTCATGAAGCTTATAAATGGTTTATGGAATTTTCATTGGATTCTTATGATTGGTTAATGATACAAAATGTTTATTCAATGGGAATGTGGGCCGATGGTGGTTTAACAATGAGAAAACCATATATTTCAACTGCAACTTATATATTTAATATGAGTAATTATACTAAACCAACAAAAAAAGAACTGGAGAAAGAAGGAAGTTTAGACTGGACGGAAATATGGAGAGCTCTTTTTTATAGAAAATTAATCAAACATCAAAATATTTTTTCAAAAACACCATATATTTTTCAAATTAAAAGTTGGAATAAAATGGATAAAGAATCACAAGATGAATTAGATAATCTAGCATCAACTTTTATCAAAAAAATAAAGAAAAATTAAAAAAAATATGTATGATAATTTACAAATCTATTTTATGGTATAAATTCAATATCTTTTCCACTTGTGAAATGAGTGAAATAATTTAATTTAATATAATTAATTACAGCTACTTTTTTAAGTTCAATTGGTAAATTATTAAAAAATGGATAAAATAACTCTCTCCAAAAGAACCATACACAATTGAATCTTTCATCAATCCAATAAATTAAATCATTATCAATTAAATAACTTGATAAGATACTTTGGTCATCTTGATGAAATTGTAAATAATTATTTATATTTTTATCATACAGTTCCGTTATCATTTTTGCATGATATTTTGGTTGATAAATAACCATACCACTATTCATATGGTCATTATAATTTTTGTCTTCTCCTGATAATTTATACCAATCTTTACCAGTTCTTTCCCATCCATTTCTAATTTGAATATATTCACGCCATTCATAATTTCCTAGATATTTTCTTTCATTAACACAACCAACTTTACCCTCTGGTATGTCTGTTAATGGTAAAGGAGGCGAATGTGGATTTACATAAATATCCGAATCAAGAGCAACAACGTAATCATATTCTTGGTATTTTTCAACAATTAATAACTTTTGCCATAAAAATTTCTTTCTATCAATTTGGCTTTCATGTCGTAACATTTCATTTAAAATTATTAAATCATAATTATGTTTTTGACAATAAAATTGCAATGTTTTTTTAAATTTAGCATCAAATGATTTAATATATTTATCACCTACAACAAACACAACAATAGCTACTTTCATTTTAGAAATGGTTTTATTTTATATGAGTCGTAAATTTGTTATATTTTATTTTTCAATTTATCAAAATTATAAAATTCTTCTTAAATAATGATGAACTTACCAATTGGAACTCATTACTTATTTACATTATTTTTGATATAATGGGAACTGTATTTTATGTTATAGCTTCATATTATCATTTACACCGTTGAAGATTTAAAATGCTGATTTTTAAATTATTCATATTTATAAAATAAGATGGTAAAACATAAAAGTGAAGATTATAAAACTATTGCTTTTGGATTAGTAATAGCCGCCTTTGTTATTAGTAATGTTGTAAATTAAAATAAAAAATAGAGCTTTTAATTTTCTTCAGGTTCTTCTTCATAATTTTTTTCTATGTATTCTACTTTTTTTTTTGTAAACTAGTCAACCACCAAACTATTTTTTCAAAAACACCTTATATATGTCATTTTAACCAATATTATAGATATTTTTGGTATTTTTAAGTTGTATTATTATTAAAAATTGATTTTGCTTAAATGTGTTACCAAAAGTAAAAAGTTTGACCCGGTTGTTCACCATGTCCTGCTCCAAGCCCACGCCTCTTCCCAACCTCGACGGGATGTCCCTCGAGCCTCTTCCCGACTTCAAAGGTCCGAAAATCAACCTCCTGCCGAAAGATGACGCTGCTGCTGTCACCCTTGTGCGGGTGATGGACATTGCCACTGGCAAGAAGGCCATGCCCTTTCTGCATGTGTGGTTCGCACTCTTCTACTACCGCGACTACATCAAGGACGCCAAGCTGACGAAGCTCTTTGAGCTTTCTCTCGTGTTCTCGCGCCTGCGCAACATGCGCCTGATGCGCAAGGTCAACGTCATCCTCGCCGAAAAGGGCTTGGTCCAGTTCAAGTTCACGCCTGCGATGGAAGAGCTTGAGAAGGACCTTGACCGTCACATCACCGAGGCTCGCGAGTTCGGGTTTGACCCGAGCAAGTACCTTGACGAGACGACCGACGACGATGACGTCCCGCAGTGCTCCAACGACTGGTGCTGCAAGCAGAACACGGAGCCCGGCAAGGCTAGCGACAATGTGGTGGTCATCACGGACTGCGACGGTGTCGACTGGTTTGTGCTGATCGTGCGCAAGAACGGCCCTGGTCGCAACCAGCTCGCGTGGGCCGGTGGCTTTGTCGACCCGAACGAGTCCTTTGAGGACTGCTCGGCTCGTGAGCTGGATGAGGAGATGGACATGTCGGTCCAGGGCTCCTACACCACCAGCAAGACCATCCTGCCCCACGTGCTTCACAGCGACTGGGACCCCCGGGGGAGGTTTGTCTCCGGCATGGAGGTCGGCGCCACCGTCACACACTTCAGCTTCCCCCGCAAGAAGTGAGTAAGCACCAACTGTCTCCTATGCATTATAGTATGTGTTACTGCTTCTCGCGGACATGTTACTATAGCTTAGATAAAATGAACATTTTTTTATTTTTTCTTTATTTTTGATAATTGATTCACAATATTTTGAATATGCAAAACAAACATTCGAATCAAGTAAAAAAAATAATAAACTAGATTACTTTAGTCTTCTTCATTTTCTTCTTCATTTTCTTCTTCATTTTCTTCTTCATTTTCTTCTTCATTTTCTTCTTCATTTTCTTCTTCATTTTCTTCTTCATTTTCTTCTTCATTATTTTCAGCTATATGAAGTTCTCCTAATACAACTTGGATTGTTTCCGAAAATTGTAAATTATTTTCTAGCATAATTTTTTCAATCCGGTTAGGATGCATTAGATATTTAGAATAACCTTCTTTAATAGCATTTTTAAACCTCTTAATTTGGCTTTCATATACTTCGCAACGAGATTTAACATCTTGTAACTTTTCTTGAAGAGGTGGTAAAACATTAAGATAAACATCATCCATATACATTTCATCTTCTAAAGTATGTTCGTAATCAGCACTTGGCCATACAGCATATATATTTGCCAGTTCAATTGCAATACCTCGTTTTAAATTTTTTTTGAGTTTTTTTAATGGTAAATAATAATCATATGGTGTTTTTTCTTGATTAGTTTCCATTTTTTTGGTTTTTTATATATAAAAATTATAAAAAACAAATTCAATTTTATGAATTATGATTTCTTTATAATATAGTTATTGGAATATTGTTAAATTTAGATGCGATTATTGAAAACCCAGATATGGAACCACAATATATATGTTCTGAATTTGTTAATAAATAAAATTCAGTTACAGCATCTAATATTTGCTGTATTGACGTATTTGTTAAACTAGTATGTCCTATGTTACAATTAGTTATGATAATTTGATTATATTTTTCTTTAATTTTTAGTTTATAACTATTATTATCGCAAAAAAATATGATATTTTTAGATTGGTTTTCTTCAATACATTTAAATAGTTTTTCTTCATCATATTTTCTTACGTCATTTTTAACCATTACAAAAGATTTATCAGTTTCTAAAAATTTATCACCTAATCTTAAATGTATTGAATTATAATTAATAATATCAGATGATAATAATTTTTTACTATTTAATTTAACTTCATCTGAAAAATAAAAAATATTATTAATATATTGTGGTATTTTCTCATAAGAAATAGAATTATAAAAAATCATTGGTTTAACAATATTATATACATTTTCGTGAAGATTTAACAATTGGGATTCATAATTAATTATTTGAATTTTTTTTAATTGATTTTTGGTAATATACATTTTGTCATATTTTAATCTAATAAATTGTTCTAATGGAATATTATTTATTAAATAATATAATTTATAATTATATTTGATACATATAATTAATGCATATATAAAAAACTTAATACAATCACCAATTCCACCTTCAGTTACATCAAAGCTGTAAACAACTATCTTTTTTAATTGTTCATAATTATTTATATATTGTTCCATGATTTTTATTTTTAGTGAATATAAAAATAGAAAAAAAACAAACGCTTTATTTTTGGATATTTTAGATAATTGTTCAATTAAAAATTACACCAACCGAAAAGAAAAATGAATTATCCTTCAATTAAATTTGTTCCATTATCTTCACTTACAGTATTTGGTTCTTTAAAAAATTTGTTAAATAAAAAGGTCGAGAATAAGACAAAACCAATTATTAACCCTATTTTATATTTATTATTATCTGTTTTTGTAATAAAATAACCAAAAACAATTGCCAAAATGACATAAACACCCATTTTATACATACCTTTATTGGTGTTTTGATTGGTTTTATTATCATTTTCCAATAAAAGTGTAGTTCTGGATGTTTCTTTTATTTCAGGAATAATTGGGGGTGATGATTCTGAAATATTATTTTTTTCATTTTTTTCATTTTTTTCTTTATTATCAGATGTTGAACCGATTTCTTGTGTTTTATTATTTTCTTTATTTTCCATTTTAGTTTATTTTATATAATCTAGGTTTTATAATAATCTAGAAAAGATAAAAATTAAAATAACTTAAAAAAATAAAATAGGTTCTTTTTGAGTAAAATTTAATCTAAAAATTGAAAAAAAAAATCAAATAAATATGAAATAAAATTCTTGAATCCTGTGAAATGTCATATTCATTAGACACCAGTATGGTGATGACCCATGCACGTGTGAAACAAATACGTGAACACATGAAAGGTTATCACAAGGTCTGGACGTTAATCGTTACCGGTAAGTTTGGATTTGACGTGTCTCGTCACACCAAAGAATGGTGGATGTCAGTCAAGAACCGTGACCACATTGCGATTTCTTTTGTATCCTTTCGGATTAATAAACATTACTATCAGTATGATGTCGATGACCATGTACCATCCGAATGGGTGGATGACATAAAAATGCGTATGTATGAAGTTCAACAAGTGCAGCTCAGCTACCTGAAACTTTAACTTTTTAACAGACACAATATTTTTTATATCAGAATTATATTATGTAAAATAGCATGATTTAATGATTAGCGTACTTAAAAATTGAAAATAATAAAATTTAAAATAGCATTGTAATTTCCTGACTTTCGTAACATGGCTTTTCCGTCACCATACGAGTTTACTGGCTCTACGAACGAGGAGCACGTGAAGAACTTCCGGCGCTTTATGAGTGGCCACACTGACATGTGGGACATCTTTGCAACAATGTCTTTACCGGAGCACTCACTCGCTGGTCAGAACGGACGTGCGAAGTATGCCGGGTTAAATTGGGACTCCTCGGAGACACTCTATCAGGCGGCGATCACAGTCATCAATTTTGAGATGAATGGTCTTCGCAACATCGAGGATTACATTCCTGGTGCGAAGCAAGCCATAGTCTTCATGTTGGCGGACGTTTATCGTCTGAACAAGGAGGCACTGACTCCCCGTAATCACTCTGGTTGGTAAAACCTCTTTCACCTGCCTAAATTTTATTTTTTGTTTTATAAATATTTTTTATATGTTTCTAGGGCTTTGATACGATTTGCGGCATAATCAACACATGGCTTAGGATACTTAATTTTATCAGAATCCGAATATTTTACATAAGATTCGTTCCACGTGTGTATGTCTTTCGGTGGCACATCTTTAAGTTCCGGTAGCCAAAATTTGATATATTCCGCATTCTTATCAAATTTTTCTGATTGTAACCAAGGGTTAAATATTCTAAAGTATGGTTGTGAATCAAACCCACCACCCGCAGACCAAAGCCAACCTCCAACATTACTAGAAGGGTCATAATCTAATAAATGCTGTGCGAAATATTTTTCACCCCATCTCCAATTACACATCAGTGTTTTAACTAAAAAGGAAGCGACAATCATTCTAGCTCTGTTATGCATAAATCCGGTTGTATTAATTTGTTTCATTGCAGCGTCAACAACTGGGAAACCTGTTTCGCCATTACACCATTTCTCAAATAATTCTTTAGTTCCAGACCATTTAATTTTATCAAATCTTTCATCCATTGATTTCCCTTCAAGAACTTTGGGATTAAAATAAATAGCCTGTGCATAAAAGTCATGCCAATATAATTCATTGAAGAAGGCACTATCTTTTGGTAAATTTTTCTTAAATCCATAAAAAACTTCACGTAATGAGATACATCCAAATTTGATATATCCACTTAAAAAAGTTGTTTTGAATGTTAAGTCATCTCTTTTTTTTACATAATCAATAAAATTCTTTGAGTTTTGAATAATAGCTAGACCTAGACTGCGTCCTCCATGAACATTAATTTGTTCATTTTTTTTATAATATTTTTCCAAAATATCAGCTCCTACACCACCGGACAGTGAATATAATTTACCGTGAAATTTTACTGGTTCTGGGACTTTTATTTTAATTGCTTTATTTTTATAAGGTGTATATTTTGTATATGGTGACCCACCATCAGTTTTAATTGATTCTATTGGTGTTAATGTATAATCTTCAGCTAGAATTAATTCAATTCCTGTTTTTTCTAAAAAAGCTCTAAGTTCTTGGTCTCTTTTTTTGGCAAAAGGTGTATAATCCTGATTGGTGTAAACTCTTTTTACTTCACTTTTTTTTGATTTTAATATGTCTTTTAACACATCCAAATCATGTCCATGGAAAACAGTTAATTTTTGATTTGATAATTCCTCTAGTTCTTTTAATGATTCATGCATAAATTGTATTGAATTTTGGCTTTTATATGAATTCGCATCTGAAACCTGAATTGGATTAACAATAAAAATAGGATAAACTTTTGTGCTTTCACTGATAGCTTTTAATAAACCAGTATTATCATCGAGACGTAAATCTCTTCTAAAAATAAATATTGAAGACATGTATGTATTATTGATTTTAGATATTTTAGATATTATTATATACTTTTTAGAAAAAAGTAATCTCAAAAATAAAATTTCTAAATAAAAAGCAAAATACAAGAAATATAAAAGAAATAAAGATGATGACAAAAAATAAAATGGTAATAAATGGTGCATGGAATTTACCTAGAGTTCTTGCAAGTTCTAGAATTCTCACATTTATTTATTTACCTATAATTTTTCTTTCATTACAATTTAATATTCAAGAACATAATAAACTATTTTTTATAGGTTTATCTTTAGTATTATTAATTTATTTATGGATAAATTTGATATTGGTTGCTTATCGTGCTTTAGATAAAAATTTTACCGGAGGTTTAAAAATAAGAAAAGTAATAACATTATTTATTATGTCAACATTGACGTATGCATTCTTTTATTATGCTATGATAAATTATAATGTAAATGCTTTTCAATCGATAATAGGTGTAAAAAAAATAGTAGAACACGACCCTTATTTAGCTTATTTTGATATGACTTTCTTTTCAGCAAATGTAATAACAACATTAGGTTATAATTTTGATTTTAGTCCTAGATTTAGATTTTTAAAATTTATAGTGATGACACAATGTTTTGCTAGCATAATACTATTAATGATACTTTTATCAAGAGCTATTTAATTTTTTATTATTCTTTTATAATTTTACGATATGTATTTAATGCCATTGGTATTATAATATCTGGTTTTGATACAATTGAATCATTTGAATAAATCTTAAATACATTATAAATAATTCTAGGAATTGACATACCATCTTTACTTCTAGGAAATCTAAAATATGGTATAGCTCCTTCTTCCATCTTCTGAAATTTTTCATTTACATGTTTTTCTTCTAAAATGTTTTTTTCATTAACCCAATATTTATCATATGATATTTGATAAGTATCTTTATATAATTCATATTCTTTTTGAAATCCTAGCAATCTATAACTGCTAGCTATATAGATTTTATTTTCATTTATGTTATAAATTAATTTAATATATGTTGGGTCAAAACTATATCCTATTGACCCTTCTATAAATAGTATATTATTATCATTTATTATATTTTCAGCTCTAAAAATGACATCTTCATCATCTATTTCAGTTAAAGGAATCGAAAAACCATTAACATTGTCTATTTTCGTGGTTAAAGAATTATTAATTATGACAAATGTATTGATATGTTCATTGTCATTTATAAATTTATTATTGGAAAAATGTATGGTATCCATTTTATTTATAATAAATAATATTAGTAAAATAGTTATACTAGTTATATTATTTATAAAAATTAAAATAAAAACTATAGTCATAATCATGTAACTAGAACATCATACTTCAAAAAAGTTATGTTCTAGTTACATGATTATCTGCTTGATGAATAAATTTAAATAAAAAGTGTTTAAGATTATTTGCCTAATAGTTATCTAGATAAGATACTACATCTAGAAATGATTGTTAAATTAAAATCATTATTCAATAAAACTTTAAAATATATATTACCCATAACGTTAACATATTTTTCTTATTTGATTATTTTAAACAGTTATAATTATTTCCTAAATGATGGTTTTAGTATTCCAACTGAATTAAGAGGTTGGTTTTTAATGTCTATTATTTCTCCTATCATGACAGGACTTTTATCAACCAGTAATTGGATAAATTGGATTGAGAGACATATATTATATTCTCATATATGGGATGAAAAAATAAATGGTTCAAATGTTATTGAATGGTTAACTCTATATTTAATGAAAAATAAAATTTATGCTTTTGATGGTTTAACTAAAATCATAACTAATAAAAATTCTATTTGGTGGAATGATAATAAAACATTATCTGCACGTCCTCAAATCTATGAATTACCTTCTGGATGGATTATTTTCAAATACAAATCATTATATTTATTAGCATATTTTCCTTATCCATCTATTCATGAAACTAGTTATTCACCCACAATTAATACTTTTTCTAATATAACCATTTATTCATTAAAAAAAATAAGTTGGAGTGAGTTTTTGGAAGACATTAGTAATTTTTACTATGATAATAATCAAAATACACATAAAATGATTGTTTATAGAAATATTGAAAAATATGTTGATGATGGATGTAAAACAATGATTGATTTAAGAGATGACGCATCTATTGAAATGTGTTTTGGTAATCCAGAAAAAGAAAAAGTATGGAATAGTGTTTTAAATTTTTTTAATATAGAAACAAAAAATTACTTTAAAAAGTTAAATCAACCTTATAAAACGGCATATTTAATTCATGGACCTACTGGAACTGGTAAAACTGAATTATTATTTCAATTGGTTTCTTATACCTGGAGGCTTTATCAAAGACCATTATATATAATTAATCCAACTGGATTAAATGACAGCCAACTGGAAGAAATGTTTAATGGTATTCAATCAGGCTTTATTTTAGTTGATGAATGGGATTTATTTTTAGATAATACAAATACTAATAATTCTACAAATAAAGATATTACAATGCCTAGTTTAAATTGTTGGCTTAATATTTTAGATAGAGCTCCTGGTGAATTAATATTTTGGTTTACAACAAATAATTATCAAAATCTAGCAAAATTTAATGATGGTGCTTTAATTAGACCAGGAAGAATTGATCATATTCATAAATTTGATAAAATGACTGCAAATGAAGTTAGAAAAGCTTGGAATTATTTTAATCCAAATGATAATAATCTTAAAATGATAAAAGATGAAGACCTAGACGGGTTAACTATTTCACATATTATAAATCATCTTAAAAAAAAATTACCAATTTATGAATTATCCAATCAAATAACAAAAACAAATTAAATATATAGGTTTAAAATAAAATAATTTTGTATTACATAAATAATAAAATGTTAATTAATTATGAATCTATAATTGCTGTCTTAAAAAAAAATAATATTAATGTATTTGGTGTTTTACATGTTGGTGCACATGAGTGTGAAGAGCTTTCATTTTATCAAAAATTAGGGTTAAATCCAGAAGATATAATTTGGATTGATGCAATTGATTCAAAAATAAATGAAGCAAAAAATAGAGGCATACCAAATATGTATAATGCTGTTATAACAGATAAAGATGACAGTGATGTTGTGTTTAATGTTTCAAATAATGTGCAATCTTCGAGTGTTTTGGAATTTGGAACACATTCTATAGAACATTCATGGGTAGTTTATGTAGACAAAATAAATAAAAAAAGTATAACTATTGATTCTTTTTTTAAAAGAAATAATTTACAAGCTTCTAAATGTAATTTCTGGAATTTTGATATTCAAGGAGCAGAATTAATGGCATTAAAAGGAGCAATAGAATCGTTAAAATATGCGGAAGTGTTATATCTTGAAGTTAATGAAAAAGAGTTATATAAAAATTGTGGACTAATTAATGATATAGATATTTTTTTATCACAATATAAATTCAAAAGAGTTTTAACAAATATGACTAAACATGGATGGGGTGATGCTTTATATATCTTACAAAAATAAAAAAAAATCATAGAGGAAACTCCTCCATTTCATGAAATTCATAATGGTTAACATATTTAATTTCTAATGTGATTGCCATATGAAGCTGTTTAAACAAAACGTTAGTTGGATTTTGTTTTGCCATCATACAATAATATTTTGCAGCTTTGACCAATAAATCTTTATGGTCAACAATTGATATTTGTTTCATAACTGATTGTGCAGCCTTTAATTGTATTTTCATAATAATTAATTTTTCACACATTTTTCTCAAGTGGCTGTTATAGATAACAATTTGAGAATTGATTTTCCTTTTTGCTTTTTCTAACTGTTCACGATGGAAAAATCCATGGAATTGTCCAATCGTCAAATTCTGTTTATCAATTAAAGCTTGTTGGTTTTTACATTCCCATAGTAAAGAAACCATAATAGTATACATGAAAGGAGGTATAACTGGAGTAATTTGTTGTTGTTTTTTTGGTTGTTCAGAATCGGAAGTATCTAACCATGTAAGTAATTTACTTCCTTGAGGTAGAGTTTCTTTAAGAGCCATGATGTGTATTTTAATTAAATAATAAATTCAAATGTTTAATCAATTTTTTGAATATATTATCTTACAAAAAGTAAAAAACTCTTAGTCATATATTTAGTTAAAAAACAAAATATATTACAAAGATTATTAAAGTTATAGTCAAGTATGTTCCACCTAATGACATTAATGCAATACCTGCATTAAGCATTTGTCGATATTTAACAACTGAACTACCTGAAGCAATTCCTACAAGCTTTGGTTGAGCTATCTGACATAACACGAGACCAATAATAAAAATAATACTGGCAATCGCCATATTAATGATAAGAGATTTTTTACTAGGAACCATTTTGTATTTTAATTTTTAATATATAAAAAGAATATAAGAAATGAACTATGTAAGGTGTATCAATTTTGGAAAAAGGACCAATGAGGAACAGGATATGAAGATAAATATTGGAATGGATATCTATATGGTTTACGATATAAAGTTTTTTCATAAAACACTGTGTTTTTTGGTGCACTCTTCCAATTTAATAAAGGTGTTTGTGTATAAACATCCCATCCTTTGGAGAAGTCCATAAAATCTGTATTGGTAAGAGTTGTTGTAAAGTCTTCTTTGACCCCTTTATTTTTCTCATTTTGGAGATTAACTTCGAAGTCTTTAACTATTTCCGAGCTATTCATATCATCAATTGTTTTTGGTGTATCTTTATAACTAAAAATACATAAAATTAATAATATGAGTGCAATTACTGTTAAAAGTGGTAAATCCATTCTTTTTCTAATAATATTTTACATTATTAAGAGAAAAATAAAATAAATAAATGTTGTAATCTAGATTGCTAGTTCTGTTTCATATAAAGTCATACGAAGACTATTTGATGGTTTTCCCCCTTCATCTTCCAGTTCTTTGATATATTTTAAAGCTTGATTAATTAAATTAATAAAAATCTGACTATGTGTCTTTTCAGCAATATATTTAAAAAAATCATTAAATGAACTAATTTTAAAATTAACTGGGTTTTGTATCCAATCTAGGAATTCTTGGTCAAAAATAATATTTGTTCCTTTAATGACATGATATGATAACAAGCTAGTTGTTTCTTCTAATTTATTTTTTTGTCTAGTTCTAGATACATCACAGTTCTCAGGTTTAATTAAAAATTGTTTAAAGCTAACCGCATCTGGATTAATATGATTAAATATTTTTGCTATTTGTAATGCAAAGAATTTCTTTTCTTGAAAAAAGAGTTCATCTCTTATTTCATCTATTTTTTGTAAATCAGATATATCTAGAATAGGTTTATTTTTTATAGTTTTATTTTCCAAATAATAAATTTGATAAGCATTAGCAAAAGAATTTAGAAAAACCGTTAAAGATTCAGTTAATGCTTCAAAAATTCGAGGCCCTTCATTATTAATAATTTGATAATGACAATTAACATCAACTTTTTCAGACATAAAATTATGAGAAAGGTCAACATTATAATAATGAATTGATTCATGTAATATTAATTTAAAATGTTCTTCTTTTCTCCAAATATTAATATATTTATCAGTTATAGAAGATTGATATGTGCATCCTGAATTTACTTCATCTGGTCCAAAAACCTTTCCTTTTCTAGGAAAGTGTTTAGGTGTGTCTAGAAGATAAATATCAAAATTAATAGGTGTTTTATTATAAATATGTTCTGGTTTGTTTTTAATATATAATCTATAAACTGATTTCATTCTAGCATATAAAAAAGCCCAATAAATATTATCTAGTGGTATGAGGTCATTTGTTTGTAATTTAAAACTTAATTCTGAATCTTTATATTCGTAAAGATATTTGAAGCCTAGCTCTATTTGTTGCCTAATTTTAAGAGAAATAAATCGTAAAGAATTTTCTAATTGATTAATTATTTCTTGTATGACATTTGACATATCTAGAATTTCATGTTCTAGTAACATCTTTGTTGTAAATTGTTTTTTATTTTCTAGAAAGTTAGTTAAAGCATCAATAAAAGTAATGTTTGTTATGGGTGAATTATCATATATTTCTACATTATATTTATTAAACCATTCACCTAATGATTGACTAGAATTGATTTTTTGTAAATCTTTAATAATATGTTCATCAAATTTTAAATTTTGACATAGACATTGATTATATTTTTTATTATTTAATAATTTTAAAAAAAGATATTCTAGGTTAGTGTCCGTCGTTTTTTTTATTTGTTTTTGTTTTGATAGTTTGATGGTTTGTGGATTAAATTCCGATACTAATGAATGGTAAATTTGACAATATTGAGACATCCAATTAAATAACTTTTGTTTGTTTTGTAATGTATATTTTCTAGATAATAAAGATGTTCTAGGTGTAAATTCTCTAACTTCTTTATTTAATTTGGTAAGTGTCCTTTTTAAATGTAATTTCATTTTTAAATGTTATCTTTACTTATTATTATTTATTATACTTTTTACTTTTTATTACAAATTCAAAAATAAATCAAAGTGTAAAATTGATGCTTTATTTATTAAATCCTAAATGAAAAACAAAAATATTGATGTCATTGCTAAAAATGATTATATTTTATAAATTTTTTCCTATAATAATATATGGTTGAATATTTTTCTTATCTTTTGTATATGAATATAATCCTAGTAAATCGGATATTTCTTTATATAATGCTTTATTTTCTTTTTTATTTACATTATTACAATAACAATCATCTATGATTTGTTTAATTGCTTTAGGTTCAATTTGATATATTTCTTTATTATTTAAATATTGATTATTTTTTAATTTTGCTTTCATACATTTTTCAATAAGTTTATTATTTTTAACTAATGCATAATAATTCAGTTCGACTTCTTTTATTCTGCCTACGTTATAATTTCTCAATCTTCTAACTATATCAATTGTTCTACCAATCTTTAATATATTTGGTTTTGTTTCATCTACAACAAAAAAATAAATAGATTCAAATCCAGTGAATTTGTTTATATCTCTTTTATTTTCTATTGCTTGATATATAAGTTTTTGATTTTCTACAAGAAATTGTCGTAATTTAATAAAATACATCCTAACTGTTTCTGATTGTTCACTATCCCCACTCATTGCTAATCTTTCAAAACATGGATAATTAACCATATAAGTAACACCAGACGTAACTCCTGTCTGAACTTTAATAAAATCTACCTTTTCAAAAAAAATTTTATTTTTTGAAAATTGATTTAATAATCTTTTTCTTAAATTATGTAATGTAACACCTAAATAATCTGCAATTGTTGAATCTTTAATATGAAAATTTAATTCTTCACCAATTTTAAATTTTGAAAAAAATGTATTGATAAAATCAGTATCAATATCTGTATGTTTTTTAAGTAATACGATAAAAGATGTATCAGGGATTAATTTTGTTTTCATTTTTATAATATAAAAAGATATTTTTTTAATATGTCTGGGTGGCGCCATACTTTAATTGTTAATTTTAGAATGAATTAAACATAAATCATACAAAAAAATAATAAAAGAAAAATTGAATGAATATAAAAATACTTATGATTAATAACATGTAAATTTGTAATGAATAATACTGATTATCAATATACAACATATCCTGATTTTTTAAACAGGAAAATAATTGATGGTTTTAGAAAGTTAATAAAAGATACTTCTAAAATTATAGATTATTACCAAAAATATAACTATCATAATGAATCACAACAATTAAAATGTAAATTATCAATGTTTCAAAAAGCTTATATTGTGATTAAAAATTTCAGAACTGAAATAACGAATGGTAAAGAACTTACTGGAATGAGGGGTATAAGTCCTGGAATTCCAGAAAGGATAAATATGATTTTAGAATATGGAATTACAAATGATTTTGCTCAAGAAGATATTAATAATGCTTATTTGGCATGCCCAGATACTAACGAAGTTGGTGATAAAGGTGACGATTTTGTCTTATTTTTAGATAGTCCATTAAGTGGTGATACATCTAGAAGCACTTCACCAACATCTCAAACTTTCATGTATGATAATTATCAAAAATCAGAAGGTTATTTAAATACATTAAAAAATGTTTCAACTAACATGTTTAATGGTATAAAAAATAATATATCAAATCCATTTCAAAGAACAACTAACCAGAATCATCTAGCTGGTGGGTATCTAGAAGATGATTATGAACATAATGATTCATTTATTAATATACCCACATCTCAGATTGTTTAAAATTAAAATCATTAGATATTTTTAACTTTTATTTTTGTATTTAGAAATAGTCATCATCTGAATCTTCTTCATCTTCGTCTGAATCATCATCATCTTCATCATCAATTATTTGTTGAATCTCAGATTTATGCTTTTTATAGAATAATTCATTGATTTTTTTAATTGCTTGTTTAGCATTAACTCCTCCCTTAGCATTATCTAAATTATTTATTACACTTCTAACATCACCTAGAAATGATTCACTATTTGTGGTAGGAGTAGGAGAAGGTTTTGCTTTATTATCATTTTTACCTTCTGTTTTATTTTCTGTTTTATTTTCTGTTTTATTATTTTTAGTATTTTTTGACATAGTCTCTTTTTCATCTGGTTTTTTAGTTGGTTTAAAAAACCCTGGATTTAATTTTTGAAGGGCTAAGCTTTTTATTTCATTTTCATCTTCTGAAGATGGTGTTTTAGTTGATTTGTTTGTAACATCTTCATAATCTTCTGAAATATCTTCTTCATCAACGTCTTCTTCATTATCTTCTTCATTATCTTTTTTAGGTTTCTTTGATGGTGTGGGTTTAGATTTATTATTTTTAGTATTATTATTTTTCTTTTTTGGTTTAGTGTCATCTACAATATTTGAATCTTCGCCGACAATTGGAACTATTTCAGAACTAAAGTTTTCAGTAATATCATTATTATTTACAGGAGTTTTTGGGTAATATAAAGCTAAGATTGAGAAGGCTAACATAAATCCTAGAACTTTATTAAATACTAAAATTAACATGGTTAGAACAATAACTAGAGCTAGAATAACAGGATTAAATAAAATATGATAGTATAAATCAGGATTATTTCTTAACCCTATTGTATAGCCTATTATAATTGCAACCAAAAAATAAGTAAAAATTTGGTTACACAATATTTGTTTTGTAAATTTATTAAATAATCTAACTGGATAATCAACTTTCATTCTTTCTTTTACTATATTTATATAAAAAAAATACCTTGAATTAAAAGTGTAAAAATAAAATCAATAAAGTAATTAAAAATCAGGGGGTCCCTCTTTAATTTTCAGATTAGCAAAAGGGAATCCATTATTAACAACTGTTGAAACAGTGCTTTCTAGTTTAGGAGCTGACTCAGTTACTGTTTTAATAGATTCCATAACATTAGTTTTAGTTGATGTAAAATAATTAAATCCAACAATTGCAACTAATATCAATGAAAAGACTTTAATGTAAGAAATTGTTTCTACTTCAACTTTTTTTTGTTTTTGGTCAAAATGAAAAATAGCAGTTGCAACAAAGGCAATAATAACTGCAATAATATAGGGATTAGATAAATCTAGCATTATTAATTATTTTTTGTTATTATAAAAGTTTAATTATAATAAAACTAAACGCTAAATATGAAATTAAGAAGTTGTGACTAATTTAATGATATCATTGCCAAAATCTCTTATTTTAGCTTCACCAATTCCGGTAATTGATTTTAAAGCAGATAATGTTTTAGGCATGGTTTTAACGATTTCTTCTAATGTTTGATTTGAAAAAATACGATAAGGTGCCATTTTTCGTCTTTTAGCTTCTTCACTTCGATAATTTAATAAAAAATTATATAATGGTAAATGTGTTAAATTATATTTTTCTTGTAGTGTATCATCCATTAATTCAAATGAAAATGCATTAATACCTAACTCTTGACGCTCTTTCTTTTCTTTCTTTTTCTGTTTGGAATCATTTTCTTGTGCATTTAATTCTTGTTGCATTTTAGCTTTTTCTTCTTCTGATTGACTATTTAAAAAGTCTAAAAGGGTATATTTTGCTTTAGTAACAAACATTTTAATTCGTATGTCTGGTTCTTCTTCATCTTGTTGTAAAAACTTATAGCCATTTGATGTTATAATTAAATCTTCGAACCATAATTTAGAGTTACCCTGAACCATCTTTTCAAGCAAGATGTCATTATAAATCATTTTATTAATAATTCTGTAAAGTGTCAATTGGTCAGTATCTAGAACACGACCTTTCATTTTATTCCAATAAGAATCTACAAGCATTTTTTTGGTAATAATTTCATTTGGTTTTTCTTTTTTGATAGTATCAATAATTTCAATGATTTTATAAACATATAAATTCATATCAACTTCTTCTAGATTATCATGTTCTTTATGTCTTTGACAATTGTCACATTTGAAATTACACCACCCTTTTTCTTCTTTTATTTTTTCACCAAAATAATTAGATAGTTGATAATGTCTACAATCAATTATATTTTCAACAAAATTAACCATATCATTAAACTTGTTTAATTGATAATTAATAAGACTATCTTCTGATTGACTAACATCTTTCATATCTTTTTCTTCATCAATAAATGAAATATTATCATGATTGAGGTTTGAAAATGACGATTGATTTTCTTCATCTTGTTTTTTATTTTTAATCATTTTGTTATAGAAGACGACATCTTGGTAACTATAAAAAAGAATACAATCAGATGATTTTCCATCACGTCCGGCTCTTCCAATTTCTTGGTAGTATCCTTCAATTGAAGAAGGTAAATTATAATGAATAACAAACCTAACATCAGGTTTATCAATACCCATGCCAAAAGCAATTGTGGCAACTATGATATTAACTTGTCCAATTAGCCATTGTTTCTGAACTAGTTTGCGAATATTTTGATTTAATCCAGCATGATAGCTTCGCGCAGTCATGTAAATATTCAAATATTCCGCAACTCTTTCAGTTTCTCGGCGTGAATGACAATAAATAACACCACATTGATTTTCATATTTATTTTTAATTAATTCTCTAAGAGGACTTAAATTAGTATCATTCCGATTAATAATTTTAATATTTAAATTATTTCTAAAAAAACTACTAGTTTCTATGTGAGGTTCTTTCATTTCTAAAATATTAATAATATCTTCTTTAACTTTTTGAGTTGCTGTAGCGGTTAATGCCATAATTTTAATATTTGGGAAATTTTTTTTAATAATTCCAATGTTTAAATAACTTGACCGAAAATCATGACCCCAGGTAGAAACACAATGAGCTTCATCAACAACAAAACGACATAATTTATTAACGTTATAAACATCTTTTAACATTTCCATAAATTTGATGTCAGAAATGATGGTTTCAGGTGTTGTGTATAAAAGTGTAAAGCCATTGTTTTGTTTAATTGATTTATAAATATCTTGTCTTTCTTTTTTAGAAACATCTTCATTAATGAACATAGAATTAATGTTTCTTTGTTTTAATTGTAAAATTTGGTCTTCAATAAGTGATTTCAAAGGTGAAACGATTAATGTAAGCCCATTATCAACAATGGCTGGTAATTGATAACATAAGGATTTACCAGACCCGGTTGGACTTAAAATAAGAATATCCTTATCTAAATGTTTAATGATTTTTTCTTGAAATGGTTTTAAAGTGTTAAAACCGTAATATTTTTGTAAAGTTTCTTGATAGATATTCATCTTTGTAACAATCTTATATATATACTTCAAGTAAAGTTTATATACTTTTTTACAAAATAAATTATATTGATTATTATTTTCTAAAATAATAATTAAAGCATAAGATGAAGAGCTCTTTAATATTTGTCATAATATTAATTTCCATATTAGTAATTGTAGCTACATTTTTAGGTTTATATTTTGGAGGTGTTTTTAATAAAAAAGGTAGTACTGGTTCACCAACTTCGAGTCCTGTAATACCAACATCAGGTCCTACTGATTCACCATCTAGTCCGACTAGTTCACCAACATCAAGTCCTGTAATACCAACATCCGGTCCAACTAGTTCGCCATCGAATCCAACAAATGGTCCAACTATTTCCCCTGGATGTTTCCCTAAACCAACTTTAGCCCCTTTACCAGGACCTTCTTTTTCACCAAATGGTACGTGTGTGAATAATCCTTCTGGAATAATTCCTGACGGAACATATCAAGATATAAATCCTAATGTAACAATTTATCGTCCAAAAGTGGCATGCACACCTGTAACATGTTTATCAGTTTATGGTGGACAATGTCAATCGGATGGAAGTTGTAAATATCCACCTGATGCTAATGGAAAAGTTTTTAATCCATTAATTGAATATCCTCATGCAATGGCAACTAATTATTGTGGTTTAGAAGATGGTGGATGTAGTGGTGCATTAGGTGATCCACGTGATTTTATTAATAATGTTAAAAATTGTATTCTTAAGGGTAATAGTCCAGAAAGTCCTCCTAATGGAGCTATAGATGAGAATACAAGATTTGGCGTAACTGCAAATCCACCTATTATGATAGGAGATAGTAATCAATCTTTTGATTTAGTTACAGGAGAAGTGGTTAAAACTTCATATCAGGGGTCAACACCTTATTCAGGTATATGTTATGATGTAAAAGGCCCCACTGGTCGTGCTATTTTAATTCCTTATGACAGATGTGCAGGTTATTGTAAGACAGGTTGTGGGAAAACCTCATCATCAAATTTAAAAAAAAAGAACATAAAATCAGTAAATTTAAAAAACAATGATAATTCAACTGGTAATATAGAATGTGGAATATGTCTCCAAAGTCCAGATTTTCATCCTAAACCAAATTGTCCATGTGTAGGGACAACACCATTAAATAGTAAATGCTGTGGTAAATCTGAATATGGATGTGGTAATTTAGATGGTGACTGTGATTGGTGTGCATCTCAAAATCATCCTCATTTTGATTTAGATAACGGAACATTTAATACAGTATGTAAAGATGATGCTGGTGCATTAGGTTCTTGTGAATTAACAAGTGTAAAACCCTTTAAATGTATTGTTCCACAAAAAATGCCATCTAGTATAACAGGTTATGTTCCTTGTCCAACAAAATCATGGGATACAGGATGCTATGGAACAGGTGATATAACTAAATGTGATAGTCAAAAATATATCAAACCAAATGACTCTGAATGGCCTGATTCAGCTGATGCAAATCATTGGTGTTGTGTAATGGGAAGTGGTGGTGGTGGAGGTGGCGGTGGTGGTTATGTTCAATGTCCAAGTGGTTCATGGGATACTGGAACAATGGGGCCTGTGGATTCATGTCAAGGTGATAAATATCTTAAACCAGGAGATTCTGAATGGCCTGATTCTTCAAAAGCTAATCACTGGTGTTGTGTTTCTGGTCCATCAAAAAATGAAGTTGAAACAAACTACGAATAAATTAAAATTTGTAATTTTTATTTTTTAAGTAATTGTTTATTTTCAAAAAAAATAAAATTAAAAGTATTATTAAATGGTCCTTAAAAGTAAATTAAAAAATATTTATGACAATATATTCATAAGCAAAAAGTGCATCTATTAAAACCGATATATTAAAATTTTATTTGCGACGAAAGTTGTGTTCAAACATAGTATAAAAAAAAATAAAAAAAATTTAGTTTAATTTAGCTTAAGAAAACTTGCTATTAGTTTAATTATCATAGTATAAAAATCTATCCACTCTTAAAATGAGCAAATCCTCAACCACTTTTGAATCTGAAGTTAAAAACTGCTACGCTTACGGCAAATTCGCTGTTGAACTCCTTGAACGCGTTGCGGCTGACCATAAAATGAACTTTGAAACCCTCTGGGGTCAATATTTCCCTAACCTTAGCCATGTAAAGGCTCTTAAGAACGCTCGTCACTTTATTAAGCAATGCGACCCCCGCAACGGTGTTGCCCCGGCTAAGAGCGATTACCACTTTTACCTCACTGAACAATCTAAAGCCATCCAAGACAAGGGTGAAGTTTACGATATCGCCAAACACGGTAAGGAAATCGGTAACCGCTGGAAGGCTCTTTCGGAATCGGAACGTAGCTCGTATGCTGCTCTTGCCTCAGCTGACCGTGAACGTCGCCAAGGTGAACTCGATGCTATTGAAGAACGCATCAAGTCCGGCACTCTCCCCGATTCTCCTTTCCGTCGTAGCCCTCGTCACCGCACCGGTAACGTGAGCGCTCTTAACATGTATGTTCGTGAGATGACCCAAAAAATCCGCGAATCTGAACCCACCCTTCCCAACACTGCTCGTATGCAACGTATCCATGTTCAATGGAAACAACTCTCGGCTGATGACCACAAGCGTTACCAAGCCCTCGCTGATGCCGCCAACAAAGCCAATGCTGAATCGAAGGCGGCTGAAGCCGGCCCTGTAGTTACAGCTGTTTCGGCTGCTGCTAAACTCGAAAGCAAGGCCAAAGCTGCTAAGGCAGCTAAACCGGTTAAAGCGGCTACCCCAGCTCCCGTAGCTGCTCCAGCGCCAGTTGCGGCTAAATCGGCTAAGGGTGCTAAACCAACCAAAGCTGAAGTTGCTACACCTGCCCCAACCAAAGCCACCCCAGCTGCTAAACCGACTAAAGCCGCCACACCAGCTCCTACCCCTGCTCCCGCTAAAGTAGAAGCGAAGGCTGGCAAGAAGGGCTCGAAAGGCAAATAAACTAAACTTTTTAGAAAAAAATTTTAATAAAAATATATAAAAAAAAATAAAAAAAAATAAAAACAAAAACAAAAACAAATACATAAAACCTAACAAAATAAAATAAATATTAGTTAGTCTAGTGTTTTATTAGTTTTTTATTTTTTCACCCTTTTTAATTAAGGATTTCTTTTTCTTAAGAAATTCATATCAATTAGTTGAATAATTTTTTGGCATTCATTATACCATAAATTAAAGACACAATTGTTCCTAGAGCTCCACCTGAATATGAAAGTCCATCTAAGACTGAATATAATGTGTTATTACTCATACCTTGTTTATAAGCATCAACAATCATAATAATTGCACCAACTAAAATAATAATCGCAATTACAACTGCAATAAAATATATTACTTTTTTAGAAAAAATCATATATAATATCATGTTGAATAAAATCATAAGAATAATTGCACCACCTGTAATAGCAGCGCCTTTAAAGAAAGGTTGTTCAGTGACAGTATAATGAAGCGATGCTTTATCACCTTCTACTGCATTATAAATAGCTGGTGTAACTATAATAACTACACACACAATTAATGTTAAAATTGATAAAATACTAATAACTTTCGTATTAGCAACTTTATTTATTGAAGCCATGATGATTTATTTTATATTATAAATCAGAAAAATAAAATTATAAAAAGTCATAATTCAAGTTAGTTTATTTAAGTCTGAGAAGATAAAGAAACTGATTCAATTCACCGACAATTTCATCACGGATATTTAAAATATCTGTATCTCTTTCTAAATCAACTTTTTTATGAACTTCGGTTAAGAAATCTATTAATTCACAAATATATTTTTCTAATTGGTCATTTGTATCAAGATTTTTGATTTTCATAACTGAATGTTCAGTCATCTTTAAATTATAATTAATTTTACCCATAAATACTTCAACATATCTATCAATTAATTCAGCTAATTTTCCATGTAAATTATCGGTTGCTTTATGAGTCGCATATGATTTAGTCTTCCAATGATAAAGTTTAATATTATGATGAGCTTCCATCATACATTGAATAAATTCCGATAAAACAGTTTCTCTATCCACCTTTCCATCAGTTTCTGCTTGATTTTTTTTCATACTTCTTTTCCCACCTTTCATTGATTTTGATTTAAATGATTTGGGCATATTTTATGTGATTTTTTTTTTTATTATTAAATGAGAATAAAATTCTTTTTTGCTTATTATTTTTGCTTATTATTTTTGCTTATTATTTTTGCTTATTATTTTTGATTCTTATTATTATAATTGGTAATTTCTTGAATGGTGCTACCTAATTCTTCATCTTGTTTACCAATAAAAGGATTAAAAACAAACCATCTATCGGCTTCTTGATTAGGTTTCCATGCTTGGTCAAGTGCCCAATCCTCCCAATTAACTCCGGAAGTTCTATCACTTGGCATATTTTTTACGGATTTTTCAAAAGTTTTGATTAAAATTGGATAATATTCACGATTAATCAAATACCCTGAACTTGTTTGAGCCTTTTTTACCTTTTTTAAAAAAGGTAATTGGGTATCTTTTTCTGTTCCATACATATGAGTTAACATAATAACATCCCATTGTTTTTTATTCATTTTTTCAAATAAATCATTAAACATTTTATGAGTTTGTTCTGACTTAGTATTGAATTTAAAATCATCTTCCAATATTAAAACATTATTAAACCCATTTTCCGAAGCGTATTTTAAAGCATCTAAATGACTTTTAGCACAACCTAAGTGACCATTTCCAGGTGTATAATGAGCCCTAATTCTATGGACTTTATTCATGTCAACCCTTTGTTCTTCTAATTGTTTTGTAATTGATTCGAGTCTATCAGGACGTTTATCTAAATTGATAAATAAAATTTGGTCTACTTGATTCATACCACCTGGAAAAGGTTGTGGTTTGTTATTAATAAAACCTTCAATCTTTTTGGCCTTTATTTTTTTTACAATCAAATAAATAAACAATGCAATTAAAATGATAACTAGAATTGCAATACATACATTACCCCATGTAAATTTAACTTTCATCATTTTACTTCTACTTTTATCTTTTTAATTCTTATAGAAAAAATAAAAAATAAAAATTTAATTTGCTGATTGACATATCTAGAATTACTTTTTCTAGATACATCAAAGTCTAAAAATAAAAATACAAAGAATCTAGTTAAATGTTACATTTAATTTTGCTTTTATATTTTCTATTTCATTATTATTTCTGATTTGAGATTGTAATAATTCATTTAATTGAGGTAAGAAAAATAACCGTATATCATCTTCTTTTTTTGTTAAATTAAGTAATAAATCATCGCATTTAAGTTTTTCAGAATTATATGATAATTCTAAAATTTCTAGTTGCCTCATTTCTAGGTCAATGAATTGTAATCGTTTAGTAATTTCTTCTAATCTATATTTACTTTTTTTTTGTAATACAACCTTTTTCGTCAGAATAGTATCTTTTTGATTTGTAATAGTATCCAAATTTTCTTTTAGTTTATTACAGTCGTCTTGACATTTTTTTATTAAAGAATCAATATCAGCAATTTTTGCATCATATTCTTCAGTAATTTTTTTGATTTGATTATCATTCTGATGTTTTAAACCATTTAAATATTCATAATGTTCTTGAATATCTTTTTCAATATTTTTTATTTTTTCTTCTCGAATTGCTTTTTCTTCATTATATTTAGCTTCTTGATTTTGATATTCTATATGTAATTTATCAATATTATCAGATTCATTTTTTATTTCTAATCGAATATCTTGTAATCTTGATTTATTTTTTTCATAAAAGAATTTAGTTTTTTGTTTTTGTGTATTTTGACGATTAGTTAAAGCATGCATACTATATTGATTCTGTTCCATCTTTCTAGTTAATAATTCTATTTCATTTTTATACGGATCATTATCGATAGCATGATTCTGAGCTTTAATTATATTATTTAATTCAATTAATAATTGTTGATATTCTTTATTTAAAGAATCTTGTTCTGCTTTTAATTCTCCTAGATTTTGTCGTAAACTCCAAGCTGAATTACTTAAATCAGTTCTACCTCGGTTAATATCTAGTTCTATATTTTTTATTTTCTGTTCAATCGTAGAAATTGATTCTGAATTACTATTTATCTTTTTTTCAACATCTAGAATCGCTTGTTTTTTTTCATCAATATTTGCATTATATTCATTCGATATATTTTTTATCCATTTAGATTGTTTTTCACACAAAATAGCTTTCTCCTTTTCAGCATTTAATAATCCATCTTCCAATTGTTTTAATTGTTTTTTAAAATTTTTTGTTTCTTGTAAACAATTATTCATCATTCGTAAATTATCCCTTCTTTCTAATTTTTTATTTAAATCAGAACTATTTAATTCTTCTTTTAAAATATCAACTGTTTCATTTATATCAGCAATTTTATTGCAATGGTTATCTTTATATTCAAGCCATTTATTATGGAAAATATTAAAATCATCTAGTGTTGAATTTAATTTATTTTGAATGAAATCAAATCTTTGATTCCATCCCATTTTATCACCCTTTAAATTAATTTTAATGTTAAATAAATCATTTTGTAAAACTTCATAATGTTTTGCTTTAATAACATCATATTCATGTAATTCTTTTTGTTTTATTTTAATAGCATTTAGAAAAGTTACAGTTTTATCTTCCAAAACTTTTATTTCTTTTTGTTGATTATTTTTCACTATATCACTATCTTCATTTTCTAATTTTTGATTAATTTGTATAATTTCATCATTTAAACTATTTTTTTCCGATGTATAATTATTTCTAGCATTATCAATCTTGGTTCTTAATCTTTCCAATGATTTTAAAGCTTTTTGACGCTCTATATTAATTTCATTTAATTTTGATGTTTCTTGTGATTTTATATCATTAATTTTATTGTTTATTATATATTTCAAATCATTAAGAGCATTATATTGTTGAAGATATAACGTTTCATTTTCTGAATTCATTTTTTATATTACTATTCTTATTCTTATATAAATATTATATTTTTTATACTTAAACTATTACATGACTTAATTTATTGGACAAACATAAGGAACTACAATATCGGGATAATCATTATAAACATATGGCATATAAGATATTGAATGATAATCAGGGTCAAAAGAAAATCGGTCAATCATAGTTGGAGTGAAATTAACAATTAAAGGGGTTTTTTGATTACAATTAGTTTGTAAATAATAATGTTTTACTGGTGGTGAACATCTAGGTGAATAATATAAAGGAGGATATAATTCTCTTGTTGGTATATTCCAAACCCATGGAACCCAGCCTTCTTTATTTTTATGTAAAATAATATAACATGATACAAGAATTATTAGTAAAAATATAAGTAAAATCGTATTTTTATCATAAGTCATTATGTAATTATATTTTGATTAGATTTTATAAAGTTTCTCTTTATTTAGTTAAAAAGAAATCAAAAATGTTTGGCTTTGAAATTCCTATATCAAAAAAAACAAAAAAGACTAAAAAGCCAGTGAAAAAGACTAAAAAACTTCAGAAACAAAAGAAATCAAAACTTCCAAGCACAAAACCTAATCCAGATATTTGTAATCCAGCTGTTGTCGGTGATAAAAAAGGAAAATCGCTGTCATGTTTTGATTTTGAGTCTTTAGTTAAGATAGTAACTGGTTGGAATAAAGAACACCCAGAAGACCTTATTAAAATTCCTAAAATAAATAACGAAACTAATAAAAATAAATTATGGAAGGAAATTGATATTAGATTAAAAGGTAAATGCACCTCTGAATGGTGTTGGATTGAACAAGAATTTGTTAAAAGAGTTGGTAATAAAGAATTAGAAAGCAATTTTAGACCTAAAATGCCTCGAAGTTGGAAGAAAAACCCATATGAATGGTTAAGTTCTGTAGATATTCAATCAGTTATGTCGCAATATGAAGAAAAGTATCCAGAATTTTATTTTATCGGGCCAGTACCAATTGATTTTGATTACCGTGAAAATATGGGTCAATGTGTTGTTAATGAATTATGCAACATTAGTATCACTAATTTATTAAAGAGAAATATAACAAAAGTGGGGATTATATTTAATCTTGATAAACATGACCAACCGGGTTCTCACTGGATTGCTCTTTTTATGGATATAAAAGAACATATAATTTGTTTTTTTGATTCATATGGTCATGAACCACCAAATGAAATTAAAGTATTGATAGATAGATTACAAAAACAAGCTAGTGAATTACCACCACCTAATAATTTTGAATTTACTTACAATTGTAATAAAACTAGACACCAATATCAACACTCAGAATGTGGTGTTTATTCTATTTATTTTGTTATTCAATTACTTGAAAAGAAAAAGACATTTAATGAATTACAATCTAGAATACCAGACGAATTTGTAAACAAAAAACGAAAATATTTCTTCTTAGCTGAATAAACTTTTTTAGAAAAAAAGTTTTATCAAAAAAATGAAGGTGTTATCAAAAAAATGAAGGTGTTATCAAAAAAATGAAGGTGTTATCAAAAAAATGAAGGTGTTATCAAAAAAATGAAGGTGTTATCAAAAAAATGAAGGTGTTATAAAAACATCTAAATTTGATTGTTTTTTAATTTAAGATTTTGATTATATTTATATGTATATATATCATCAATACAAATGGATAATAAACAAACTATTGTTGATAATTTTACGATTGAAGAAGTTAATATTATAGATAATAAAAAAGAAGGTCCTACTACAATATATTATAAAACAGCTGCAGGAGAAAAGGGCTCAGTCATGTTTAGAGGTAATTATAAAAATGGAGATTTTTATGGTGAATTTACAGAGTATTATAAAGATGGTATAATAAAATCTACAGGAGAATTTAATGGACCTATCAGACGTGGTATATCTAAATCATATCATAAAAATGGTAATCTAGCTACTATATCTAATTATCATGAATCTGGATGTTATGATGGTGAAGTTAAAATGTATAATAATTATGGAATTTTAGCTTCAAGTTATTATTATCATATGGGAACATTAAAAAGATTTAATGAATATGTAATTTAAGATTTTTTCAATAACATTATATATAATATAATATGAATAATAATCTAGAATTGGATATGTTTATGAATATTGATAAGAAACTTGAACCACTTAATCATGATGTAAATAAAGATATAAATAATAAAAATATTACTGGTAAAATTATCCATTATTATGATAATGGACAAATTAAATTAATAGGTAATTATAATGAAAAAGGTATATTAGATGGTGAATTTACATTTTTTTATGATAATGGTAATATTCATTATATAGGGTTTTATATTAATGGTAATTTATATGGTGATTATAAAAAATATTATAAAAATGGGAAAAAGGAAGAAGAAGGAAAGTATTTAAATAATATATATCATGGTGAAATTAAAAATTATAATGAATTAGGTGATTTAATATCAACTTCTTATTATATAAATGGAATTATTAAATATTGTAATGGAACTTATTTTTGAGTTGATTTCTAGATAAGTATGAATAAAAAAATTAGAAGTTTGTTTTTTATTGTAAAATTATCATTATATAATTTAAAAGGAAATTATATAATATATTTAATAAGAAATAAAGTAAAAAATTACAATGTCATCATCTATCCGTGATATTTATTTATCTGAAAACAATGTTGATTTTCTTTATCGTGATGTTTCAGAACAAGTAGCTCAAAAGGTCAACTATAATATGAATACTTCTCCTAAATATAAAAAAACTTTTAATGGTATGATGGAAAAAGTCTATCAAAATGTTGATGCCAATACATCTAATAACTTAGCATCTTTAAATCGTTATACTGTTCAAAAAATTACAAATTATTTTGTTGACCAATTTTCTAAAAAACAAAATAAAAATAGTTCAGTTAATTCTTCTATGATGGGTATGAACAGTTCTAATCATTTTATTGATAGACCTGCTAGAGCCATTGTAGGTAATTCTTCTGAAGATGTTATTAGTAACCGTTTAGATACTTTACAACATGAGAGACAATCATTAAATGATATACAATTACCTAAAAACCCAAATCCTCAGGGGTTTAAACCAAAGTCTGTTCAAGAATTAGACCCTGTTAATAAAGAAGAAACTGAACAAAGATATAAGAATCTTCTTGCATCACGAGGAGATTTAAATATAGCCAACAATCCTTTTAATCCATCCGGACAAAATGCATCATTATTAAATACAGATACTACAAATCAAACTGCACCTAGAAATGTATCAATTGAAATTGTCGAAACACAAAATGAAAATATCAAAAAGATAAATAGTAAAAAAGTAGAAAAAACTGAGGAATATAATATTTTACCTTTTACATTAAATTCTGATTTCACAGACCAAGCTAATAATTTAGGTCAACCTTTATATTTTAATGAAGAACAATTAAATGAAGTAACATCTGCTAGTGTAGGGAATAGATTTGAAGATTTACAGAAAATAAGAAATCAAGAAATATCGGATTTTCTTAATTATCAAAAATCTGTTGAAAATAAAACAATTGTTCATAATCCTCAAGAAATAAGAGAAGGATTTGTAGCAGATGTTCCTAGTAATAATAAATTTTCAAGTGATAGAGTTGTAAGTGATTTTCTAGGTGACCGAATGGCAGTTGAACATGGAAATACAATTAGAAACCCATCTGAAATAAATCGCACTGAAATATTTTCAAAACTTATTGTCGATGACAATGAATCAAATAAACATAAAGAAAGCAAACATAATTCTGCTTTTGATACTACATTAGATACCGGAAACCCAATTTATGATTTTCTTTTAAGTCAAATTAGAGACTCAAAGAGAGAATATCAGGATGTTGCTAATTATTTTGTTGTTAGTAGTGAAGACCGTAAATGGGAAAATAATGCCGAAAATCGTTACAACTTTTTAATTAATTTTAGACCATCTGATACTCAAACAGGTGTTGGTATTGACCAATTATATCGTAATGTTGTATCTGTTGAAGTCATTAAAGTTATTTTCCCTCATGACCGATTGGCAGTCCCATTTGACAATAGAATTTATTTAGATTTACAATCTTATCCCTTTTTAGTTATGGATATTGATGAATTAGATGGTGTATTTAAAGGTAGTAATAATACTGTAAATGAAGCGTTTGCTCTTCTTTTATTTGATAAAGCATATGATTCTGAGGTTTTAACATGTGACCAAAT
>JACCDO010473902.1_pt1 | contig 34689 bp, 31 predicted proteins | sample 7446101 | NCBI WGS metagenome assembly JACCDO01 (sample SAMN15323440, study PRJNA562643) | freshwater metagenome | isolation source: river surface water | place: USA:Blue River Watershed | collected 2017-08-16 | reverse complement strand
ATTTTAATATAAGTATATTATATATTATATATTAATGAAATATCTTTCTATATAGTTTTTTTATTCATTTTTTTTTATTTTTTTAATAAAATTTCTTTTCGTTAAAAATATTTCTTTTTGATATTTGCAAAGTATAGGATGGATAGAAAAGAGAGCATTATCGTGTATGATGAACATTCTATTGAATTATCAAAATATCCGAGAATGAATTCTAATAAGGAGATAACTGACAAAATATTAATTACATTTTTTATGAATCAGGAATTTTTAAAAAATTTAAGTATATCGTATGAAAAAGCAATAAAATATCATCATGAATGTAAGGATTATTTTTATGTATTTAAAAACAAAAAATATTCGGCAAAAGATATTATTCAGATGATTAATTATACCAATGATTATTACCAGAAATATATGAATAATCCGGAAAACTTAATATATTTCTTTAAAAATAGCGACCCAGTGGACATTCATTATTATTTTTATATTAAAAATATTGACTTTTATATGGGTATTTTCAGGGCACTTGAAGATGGGAAAAAATTATTTTTTAAGCGACAAGATTTCTCTTATAAAGTTGTTCCGCCAATCGATTTTTATGGTAAACATTATAAGAGTGCAAATATTTATTCTGCATTAGAATTAATGGAGATTCATGCATATTCACAATATCTTGTTAAAAGACGAATTATTAAAGAATTACCTTCGCCAATTTATTTGCAAAAATAAAAATAATTTAAAACAATTTAAAACAATAAAAAAAAAATATAAGTTAAATATATATATATTATGTCATCATCAGATTTATTATCAGGACCTTGGACAAGTTTACCAGATTACAATATTAAAAACAATCCTAATATTTTTAATTTTAACAAAGTATCTGCTGTAAATAAATTAAGAGAATTATTATTAGCAATATCATTTAACAGAATTTTTATTGATGTAGTTATCGATTTGAAAAATATGGGTCGTTCCTATTACAATAAAAACCCTAACAAATTCTGTTCAACTGTACAGTTAAATCCAGTTGAAGGATTTGGTGGTAAATCCATTACTGTCTACTTGCCATCACCTGGTGGATGGATTCCCAACTCTATCGAATATGTGAAAGTTGACTATATTCGCACAACTTGGCTGATGAGAGTTTTGCAAAATCAGAAGCTACCAACCTGCTGGAGTAATAAAATTGCCAAGGATGGTTTCACTTGTGAATCTGATGCCGTTAATCCTGCGTTGCTGAGCCCAAATGAACAGGTATTATACTATTATATTAAGAATGCCGATTTCTTTACAAGAGTCTTACAACTTTTGACAAACTCATTCTATGTATATTCCGTCCAACGATTCCAATGTTTCGTTTTGACTTTCCCTGCCGATTTATATCCTGGAACTTATAAAGAACGTACTTTCACTGTCACCAACTACTTCTTAAAGGCTGTTTATTCCGAGTATCTAAAGAAGAGCAGATTAGGAAATCCTTATAGACTCCCTGCTCCAACTTCATTAAGTATATTATATACATTGCCAACATCTGATTTGAACGAGACTGAATTGGTTAAATACATGAATCAAGATTCTGATTCTTATCCATTATAAATATAGTGGAAAATATTCGATATAATGATTGGCGAGATAATCTACGGCTGACATTTCTCTATTTATTGACTCTATATGGCTAATAATTGATTTCTCAATATTGCATAAACGGGGCATCTCCTTTTTAAGATACGTCAAATTCTCCGCATATATCTTTTGCAAATTATAGTTATTATTTGTTTTATACTTTTCAAATAATTTATTGTATTCCTCTTTTCTCTGGTCGAGTATTTTGGCCTTCCCCTTTTTATCAAGATTCCGGAAGAGGAATAATCTATCTTTCCATTTATTATATTCATATTCGGACCCGTATTTATGATATGCTAGGTCCTTTATTTCTGTTAATTTATATAGACGTGCATAATAACGATTATGATGAGTTCGATGCACAATGTATTCCAAATGACCGATATCATATTCATCTAAATCGTATGTATATTTACACCATGATTTGCATATTCTTGCATTACATTCCTTTAACGCATTCTCTTTTGCAGTGGCGTGATTAAATGGTATTCCGAAATATAATTTTTTACATGTTAAACGAATATTTAAAATATCATTATAATATTTATAATAGGTAGTATGTTTATCTTTGTGGGTTAAAAATTCATATATTATATATAGGCAATCATCGGGTAATAAATCTATCTTTTGAATAGATTTATAATCTTTCTGGCAAATATTGCACTTTATCATTTTTATAATTCATATAAAATTTGTTTTTATATGGATTTATTTTTGTTAAAAATGAGATTCATGTTATTTTTTTAGCTCTTTTATAATAGAATCAATTTGTGTGATAACATCGTCAATTTTTTGATATCTTTTTTTTGGGTCTGGATTAACCATACGGTCTATTAGAGTTATTATATTCCCTTTTATATTAGCGTCTTTCATAACCTTTAACATTTTATTGTGTTGTTTAATATTATAGTTTTCTCTATATTCCTGAATTATAGAAATATTTTTTTTATTTGATAATTCTTTTAATGGACATACCATATCAAAATCTTTTTTTTTTAAAATATATTTAAATAATAATTCAACAAACATACATCCTAATGCAAATATATCATGATGATATTGTAGAATTGTTTCTTCTTTTGATAAATAATTTTTCATCCAATCATTTGCAATATAATCGGATGTACCAAATAAATCGTTCGTCGGATATCCAACTTTTTGTGATTCTCCAAAATCAATAATTTTTATTTGTTCTTTATTTTGTCCTTTATTCGAAATCAAAAAATTTTGTGGTTTAATATCTAAATGCAAATACCCCAAATCATGAATTATTTTAACCGCCTGACAGCACTCTTTAAATATGTTTAGCAATTTTTGTAAATTATTTTTATTTTTATTTAATGTACTGAAATATTTTGATAAATCTGTGCCACAATTCTCCATGATTGCATAATATCTTTCACCTATAGATTGTATATTTTTATTAGAGAGAGGATAATTTAATTTAAGTGATTTATTTATAAATTGAATATAATCAATATCTACTATTATATTTCCAAATTCATCTAACATACATAAATATTTTAGCTTATCTTCATCAGAATATTTATAATATTTTTGTATAAAATATTGAAATAGTAATGCTTTGAATTCCTTTTTATCATTATTTTTATCTTTAATTTCTTTGAATATCTTATTCTTAATACCAATATCTAGAAAAACTATTGCAGATGCACCACTATTGATTTCTCCATTAATATTTATTTCTATATTATCATTTTTTGATTTAGAATAATATTTTTCAACATTAAATATTGACTCAAAATTACCATATTTATATTTTATTTTTTTTTCATTTTTTTTATATATTGTATATATTTTTATTGGATTATTTTCATTTGTATTTAATTTTTTTAAAATTATATTATTAATATTATTATTATTCATATAAATTATAATAACATTTATTTTTACGAAATTGGCAAAAAAATATATAGAAAGAGTATAAATGTCTTTTCTGCGTTTCAAATATAACTTAGAAGATGTTCACTCGGTTCAAACAAGCATTGAATCATTTCCTCAACCCGAAAGACCTAGCGGTGGATTAGGTGCAATATTCACTGGATACGTTTCTCAAGAGAAAGGTTATTTCCCTATATACGACGAAGATAATATAAAGATAGGTTATGCAACATATGAAGATAATATTTCAAATCTTGGCTATAATCAAAAGATTTATGTGTCCGAAACGGCGACGTATTTCATTGAAGACAAGGGCTCTATCACTTACACTTACTCTTGGGAAGCGGATAATAACAGTGGTGATTTCACTCCTGGAACAACTGTGGCCACTCGTATTTTAGCATCTACGCAAAATTATTACAATAAATCTGGACCAATTGCTATCAACGTAGGTGAAGATGGTTCCAGAAGAGTTACTATTGTATTTAATACATAATAATCTTACATACTTAACGGTTCATTTTTTATCTTTTTGTAATTTTTGATAGTATCTGTTTTATTAGTATCATAAATATTTGTGAAAATATTATTTATCTCCTGTTTTTTCTTTTTACTCGAACCTTTGTATTTTTTGTACTTTGTATTGATATCCCGGACAGCTTTTTGCACATCTGACATCTCTATCTTATAAGGCTCTTTTACAACTTCATTGGATAAATCTAAAAGATGATTTTTAATCTTCTCAACCGTCTCCTCTATGATATAATCCTTGTCCTTCTCCTCGAATTCCATTGTCTCTTTATTATATACATAACCGTTTAATGAGTTTTTATCTATGACAACATTATTGTTTTCATTATTCTTCAACACTTCTGTCAGAAAACTACTAAACTTATTCTGACACATAAATACAACCTTTTTTACCATATCTGTAATATGGTCTGTTTTCCAATCCTCTTTGAAATCCTGGATATTTATATTTAGAACAGGGTTGAAATTGATAACATTATTTATTGTTATATTCTGATTTTCAATATTATTATTTATCTCAATCATTATATTGGGCTTCTCCTCATTTACATGAGGCTCTTCTATTATCGGCTCCTCTCTCTTTTTACAATACTTCTCCAAATGCATTGGCAAAAATTTTTTAGTAGCGAAATATTTATTGCAATGCTCACAGTGAACGCCGGTTTTTAGAATATCTTCTTCAAAACTATGATTCGGATTTAGGGACTCTTTGTAATTCTCCTCATCTGTAATATCAAATTGTTCAATGGATGCCGCTGTGCACTTCTTTTTCCTATTTAGATGTCTTTTCATATCATTTTTAGAATTGCAATAAAAATTGCACTTCTTACACGTATATTCAATCGTCATTAATATATATTTATATTTTTATTTTTTAAATAAGTTTTAAATTTAGTAAAATGGGAAAAAAACGAGTAATTTTTTTTTTCATACTTTTTATAAATTTTATATTTTTTTTATAAAAAAAAATTTTATTTTTTAAAAGTGAAAAAAACTTTTTGAAAAAAAAAAACGAAAAAAAAAATTACTCCGTTTTTTTTTCCCATTTTTATTTTATTGTAGGATTTTTATGAATTATGGATGCAATATAATATCATTATATATTGATATATTTTATTTATTTTCAGGAATATGTAAAAATCATTGTAAATGATTTCGACATTATCAATAATTTTAAATATTTTTAATATATTTATATAATAACAACATTGGCACATGTGGAAAAATTCGAGTAAAAAATAAAAATAGTTTTGCGGAAATGGAAAAATGGGAAAAAAACGAGTAATTTTCGATTTTTGGAAAGTCGATTTTTATCGTTTTTTGAAATCATCAATAAAAAATTACTCGTTTTTTTCCTAAAATGATTTTCTGTTAGAAAAATGGGGTTTTGGATTTTTATTGAGATGTCAAAAAAAATTATTCTCAGAAGGTGTTGAGAATAATTATGAAAAAAAAATGGATTTTAAAAATTGAAATTTTTGATTTTTTAGAAAAAATTGGTGGAAAAAAATTGGGGAAATGGTTTTGATGATTTTTTACAATGTCATATTGTTGGGAAAAAATCGAGTAATTTTTTACTGATACTTTTAAAAATGCATTGTAGAATGATTTATTGTAGAAAAATGAATATTTTTGCGAATATATATATTCAACGAATATTGCATGTGATTAAAATATTTATTTTTCTGTATTTTTTTATTGTATGAAATTATTCTCAGCATGTCATTTTTCCGCGAAGGCCAAAAAAGTGAAGATTTTCGCCTTTTCCTGATATGTTTTTTTCGAAATTTGAGTGGTGATTTTCGCCTTTTCCTGATATGGTTTTTTCTACTTTTTTACGATTTTTTATTATTTTTTTTGAAAATATGTTTTATAAAAAATATAAGCATTATTTATATGATTAATATAAAAAAGGTAAAAAAATACAAAAATAATGAAATCTTGGATAGTATTATTGAAAAGACTATTTCTAAAAATAGTATAGATGCTGAAAATGTTGTTTCTAAAAATAGTATAGATGCCAAAAAGGTTGAACCTAAAAGAGGAATATCGTCGATATTTAGTTCATTGTTTAAAAGTAATAAGAAAATATCAAAAAATATGATATTAAAAAATATGATACTAAAAAATAAAATACAAAAAAAATATATAAAATCTATTAATCCATCATTAATACTTGAATTGCAACCATATCTTTCAAATAATATTTTATTTTATGAAGGAATGAAAATAGATATGAGTGGGAGAAAATCATGTGGTGGATTAGGATGTGTATATTTAAATATAAAATCAAAAAATGGAAATCCAATAAATAATATAATATTTAAAACAATTACTTATAATGAAGAAGAATTTAAATCACTTATTTTCCATTATTTATTGCAAAAGTACTACGAAAATAATAATAAAAATAAATTAAAATACTTATGTAAATTATATGAATTCGGAACTATTTATTCTTCTATCGATAAAAAAACATTATATTATGCAATTATGGAGAATTGTGGAATGGATTTATCAAAATATTTTGAAACAATAATAAAAAGAAATGAAAAAATATCGGTAAAAGATAGATTTATATACTTACTAACTATATTTAAAGAGTGTTGTAATGCGGTAAAAATAATGCATGATTTAGAATATTTGCATTTAGATATTAAACCACAAAATTTTATGATTTCGAATGAAGGTCAAATTAAAATTATTGATTTTGGATTTATAAAAAAAAATGGTTATAAAACTAAAAACCTTTTCGGGACAGGTATATATATGGCAAATGATTGGGTTAAAAATTATTTTTCGGGAAAAGAAACAACTCTAGAATATCATCATGATATTTTTTCTTTAGGTTGTATGTTTATTTATTTATTATACAACTATGTGTTTCAAGAGTATATACTTATGGCATGTCCAATTAGAAGTCAAATATTAAATGATGATATTTATTATATTAGACAGAACTATAATTCATCGATACAAGATATTAAAATAAAAAAAGACTTGGAAAAAATCTTACTCTCTCCTCAAAAAAAATCTATTTTTTCCGGATGGACTACTTCCAAAAAAACAAATAAAGAAAAAACACCCGAAAAAAAATTCATAGATGATATATGTTTGTTAATAAATTTCATGGTAAATTCAGAACCAGAAAAAAGATATGAAAAGATTGACGGGGTTATTACACATCTTAATTCAATGCAAAGAAATAATTATCTTAATTTAGAGCGGTGCGTATTTTAAATGCCGGTTTAATAACAAAAAAAATATTTATCGCTTTACTCATTAAAGAGTTTCTAAATTCTAAATAATGGGCTTTCTTAAGTGTATTATAATGGTAGATACACTTAATCCCATCAGATGTTATTTAATCTACTACCTTGATTAAACAACAATTTCTTTTTTCTGTCTTGTTTTTCTTTGTTTTATTATTATATTATTTTCTTTTGGTTTAGGACTAAATTCTTTAGGTCTTAATTGATGTTCTAAAAAATATTTTCCAAGATATAAAATATTTTTACAAGCATTTTTATCACGATTTACAAAAATACACCGTTCGGTTTCCTCTTTTGGAGTTAGTATTTCATGTAAATGTTTCTTACGCTTATTTTTTCTTACTGATACATTTTCTAGTTCTTTAAAAGTTTTATTGTATAATTTACTAGTATTATATTCATTTATTTCAAACATTTCAAATCTTTTTAATAATAATTTTTTAAATCCTATATTAGGTGTTGATATAGTCCCTTTCATTTGACTTGTACGAGAATAATCGCCATGTAATATTAATATTTTTTTATTATTTTTTTTATCTTCTTTTGATAAAAATTTATTTTCAATTTCATTTAGTAATACTTCTTCAGATTGTTTTGTTCTTGTAAATCTTCTAAAATTTAGTTTTCTAAATAAAATATTATTGTAAAATGTTTTAACATTATTATTAAGTTTATTTTTATTTGTTATAAATTTTTTATATTCATCTATTTTTAATGTTTTTGAATTAAATTTTGATAATTCTGTTTCTTTTTCAATAATTTTGTGTTTTATTTTTTCTGCATTAATTATTTCATTACATCTCTTTGTATATGTTTCAAATCTTCTTCTACAAGCAGTATATTTATAGAAATTATTATTTTCATCTATCATTGAAATTGGTCTAATTTTTCCTGGATCTAAACTAACTAATTTATATTTATCGGTTAAATATTTATTACATTCATCTTTTGTTAAAGTATTTATATTTTTAATAATATTTTCTTCATCTGGATTTTTAGGTATTTTATCACCATATTCTTTATCCTTATATTTTTTTAAGATAAATAATAAACTACAACTAAATCCATCAGTTGTTATTTGATTATAAAATACATAATCTTTATGATTAAATATACTTCTTTTTTCTAATTTTAATATTTTACTCCATACATGTTTTTGATATTTTTTACAATGTAAAACAATTTCACTTTTAGCATAATCAAAAAGTTTAGGGTATTTATTACCAATATAATCTGCAATTCCTGATGTATTTAATACTATATTTTTAGGAACTATATTATTTCTTTGTGGTATTATTTGAAATGTTTTTTTATCAAGTTCTTCAATTTTAGAATTAATATAAAATGAATGTATTAAATATTTTTCAGGATGTATTTTTACATCATATGCTATTGATTTAGTAATTTTGTCAGGATATAAATATTTTTTATTTGTATTAATCCAATTATGATATTCTTCTTTTGAATCAAGTATTTTATTATTTATTAAATCAGATTTAAGATTTTTAATTTCTTCATTTAATTCTTTATACATTAATTTTCGTTTTTCTTTATCTTTTTCAAGTTTAATTTCTTTAGATTTTGGATCTTTAAACAAACAATTAATATATCTAAATAAATGTTTAATAAAATGAGTTGATATATTAGTTTCTAAACATGTTATCATTTCTTTTGCTGTTTGTTCTAAAATATGAGTTTTATTTGAATATGATAATTTTTCATCAACTAAAATAGAAAATATATTTTTATAAAATAATTTTAAATCATCTTTACTATCTTTATTTTTAATATTAGTATCTTTATTGGATTTTCCTCTATTAGTTTCACTTGTTGCTATTGTTTTTAAAACATCTAATATAAAATTTTTATTAATAGTTGGAAATGGTTTATTATTGTTAAATTTATCTAATAAATATAATCTAATAAATTGATAACCTATAATAACAAATTTATTAATATCTTTTACAACATCATCAATAATTGGTTGTAATTTAGTATATTCTTTAAGGACTGATTTAAGAGGACATTTAATAATCTTATAAACTGGTTCTTCTTGATTTTTATCAGGTGGTTTTTTCTTGTTAATCATTATAATATTATATATATTATTTCTTTAAATAAATATTATATAATATTTATTTAATAATTTATTTATATTTAATTTTAATTAAATATTTGTTTCAAGATTTTTATTTAATAATTTCTTTTTTCTATTTTCATATGCTTTTTTATTATATTCTTTAATTTTTTCAGGTGATAAATTATTTTTATATGTTCTAATATATTCTTTATTTTTTTCAAGAATAATATCTTTATTTTTTTCATAATATATTTTACTACCTTTATGTGATGTGTATTTTTTAAGATGTTCTGTTAATTCAATAATTTTATTATTTAATATATCAATTTCATTTAATTTTTTTTCATATAATTGTTTATAATTAGTTAATTCTTCCATAATATTATATTTAATAAATTAATTTTTAAATAAATTAATCTTTTTAAAAATAATTTTTATATATTGGGTCATTTATAAATTTTGTCCATTGGTTATATATTTCAAGATGATTTTTCATTATTTTTCCTTTTTTTTATTATACATAATTATTTTATAAATTATATTAAATAACATATATGTCAATAAATAAACAAGCATCATCTGACTTAAAGATAAAAGCAATTAAATATTACTATAAAATTAATAATTATTCAAATGTATGTAAAATTTTTGAATGTAGTGAAAGAAGTTTAAAAAGATGGATAGAAAGATATGAAAAAAATAAAAGTGTAGAACGAAAATCAAGAAAATTAGGTTCATATAAGATTAAAAAAGAACATATTAAATTTATAAAAGATACATTAAAAAATAATAATGATATTCATATTAAAGTTTTATATGAACTATTAAAAAATAAATTTCCTAATTTAGATATATCAAGACAATATATTCATGATTTAATAAGAGATAATAATATAACTAGAAAAAGAGCAACATTCGAACATTTTCCAAAAACATATAGAGGAGAACCAAGAGATGAAAAAGCAGAATTAAAAGCATTTTTTAAAGAAATAAAAAAATTTAATTTAGATGATATTATATCAATTGATGAAACATCAGTTAGTACATCTTTAGGATTTAATTATTGTAGAGATGAATTAGGAAAAAGATGTATAATAAAAACAGATGATAATGCTGTTTTTACAAAATATTCATTAGTAGTAGGAATAACCAATAAAAAATGTATTGATTATAAATTATATCAAAAAGGTGCTGTTAATTCAGAAAGATTTGATGAATTTATTAAAGAAATTTGTAAAAATGTAAAAAATAAATTAATAATTTTAGATAATGGACAAATACATAAAAAAGAATCAACAAGAAAAATAATAAAAGATAGTGGAAATTTTTTATTATATACCTGTCCTTATCATCCACGCCTTAATGCAATTGAACAGTTTTTTAGTCAAATGAAACATTATCTAAAGTTATATAAATCTAAAAATTTTGAAGAATTAAAATTAAATCTTATAAAATCTATTAAAAATATAAAAAAAGAACATTATGAAAATTATTTTACTTATGCTTATAATAAAGATTCTTATAAAAAGAAAAAAAATAGTAAAAAATCTAGCAAACATAGAATATTAAAAATTTATAAAGATTAAAAACCGGCATTTAAAATACGCACCGCTCTAAAAAATAGTTTCACATAATAAAAAGAAATATTTTGGATTATTATATTAAATGGGTATTCGATTTTCCAGCGAAAATTTGAGTCCAACTACTATAATTAATCCAAATGAGGAGGATTCAGTCATTCCTGAAGAATTTAAAAAAAAAATTATAAAAGAGATTATTCTTCCATATTATCGATCAAATATAGAATATGTCATAAATACAAAAACTGGTTGGTCGAAAGTTGGCGTCGCCTTTTTTACAACATCCACTCTATTGGTTGGCGCTTCATCCATACTCTCTTTTGCAAGTGGAACATATCCCGATAGAAATCTTAATTTTATCGCCGGTTCTATCGGACTTATTGCCCTTATCTTTAAAGAGTTTGCATCTTATGCTAATTCTGTGGACCATGTAAAAACATTGAATATAAATGATTTATTGAAAAATATAGGAATAAATCATCAGATGAAAGATATGTCTGCAAATTTTGAGAAAGTTATTGATAAAAATGGGGGGAGCGCTTCCGCACATAACGATGAAATTGCTGCACAAATTGCAGAGCTCCGCACTTTGATTAACGAGAAGAAGAATATTGTGGAAGGTGAAAATAATGTATAACTTGATTTATTATTGGATTGTTTTATTAAATTCTTTTTCCCAATCAACGAATTTTGCCAACCAAGCTGTTTCTCCATGAGTTGATACTGCTGGAATACATGATACTAATTTTCTATTTTTCAATTTATATAAATCACAGAAAATTTCAAAATCATGTGGATGATTCGTTGAACAATAATGTTTAAATATAGTATAATCTTCTTTAATAGTAGCCACCGTTGTTGCAAATGTCATACAACAACTGTTTGTTAACTTCCAATGTCGGCTCTTACTTATCATAACTCTTGTTAACTCGCCCCCATTTTCAATAAATGGATTCATACCCCCTTCGCAGTGATTAATATACTTATCTGGATGGTCATATCCGGAAGAATAGTCTGCAATATCTAATCCCTCCTCTATAATGTGAGGAGCATCTTGAATATAAATATAGTCATCCTCTGCAAAATATATTTTCTCATTATCGTTAAAATTTTTTATTGCAAAATCCAATGAATACATAAATGAACCGGCATTTGAAAGAGATGTTCTTATAATTTTGGTTTCATCTATCTTCTCTTTTAAAAAATTATATGTATCTTCACTAATATTATCAGCGAAAACATAAATATCGTTTTTTTCAAATATTTTTAGAAAATGTAAAAAACAACCTCTTTTTGAAACATAATGGGGTTTTATCTTTGAATATCCACCGTCGCTAATACGATATAAAATTCTCATTTTATAATAATATATTAAAAAGATTTTATATTTATTTTAATCCATAAAATATAATAAATCAGATAACAATGTTATTGTTTTCTTTTGAATTCCATTTTGTTAAATGTGCGATTCGTTTGATATTGTAATATCGTTCTCTTTTACATTTTTTGGATAAATAATAAAGAAAGACCAAATTATTTATTAACTATTTTAGACAAATAAGTAACCAAAATTTACACTTTTTGTGAAGGACAAACCTTATTCATTTTTAATGGTGTAAAAACTAATACTTCTTTAGAACTGCGTAAAATTCGCACGAATTTCTAAGGGTATGATATATTTTTTCTATTTTTAGATCTATATATTTTAATGAATATAATATATTAATTATATTTTCAAATGAGGTTGAAGTAAATTGCATAGAATGAACATCTATATATGAATCACTATTCCTGAATTCATCAATTGCATTTTTAACAGCTATAAAATCAATATTATATTCTCCATGGTCATTATTCCAGTGTCTAATAGGATCATTATGACAAGTTAAAGCTCTATGCTCGATAACTGATTTAATACTATGATTATTTCTTTTATTTTCATTCATATCTATTACATCGGCAATAGTTGTTTCTTTTATAAAATGGTCGAAACAATATCTTTTATCTGGACAAATAACAAAATAACATCCATTTTGATATAATAAATTAGAAACATCATTCAAATGTTTAATTAAATCAATTTGATGTTCTATTGAATGACAACTTAACACACAGTCAAATTTTTCATTTATAATAGATAAATTACAATTAGGATCTACATAATGAATAAAAGGAACATTATTGGATATTCTACCACATTCAATACTTCTTTTTATTAAATTTTCACGATCCAAAACATCAAAATATTTAACTTTTTCTCCTGAAACAACAGGGTTATCAAATGGCCCTATCTCTAAACAACTCATGTTTTCGTTTATATAAGATTTTAAAGTATCTCTATTAATTATTTTACTACAAATTCTTCCTTCATTTTTACCATATTTTTCATAATGCCAATAAGCTTCGTTATTATCCATATGTTTTAAATCATAATTATTATTTCGATATATATCAACATCAAAATTTGATGGTAAATTCATTTTAATATATATATTTATAAATATATAATAATTAAACAAATTATTTGAAAATAAAAATAATTATAATAATATCTTTGAATATCCACCATCGCTAATACGATATAAAATTTTCATTTTATAATAATAAATAATATAATAATAATATAATGAATATGTTAGTAAAACATTTATATTTAGACGTTGGTGTAAATTATTTTTCTAAAAATACGACTAAAATAAGTCCATATTTATTTTATAATATTTTTATTAAAAGAGGTGGTAAAAAAAAATATAGATATAAATCTTATGATTTTATAGTAAAAGAAGATTATAACGAGAATGATAATAAAATTATAATATTTATAGGAAAAAAAGTAAAATGTTTATTAGGAATACTTGATTATAATAAAAATCTGAAAAATACTTCTAGAACAATCATTCTTCAGTCATTTGGATATTATAATTCTTGCAGTGAAGGAAAAAGTTTAAGACGTGGAAATGGAACAAATGGAATTATGTATAGTTTCATAAATTATATAAAAGATAATTATAAAAATGTAAGAAATATAATATTAACAGATAATGCTGTTTATGAATGTAATAATGAAATAAATATAAAAATGAGTGTATTATACTTTTTCAAATATGGAGATTATTATTACTCAAAAAAATATGGATTCAAATTATATGATGAAGATAAATATAAATTGAGACAAATAAAAAAGATGTTTAAAGAATCTTTGAATCATTATTGGAATAATCAAAATATTGATACTGTATTTTTAGAAAAATTTGATAATATATTTGATGTAATAGAAGGAAATGAATGGTCTAAAATTAGGGAAAAATTAATAAAATATAAATTCATATCACTATTTTTTAGAAAATATAAGTTTATTTCATGCCTGGTATTTAGCCAATTCATCGAATTTATAAGAGAATATTATAAGATATCAAATGATATTTTATATAATAAAACTTTCATATTGAAAATATGAAGACAGAAGAATGTTACACTATTTTCCAAATATATCCATTGTGAATTTCTCCGGAATCACTATATTTTTTTAATGATGAAACAGACATTTTGAAATTTTTAACCACTTCGCGATTTGAATCATATGTTTTTAGTATATTTTTGGTTAGGGGACAAATCTGTTGCACTTTTTTGCAACAAGTTGATACATATTTTTCGGGAAGTTTATTATTTTTCAAATATTCTTCTTGCATCTCTTTTGAACAATTTTCGAAATAATTCCAATAATGACCTGAAGATATTGTTCCATTATTAATTGCTCGATGAAATGAATTACATTTCATAAGCCGTGCTTTTGTTGCCTCTTTTTGATTTGGATAAACATTCAAGATTTTTGTTTTTGTAATATCAATCATTGCAATAAATTTTACTTCCGGCTCTTTATGCTTACTCTCAACAGTTGGTGGTATTTGTTCAGGAGGATTTTCATCTCTTCTCACATAATACCATCGGAAACCTTTATAAATAGTATTATTTTTAACAGCGTTTCTTAATGGACTCGGAGATATTTCCAACGATTTTAGCTCGATATCTCGCTCAACATCAGCCGGAGATTCATGGATTTTTATTGGATTAATTAAATCATCAGGATTATATTGATAGACATATGGGATTTTAATTCCGTAAGTATTTTTTTTTGTTTGAAAAAATATTTTTGTTAAATCAATATCTTCAACATCACTATCATTATTATTTTCATTAATATCTTCAATTTTATTAGATTCTAAATCATCTATTTTCAATTTTAGTAAGTTAATTTCATTATTTAATTTTTCTAATAATTCATCATTATTTTTATTTTTAATTATTTCTATTTCCATTTTTTTGATTTCCATTTCTTTATCTTTTATTTTTAATTCAATCTCTTTATTTTTTAAACTTATTTCTTCTTTTTTAGCATTTATTTCTTCCTTTTTTAACTTTATTTTTTCTAATTCCAAAACATCTTTTTCAAATAATTTTTTATTTGAATTTATGATATTTATCATTTCATTACACTGTTCGTTATCAACTAAATATGTCTCTTTAGAAACTTTATCTTGTTTATTTTTCATTGGAAAATAAAATTTCCTAAAAAAATCATGATTATGCAAAAAATTTTCAAAATTAATATTATCATCAATTTTTACTATATCTAATAATAATGGTTGAATATTTTCATATGCATTTGATAAATGTCCCATTCTTTCTTTTATATCTTGACTATGACCAACTTTTATAATATTTTTATTATCTAATTCTTTTATCTTGCAAATATAAACAACATATTGTTTATCAAACGCTTTTATTAAAAGTTTATGTTTTTCAACATCATTTGCATGTTTAATTAATTTTTTATCAATTTCATTATTTTCATTTAATTTATAAATTCCATTAATTCTAATATCCTTTATTATATTTATAATCCAGCTTTGAAATACAGATGCAATTGGTTTTCTTGAACGACCTAGTAATTTATATAAACCGACTTCTGTTAAGAATGTAACATTTTGTATTCCACCTGGGGTATCGGTTAAAAACAATACCTTTTCATTCTGACCAAAATCTCTTAAATTTTCAACAACATTTTTAATTTCTAGTATTTTACCAATCTGATTTGCTTGAAATAAAGGATTTTCAAATGTTCCCTGTATATTTATATTAATTTCTTTATCAACTAATTTAAACGCTTTCAAAATATCCATTTTTATATAAATAACTATATGCTTTGTTTTTAAATACTTTTAATTTACTTATTTTTGATTTTTTAATAAAATAATAAAAATTGAAAAAAATAATTTCAAGTTATAATTATATTTATTTTAATCATTTATAAAAAATATAAAAATGAAATACTGTTCAATATGTTCAAAAACTGCATCTTATGGAGATATTGATGAAGGTTTTGCAAAATATTGTAGTGGATGTTCTACAGGGAATAACATTGTTGATTTTAAGCACGGTTATTGTCAATATATTAAAAATGAAGCAGGGAAATTATTGAGCGAACGTCTATGTGCAAAAAATGCCAATTATAATTATCTAAATTGTAGTCCCAAAAAGGGGATACGTTGTTTGGAGCATCGTGATGCAGAAATGGTCTGTATTAATTCAAAAATATGTATTGATTGCAAAAAGGATAGTGCATCATTTGTATTAGAAAATTCAAAAAGAAAAAGTGCGATGTATTGTAAAAGTTGTGCTGAAAAATATAAAGTAAAAATAATTGATGTTGTCCATAAAAAGTGCAAAGAATGTCATACAAATTCTGCAATATTTGGATTGTTAGACAAGAAAGAATTTTGCGGAGATTGTGCTAAAAAATTAAATTTAGATGTTGTTGATTTACACCATAAAAAATGTATAATGTGTAATGAAAAGCAGGCATTATTTAATGACGAAGGGGGTGCTCCTCTTTATTGTGGTGATTGTAAAGACATTGACATGATAAATATTAATGGTCCAAAATGTGAGACAGAGAATTGTTATACTATTCCGGTTTATAATTATCCAGGTGAATTAAAAAAACGATTTTGTGAAAATCATAAATTAGAAGGGATGATTAATGTGAAGGATAAATTATGCATTATTTGTAATATTAAGAGACCCTCTTTTAATTATGGTTCTAAAAAAATCCCTGATTATTGCAGTGATTGTAAGAGCAATGAAATGGTTAATATTTATTATGATAGATGTGAGTACGAAGGTTGTAATGAAAATGCATGGTATAATTGTGATGGAGAAGATAAGAGAAAATTTTGCAAAGAACATGCATCTGAAAATATGGTTTTGATTAACTTGAAATTATGTGAAATGTGCAATAAAGTTCCTACATATGGGTACATTGAAGACAATAAAAGAGTAAGATGTCTTGAACATAAAGATGAAAATATGATTGATTTACGTCATGATTATTGTACATTTAAAGATTGTACTTTACGAGCATCATTTAATTTTAATAAAGGTAATAAACCAATATACTGCAGCCAACATAAAATAGATTGTATGATTAATGTTAATCATAAAACATGCAATACATATTTATGTGGAACAAAAATATCTGAAAAATATGAAGGGTACTGCTTATTCTGTTTTATAAATTTATTTCCGGATAAACCTATTACAAGAAACTATAAAACGAAAGAAAAAGCTGTAGTAGAATATATATTACAAAATTTCCCTGATTTTACATGGAACAGTGATAAAAAAATTCAAGATGGCTGTTCAAAAAAACGTCCAGATTTATTATTAGATTTAGGTTATCAAATAATTATTGTAGAGATTGATGAGAATCAACACATTGGTTATGATGAATCTTGTGAAAATAAAAGATTAATGGAAATATCACAAGACCTTGGGCACCGTCCAATAATATTTATTCGATTTAATCCAGATGAATATATAGAAGATGGAATAACGAAACATTCATGTTGGACTTTTGATAAAAATGGTATTTCCAAAGTTAAAAAATCATATAATAAATTATGGAATGAAAGATTAGAAATCTTGAAGGCTACGATTAATTATTGGGTTGATGATACACATATATCTGAAAAAACAGTTGAATTAATTTATTTATTTTTTGATAAAAATTAAAGAAAATAAAAACATAAGAAAAATATAAAAAATATAAAAATATAAGAAATTTTTATATATATAGATATTATAAAAATATTTAAAAAACTCTGTTTTTCTATTTTTACAATAATTATTTTAAAAAAAAATTATTTTTATCGAAAAATAATTTTTTATTGATATTTAAAAAGAATTAAATTTTGAATTTATTAAAGAATTAAATTGCGTTTGGCCAGAATTTTTTTCTATGCTAAAAGTATATAAAAACATGACTGGAGGTCTTATGCAGTTGGTCGCTTACGGAGCACAAGACGTTTACTTAACAGGTAACCCACAAATCACTTTCTTCAAGGTAGTCTACAGAAGACATACCAACTTCTCTATGGAAGCCATCGAACAAACCTTCAATGGTACTGCCGATTTCGGTAAGAAGGTTACTTGCACTGTTTCAAGAAACGGTGATTTAATCCACAGAATCTACTTACAAGTCACTCTTCCAAGAGTTGAGGCAACCGTCTCTTCTGCCTTCTTCAGATGGGTCAATTTCATTGGCCACTTCTTAATCAAGTCTGTTGAAGTCCAAATTGGTGGCCAAAGAATTGATAAACAATACGGTGATTGGTTAACTATCTGGAATGAATTGACCATTCCTCCTGGCTTAAAGGCTGGTTATGATAACATGGTTGGAAACACTGTTGCCCTTACCGGCACTGGCTTACAAAGAACTGAAGCAACTACTTTGTACGTTCCTTTCCAATTCTGGTTCTGCAGAAACCCTGGTCTTGCATTACCTTTAATTGCTCTTCAATACCACGAAGTCAAGATTGAACTTGATTTCCGTCCAAAGGCTGAATGCTACGTATCCACCTCTGGTTCATTGAATGCTTGTGGTGTTTCTGTAAATGGAAACTTAGATGCATTCTGTGTTCCATCTCTTGAATACGCCACCCTGTTCATTGACTATATCTACCTTGATACTGATGAAAGAAGACGTTTCGCACAAACCTCTCACGAGTACTTAATTGAACAACTTCAATTTACCGGCGACGAGTCCACAGTTAATACCAACGTCAAGGTTAAGTTGAACTTGAATCACCCAGTAAAAGAACTTATCTGGGTTGTTCAAAGAGATGATGTCGTCAAACTTGGCTACAACCAATGGAACAACTACACTGATGATTTTGATGCAGATTCTGGCTACAACAGTGTCAATAGTGCTGGTCTTCCAGATCCATCTCAACTTGTTTTCACCAATGTTGAAGATTCCTCAAATGTCTTCCCATTCGTCGGAACTCAAGCTCTTGATGCTGAATACTTAGCTTACTTACAAGCTGCAGGTTTAAGTGTTGGTGCTGGAGGTATCAGTAATGGTTCTACCAACGCCCAAATCAGAACTGTATCTCTTCCAGCTGGTCCAGGTCCTAACGCCAATAACTTGGCACCAACCGATTTCGGTGCTATTACCACTGCCGGTGATTACTCCGATCACGCCGGTTTTGGCCCAATCAATGCCGGTAGAAACCCAGTTGTTCGTGCCAAGCTTCAATTGAACGGACACGATAGATTCCAAGAAAGACTTGGTTCTTACTTCAACTTGGTCCAACCATACCAACATCACACCAACATCCCAGTTACTGGTATCAATGTTTATTCATTTGCATTGAAGCCTGAAGACCATCAACCAAGTGGTACGTGCAACATGTCAAGAATTGACAATGCTACCCTTCAATTACAATTAACTCCTAAGGCAGCACTTGGATCAAAGATTAGAGTGTATGCAACAAATTATAACGTACTTCGTATAATGAGTGGAATGGGCGGTCTTGCATACAGTAATTAAAAAAATATTATTGTATTTTATGTCAATATTTACAATAAAAAATATTTCGCTATTATTAAATGTATAATATAAATCGCGTACATCTTTACATATACTCGTTTTATAATTTTAATAAATTATAAAATTTATAAAAGAATTAAAAAAAATGATTTTATTATTTACTTATTTTTTTTTTGATTAATTATTATATCATATAAAACAAAAAAAATAAAAATGAATTTTATTAATGAAATTGAACATAATAATGAAAAATTTTTCCTAAGAAAGGAATTAGATGAATATTTAAATTTAGAAGAGAATAAAAAAATAAAATTATCAATAAAAAAGGAGCTTGAATTAAAGGTACCCTTATTTAAAAAAAATAAAGAATTTTATAGAAATTTAATATTTTATTCTAAATCTGAAAATGTAGTAGATGAATTAGACCTTGAAATTATATTTTGTAATAATAACACTGAATTAATTGATATTTGGAAATATTTTAAAGTAATGTCTAGTTCTGCAATAACATCTGACGATGGATTTGGATATTTAAAAATGATGTTAAAAGATAAAAATACAAATAAGTATCTGGGTATATTGGAATTATCATGTGATATTATTTCATGTTTAGAAAGAGATAATTATATTGGATGGAACAGAAATAATAAATCTGATAAAATAAAAATAGATTTAGATGATAAATACAAACCACGGTCTGCATTTTTAGTAAATATAACGTGCTGTATTGGATTACAACCAATGTCTCATAATTTAAATATTGGGAAACTTTTAGTTGTTTCCGTTTTTAGCAAGGAAGTATTAGATTATTTTCATAAAATTAGAGGATATTATTATGCAGGTGTATGTACATTTGGATTATATGGGAAATCTATTCAATATGATAGATTAAAAGAAATAAAATACGTAGGTGAAACAAAAGGAACTGGAACATGTGAGATACCAAATAATATTTATGAAAAAATAAGAGACTTTGTAAAAAAATATTATGAAAAAGAATATTTAAGACGTTCTAAAATGTCAAGTTCAAAGATGAGAATATTACAATTTGGTCTTCGACAATTAGATTTAAATCATACAGAAGTGTTAACTCATGGGAAAAAAAGAGGTATTTATTTTGGATATACTTCTCTTGATGGAAAAGATTTTTTTAATGGTAAAATAGATACATTTCAATTGAATAATAATATTCGACCATTTAATGATATAGTAAAATGGTGGAAAGATAGATGGGCAAAACAAAGATATAATAATCTTTTTAATAATAACCGTTTAAAAATAGCGTATGAATTAAAAGATTTTACTTTGAAAGAACGTAAAAATGAATATGCAAAACAATATCAATATGAAAAGTTTGATGATGAAATATGGTTAAAAAATAAAAGAAAAAAAAGTATGGATTATTATTATGACCATAAGGATGAAATATTAGAAGAATTAAAAATAAATTTAGAAAATGAATATATTGATAAACAATATATTTATCCAGAATATTTATGTGGATTTTTTGATTCAGACGGTTCCATATATATATCAAAAAATATATTATTTATTGGATTTACTCAGTGTGTTTTAAATATATTATTAATAATTCAAAAAGAATATGGCGGAACTATATTTAAAAGAAATAAAAGAAATAGTAATCAAAGAGACCAATATACATTAAGAATTGTTGGATTAAATTGTAATAAAATTTTAAATGTATTATTTCAAGGTTCTGTATTAAAGATTAATAAAGTTCAATATGCTATGGAATTTATTAATATGATTAATAAAAAAACATCTGACGAAAAAGTAAATTTAATTGAACTTATTAGAGATAATAATAAAATTGATGAATCTAATTATTTTAATAGGATAAATTGGAAATATTTAGCTGGATTTTTTGATGGAGATGGATGTATTAGTTTAAATTATATAGATTTAGACCATAATAATTTTTTATCATTACAGTTTTCTATTTGTCAAAAATACACACCTAATTTTTTGAATTATTTAAAAGATTTTATATCAAATAATATCAATGATAAAATAGGAATAAATAAATGGACTATTTATACATCTAAAAAGGATAATATAGTAAATATTTATGAAAATATTAAAAACTATTTAATTGTCAAAAAATTTCAATATGAGAAAATTATTGAAATGATAAACGAATATCGTAAAAAAGATAGAAATTTTGATTTAATAAAATCATTAGCATATGAAGTTAAAAATAATAAACACCAGGATATAAATTATGAAATAGATATTGATAAAAATAATATAATAAATAGTATGTATCATAATATTATTAATAAATGTGAAAATGATAAAGAAAAAGAGATAATAAAAGAGACTGATACAAAAATTATTCAAAGTTTAAAAAAAATGGGAAATAATAATCCAAATTATGGAAAATATTTATCAGACAACCATGCCTTAAATATTTCTGTTTCAACGACAAGTGCAAAACGCGCAAAAAATCCAAATCTTACAAATGAAAAAATTCGCGAAATTTATGCATTAAAAGATACAGGAGTTATGCAGAAAGATGTTGCCGAGAAATATCAGATGAATCGTGAAATGATTCGTCGAATTTGGAATAGAGTAATTATAGCAACGGATGATGAAGAATTTATGAATAAAAAGGGGGAAACTATAGCAAATAAAAAAATCCCTAAAATGGATAATAACTTATCTTTTGACCAGAAGACATCTATTGGTAAAAGGTCCCTTTCATCCAGCGAATATGTTGAGATTGTTTTATGGAAACAGAAAAAAAACAATAATGAATTGTTGAATGGTAAAAAAATATTTTCAACTACGCTCTCCGAATATTTATCAACATTATGGAACAAAAAGGTCACGAATGATATGATTAAAAATATTTGGATGGGTAAAACAAAATTATTTGATTTCGATTTTGATGAAAAATCTACAATTACATTTGATGAATATATTAAAATCATTGAAGTTTAATTTAAATCTTTTATAAAATATTATCTTATACTTCTTACTTTTGAAAGCAAAAAATATAAATAAATACTATCATAAAATAAATAATAAATATATTAAAAAAATTTGATTACTGACACTGATTGTAAATATTTGCTTCACATTTAAGAGAAGCAATATGATGATAACAAAAAGATTTATTGTTAATTTGATTGAAAAAATCAAATTACAAAACTTACAAATGTTTATAACAATAAGTTATTAACAAAAATTAAAAAAACTTTACTGATTCTGAACAACAACTATTTATTATTACTTCATTTTATTGTTATCTTAATTATCATTCTACAAATGATTTTGTTATTGATTTAGATAATGTATGGAAATGGTTGGGTTTAGTATCAAAGTTAATGCAAAAAGAGTATTAGAAAAAATTTTAAAATAGATATTGATTATAAAATTTTTGCTCCCGAAGTTGCTGGTGCAAAAATATTTATTTTGATAACAAAAATTAAAAAAACTTTACTGATTCTGAACAACAACTATTTATTATTACTTCATTTTATTATTATCTTAATTATCATTCTACAAATGATTTTGTTATTGATTTAGATAATGAATGGAAATGGTTGGGTTTAGTATCAAAATTAATGCAAAAAGAGTATTAGAAAAAAATTTTAAAATAGATATTGATTATAAAATCTTTCTCCTCAAGACGGATGAGGAAGACGACAGTACCAAATCAATTGGATTAAATCCAAATAAACTATAAAAAGTATTTCCTTTTTGCAGTAATTTTACTATATTTTTAAAGGGATTTCTGTCATTCTAAAAAAGTTATTTCTTTTACAATCAATATGAGAAGAATCTTTCAACGAGCATCATTTAACATTTAATCTATATAATATTTGTAAAACAAATATCATTATTTCACTCCCTGAATAAAATTTTGTTTTACTAATATTTTCAATATGTGCATTAGAATTTGATTTTAATAATATCTCAAATATTTTATATCCAGATTCTCCTCTGTCAATACTAGATATTTCTATATTTCCATTATTTTTATTTATTATTTTTGTTGCTATATTATATCTTTCAACTTTAATATTATCATTATTTTTTTTATAATTTTATTTGGTCCTATAAATATATATTCTCCATTAACAGATATATTTATATTATTTTCTAGATTCCATGGATCAAATATATTATTCATATATGTATCATATAAATATTTTTTATATTATATTTTTCAAAGATATAGTTTATTTTTATTTATTTTTATTTATTTTTTTTGAAGTATAATTTCTAATATATATTATATTTATATATGTATATATGTATATAAACGGTTTTATTCAATCAGGAAACGGGTTAATTATTACACCTCTCTCTAATTATAATATTACTCTATACGGTTCATTGCTTAATAAAAGTGAAATTTTATCCACGACAACCTCCGACTCATCTGGATATTTTATATTAGAAATACCATCACATTTATGCGACGACTATGGAATGTTTTATTTAATTGGCACATCAAGTGAAAATAAAAAAATAACATTAATGTCTATAATTGGAAAAACATTATTATTAGACGATGATTTAATTATTAATGAATTAACGACAGTTATCAGTTGTTATTGTTTCGCTCAATTTTTCGATAATAATAATATATTTGGTAAATATCAAGGCTTAAATATTGCATATATGATGTACAATAATTTTGTAAAGAATGATGGTACTTTAGCAGATGTTATTCAAACATCACCAAATGGAAATGAAACAAATACTTTGAAATTATGTAATAGTATAAGCAATTTATTAGTAACATGTATAGAAAGTGAAAAAATATTAGATAAAATTATTAGTATTGTAATTCCTCTTAATTCTCCAATAAAAGATATAATTAATATATTGTTAAATTTACCAAAACTCAGAAATACTGATAATAATGATTATGTTTCTATAGTATTTGACTATACACTGATTGAAAATAAACGTTATATTCCATTTTTAATTTTTGATGCTACGCCTGATTCTTTCACTTTAGCAATAAAAGTAAATAACAGTGGTAATAATGATTATTTAATAGGTGGTCCTGCAAACGGTGTATTTGATAAAGATGGTAATTACTGGGTTACGAATAATGTTGTTCAAGGTAGTAATAATTCAAGTAATTTTACAATAATATTACAACCAGATGGTAAACCTACATCATATTCTCCAATAGTAGATGATAAAATTGTAGGACAGGCATTTGGTATTGAAAAATATTATGAAAATATAATTGGTTCGAATTTTGGATGGGGAAATATTATACCAAATGGCGGTATTACAATTATTAATAGTATTACAAAAGAGGTAAATGTTTATAATGATGATTTATTTAGAGTACAAGGAATTGCAGTTGATAAAGATAAAAATTTGTGGATTTTAGGTTATCAAAATAATAAAATTGTTGTATTGATAGGTGGTTCAATTGAGAATAAAGCAACTTTTGATTTATTGCAAACTGAATTTCCATTTCATTTAGTCGTTGATTCAAATAATGTAGTTTCAGTATCAGTTTCCTATTCAAGTGTATCATTTGTTTATAGATTAAAGCTTGAAAATAATATTATTGTACAAGTGGGAAAGATTCAATTGGATAGCGACAAATTATTAGGAATGGCTGTCGATTCAAAGAATAATATATATGTATGTTCTCCGACAAATAATACTGTTTATAAAATATTTCCAAATAATAATAATATAGAACTTACAGGAACATCAATTAGCTCACCATGGGGGTGTTCAGTTGATAGCAGTGATAATGTATGGATTGCAAATTTTTCATCACCAACCAATGTAAATTATGGAGTAACTCATATAGATAGTTCAGGAAATACACTGTCTCCAATAAATACAGGATATACATTACCAAGTGGTGGAAGCGAGGTATTATTAGCAAATGGTGAACCTTTATATGGAACAGGTCCAGTTGGTCAAAAATTAGGTGCTTGTTTTATACCATTAATGAGAGCAACATCTGCGCAAATTGATATGGCTGGAAATGTATGGGTTGCAAATAATTGGAAACCAAACTTTTTAAATGATGTCGCATTTAATCCAGGTGGAGATGGTATTGTAATTTTTATTGGATTGGCTTCAAAAAAAGATAATTACGAATAATATATATATTATAATAATTTCATTAAATTATTATCTCTTTTCTCAAATAAAATAATATAAAAATATTCATATTATATTATTTATATGAATATTATTGAAGCAAAGAGGGCGAGGAGAGAAATTAAAAAGAAGGACAGAAGACATGCTACACCCGAAGAGGTAATTTATATATTTGAGAAAATATTGGAAGGGTGGAAGACAATCCGAATTTATAATACAATTATTCAAACGAATCCGACATCAAATGTTCAAAAAAAATATGTGGAAACGATATCCACTGGAAACTGCAAAGTATATCAGAATGAAGTGGATGAAGAAAAATATAAGTATTATTTGGAGCTAAGAGAGAAAGTGTATGAATTTCATAAAAAGGAAAAACCGATATAAAAATTATAAAATAGTATATTATAAATATGGAGTCCTCAACAACTGGAAAAACACTTTCAATAGAACATATTAATAAGATATCATTATCAACTGCTACTACAAAGCGTTCTAAGAATCCGAATTTAACAAATGAAAAGATTCGTGAAATATATGAATTAAAGGATAAGATGAAGCAAATAGAAGTTGCAGAAAAATACGGAATGAAACGGGAAATGATTCGTCGCATATGGCAACGGAAATTGCTCCCAACGGATGACCCAGATTTTTTGACGAAACCGTTGGAAGAGAAGAAGGATGATACGGCTATTACAACAGAAATATCAACACCACCACTCACTTTTGAGCAGAAAACATCTATGGGAAAACGTTCGTTAAAAAGTGAGCAGTACTTTGAGATTATTGATTGGAAACTAAAAAAGGAGAAGGGAGAATTATTAAACGGTAAAAAGATATTTTCAACAAAGTTAGCTGAATATTTAAGTGAGAAATGGGGAAAGAGGGTTTCTGATGATATGATTAAGAATATTTGGAAAGGAAAGACGAAATTATATAATTTTGAGTTCTCAACGGCACCTGCAATTTCATATGAGAAATATTTGGAAATAATTGGTAAATAATATTTCTGAATAAATAATATATAGAACGGGATGGAGATTCAATCGCCCACTAAAAAATATACAAAAGGTCTGTTTTTGTTAATTTTAACAATTTCTGGCGCATTTATAGGGGAAACATTAAGTTGCAAAACACGTAAATTGCTAACAGAAAATATTTATGCAAAATATTTAGTCACTCTATTTGTTATTTTCTTTGCAGTTGATTTCACAGATAATAAGAACTTATCTCCACTAGATAATTTTATTTCAGCATTTAAAATATTTATTCTATTTATTATTTTTACAAGAATGTCATTACCATTTACAATAGTCGCATTTTTGGGCGTTGTGAGTTTATATGTAATCAATGAATATATAGATTATTATGAGAGTGATAAAGAGAAAAATAAAGAGATAATTTATAAATTAAATAAAATGAATAATATTTTATTATATATAATTATTTTCGTTATTATTATTGGATTTTTATTGTATACATATAAACAATATAAAGACCATAAAAAAGATTTTTCAATATTAAAATTCATTTTTGGAGTTTTAAAATGCAATTAATTAATTTTTTTTATATGTTATATTTATAATAATATGAGTGATAGTAAAATAAATTCTTCTACAAATCATATAATACTGAAAAATCCTGAAAAAAGTACTTCTTATCTTTCTGGTATAACTAAACGTTTCGGTAAGCTAGGTAATATGGGTAAGAGTGCTCCTGGTGCACTTCGAGGTATTATATCTGGATTAGGAGCTTCTGCCATCGGTACTAAGAAATATATTTCAAATAAATTGGATGCATTTAAGGGTTCTGTTGAAAAAATAGATTATTATACTGCATTAGAAAAAACTGATATACAAAATTTTACAGGAAACGACTATGAAGAAAAATATGATAGCATAAAAATTATGGGTAAAGATGATGTAGAAAAAGCTAATCGCGATAGACAAACATTATGTGTATCAAGTGGAATGGGAGGGCATGCGGGTGCATTTGTTAATGTTATGATAAACAAGAATACATATTGTGGTAAAATTATAAACCCTGGAGACACAACAGAATTAGAATTTTATAAATTTATGAATGATAATGCGGATAAACCATTTTACGGTACATTTAATCAATTTATTCCGCAATTACACGGCATTGTTGCTGTTAAAAATAATACAAACATTAACAAATTTTTTGGCTTGCGTTATAAATATTATTATTGTATTGCATTAGATAATATGAAAAAAGGTATTGAAAAGCCTGTTTTTATTGATATAAAAATTGGTGCTTATACTGCAAAAAATGCAGGTATTAAAAAAGAAGCACTACATAAAATAATAAATGATAAACAATCTTTTAGTAGAGCAGTTGGATCAAGAGTAGAGGGATATTCATCACCAAATAATTTAAAAAGAGATAGACGACCAGATATAACTCCTGGACGTGCTTATGGGTCATATATATCAAGACAAAATATATTTCAAGAAAAATATATTAAAAAATTTGAAGATTTTACAGGTTTAGAGGGAAAAATTAAGGGTGTGTTTACATTTCTAAAAAAACAAAAATTAGAATTTATGAATAATTATATTAAAAGTTTTTTATTCGAAACTGCACAAGAAAAATCAGTACTTAGTACGCATATTCATCTTCCTAATAAAAAGACAACTTTTAAAGATAGAATAAAGAGAGCAAATCCATTTTTATTATTAAATATTAGTTTAGAAGATATTTATCCACAAGATAATGATATAGATAAGAATATTAAGAGTAAAAAACAAAAACTTATTAATGACAAAAAGATGACTAATAAACAAATAAAAGAAACAGAATATAATCTTGGAAAATTAGATGCAGATAATTCAATCAAAATAAAAATTTTAAATGATATTGAATTAGGTTTATTTAATATTATAAATGATTATATATTACCAAATTATAATTCATTTATAAATGGTGGTGCATGCTTTTCTTTCACAGGTTCAAGTGTAGGAATTATTTTTACTGGAAAAGCTACTGGTGTAAGTGATGCAAAAGCAATTGTAAAATTATTTGATTTCGGTCATCCAGAAACTTATGGAACAGGTTTTTCAGGAGATAAAAGTAATAATAAAAGAAATATTATGGGTTGGGCTATAAATGATTATTCATATGGAATAATAAATTTATATATAATGGTATATTTTAATTTATTAATATATAATAAAAAAGAAATTTTAGAAAAATATGAAGAACATATTAAAAATAATGAACCATTAAAAAATACTTATAATTCATATTTTGATAAAATCAATAACCCAAAAATTGAGGTTCTTTATAGATTAATTTTAAAACCAATGGCAGATCAAATAAATGATAACTCTTTTATCAGATTTAAAAAAGTCTTAAATATACTATTATATATGAATACTACTGATAGTAATTATCCATCTAAAGTAGAACAAATATATAAACAAAACTATAGTTTGAATAATTTAAGAAAATATAATAATAAAGCAGTAAAAAATATTTCGGTAAAAAATAATAAAAATAATAAAAATAATAATTTAGTAAAAAAAAATTAGTAATAGAATCTAATGAAAATAATGCTAAAAAAAAAGAGGAAGTATATAAAAAAGCAATGATGTTTTCACCTGAATTACAAATATCTGTAAATGAAATTGACGAATTATTTTCAAAATTACCACCAAATAAAATAAATAGTCTTTATACTTTAATAAATAAACCAGAAAAATTTAAAAGAAAATTAAATAATTACATTTCGATAGAAAGTAATGAATAAAAATTATATATTATATCCATTCTTATATTCAATATATAAATTCTCCATAATCTCTTTGGTCAGTCCGGAAACATTCCTTTCAATATCTTCCCATGATATAATAACATCATTATCTCGTTCCACTGTACGTATGCGTATAATAACTTTATTAAATTCATTATCAAATCTTTGTAAAATTTCTCGAAAAGATATAATTTTATTATTCATTTGATAAACAAATTTAATCCCATTATTCTGCTGAGCATCACTTAAATATCTTTTGTATTTTGCATTACCCGAAGAAAATAATAAATAACAATTTATTATTTGTTCCATCCCATTCTCTTTTATATCAGAAAACGTATCACAGAGCTCTTTTAAACTAAATTTATCTTTAATAAAAATTGACATTCTTATTATTTATTACTCAGAAATTCTTTAAAATCCAATTTCAGAATTTTTATTCATAATTATATTATTACAAAATTTTATAGTATCCCCCCTTTTTTTATGATAAATATCTTTCATAAAATGAATAACTTTCTCCTCGGTATCCTTGTTAGATATATATTCATTATATTTATTTTCAATCATCTTCTTCTCCTCCTCTAAATAGGCTCTTTTAATATTATGTATATTATTGATTTCAATATCTTGGCAAAATTTATGCAAAAGATGATATATTTTAGCCATTGATTTTTTTACAATATCTTTAATACTCATTATTTCAAAATTATTATTTCGATAAACTAATCCATTATCTCCAGTATAATCTATTAATACGTTGAGATTTATATTATTTTCCAATAAAAATTCCAATGTTTTCGTGTATTTTGTATCTGCTAAGACAACCATTATTTTTGCTTTATCATCCATTTTAGTATCATCCCAATCTTCGTCAAATGAACGAATAATAATATTTTTTTCGATTATGCTCTCGTATCCGTTTTTATTCCCATAGTCCTCAAAATTATTTATTATATTTATATGTTTATTTTTATTTACCCTGATTAAGGACATATCATATAAATCATTGTCTTGATAATTGTAAGAATCTATTACGCGAATACACATTTTTTTCCGGTTTAGATGTTTTATCATATCATTTCGTTGATAACATTTGTAAAAACATCTTTTACATTCATAGTAAGAATTCATACTATATTATATATGGTATAATTTTATATCAAATATTTCCAATTCTAAAATTCTATTCTACCGTAACAACCTTGGCCAAATTTTTTGGGATATCCGGATTGATTCCCCTATTTACAGATAAATAATACGCAAATAATTGAAGTGGAATAACTCCCAATAATGACTCATATGAATTATTCTTCTGTACATATACTATTTCGCAACTTTTATTTAAAATAATATCCTTATTATTGGTTATAAAAATAATGGGTGATTTTCTTGAATGAACCTCTTCGAAACAATTTAATATTTTTGTTTCATGTTCATTTGCAAAATTTAATATAACTGTTGGAAAATTTTCATCTAATAATGCAAACGGTCCATGTTTTAGTGAGCTGGAAGAATATCCTTCCGCATGTATATAAGATATCTCTTTTATTTTTAAAGACCCCTCCTTTGCGATGCACTCATCGCTCCCTTTCCCTAATACAAATATATTTTTTATATCAGTCATCTCTTTCGCTAAACCCTCCATTTTATCTGCGACTGAATGAATAGTATTCGCAAAATCATTTGATAAATTATGTAAATCTTTAATCATATTTATTCTTTTGTTTTCATTTATATTATGAATCTGAGCATACCATATTGCTAACATTGACATACATATGACTTGATTCGTGAATGCCTTTGTTGAAGCAACACCCATTTCACGACCTGTATTACAATATATTCCGCAATCTACCTCTCTCGCAATAAGGGAGTCAACAACATTAATAATACCAATTGTAATAACATCATTATTTTTAGCAATATTTATACAACGATGCAAATCTTTCGTTTCTCCTGATTGAGATACCAATACAAATGCAGTTTTTCCAATCTTTGGAATATCAAATTCGTTAAAATCGGCGCCATCAAATACTTGCACAGTATTAAATTTACACAATGTTTTTAAATAGTACATCCCATATAACCCGCTATAATAAGAAGTTCCACACCCTAATATAATAATATTATCAATATTTTTTAAAACATGAATGTGCGATTCTAAACCACCTAATTTTACTTCTGACCTATTTTTAATTCTACCACCCTGATTAATAGCATTCAGAATTGCGACAGGTTGTTCATATATCTCTTTTAAAGTCCAATGTTTATAAGGTTCTGGTGTTAAATCATAATTATTCATAGTAATTTTTTTACTCACATAATTAATATTTGTTTTTATACTTATTTTATTTAAATCATTTCTAATGACACATATATCATCGTTATTTAATGTTATATAATTATTTACCATATTACAAAATCCACTCTGTTCAGATGTTATAATACAATATTCATCCGTATTTCCAATTAATAATGGACTCCCGTTTCGCACACAATAAATTACATCGGGTTCGTCAATGTTTATAATAATTAGTCCATAAGTTCCATGTAGTTCATTTATTGTTTTATAAATCGCATCAAATGTATTTTTATGTTCTTTCTCTTCATTGTAATGATAAGATATTAAATTAACAATAATTTCAGTATCAGTTTGTGAATAAAATGTATATCCATTTTTAGACAGTAAATTTTTGAGTTCAATATAATTTTCAATAATACCATTATGAACTAGAACGAATTTTTTATCATTTGATATATGAGGATGTGCATTAAAGTCCGTTTTGCCTCCATGTGTTGCCCAACGATTATGACCAATTCCAATGGAAAAATTATTATTATTATTATCAGGATGAATATCATAATGACTATTATGAAAGTTTAAACTTAATAATTTATCAATAGATGATATTTGATTTGTTGAAGCATATTTGTGAATATCAAATTCTCCTTTATTCAAAACACAAATACCGGATGAATCATAACCGCGATTTTGCAATTGAATTAAACCATCAATTATTATTTTATAAATATTTTGATTTTTTAAATTTGTTAGAATTCCAAATATTCCACACATATATTTTAAATTATTATGATAATATATTAGAATTTATAAATAATATAAGAACGTTCCATTATAAATAAATATTTATTTATATATTTTATAAATAAATTATGAATAATTTAACAGTGACAATTATGGCGGCAGGTGAAGGCAAACGTATGAATTCAATTATTCCTAAAGTTCTCCATAATTTTAATAGAATACCTATGTTAATAAGAATTATTCTTGAATCCATAAAACTATCTGCAAAGAAGATAATTATTATTACTGGAAAATACGATGCTTTAATAAAATCTGAAATCAAATCATATTTTGATAAGAATAATATATCCTTTTATGAGAAACTCATTTTCGTTCAACAAACCGTGCCAAATGGAACAGGAGATGCAATTCGTTCAACACTTGATGTATACTCCGATTCTGAAGATGTTCTTATATTAAACGGGGATATGCCGCTACTAAAGGCTGACCTTCTCCAAAATTTTATGTTAACTCATTCACATGCAAAATTACTCGTTGCACAATTAGATAACCCATATGGATATGGACGAATTCTATATGAAGATGATAATAATCATAATAATAATCCTAAAAAATTTATTGGAATAAAAGAGGAGAAGGACTGTTCTCCATCAGAAAAAGAGATTCAAATTATTAATGCTGGAATATACTTATTTCATTCAACAATTCTGAAAAAATATATTCCTCTTATTACAAATGATAACGCACAAAATGAATATTATTTGACAGATATTGTTAAAGTCATAAGAGCAAATTCCAATATAGATATAGATACGTATCAGATAGATGATTCACTTAAATATCAAATTCAAGGTGTTAACACACAAAAAGAGCTACATGATTTGGAAACTAATTACGCATAGACATTTGAATACCCGTTTTTTCCAAGCCATTTAAGCCATAAAATTTTTCCAGATTTTCTGCACAATATAATGTTGTTTTATAACATTTTTCTCTTTTAGATTCTTCCACTAAATGAGCCACTAATATTTGGCCAAATTTTTTTCCTCTATATTTTTCATGAATACATATATCCTCAATATGTGCCAATTTACAAATATTATGAATAAATTTATATTCATATAATATTGTTCCAGTTGCAACTAATTTATTATCGTATTCTATTACCCATATAACAGAATTTTCATAAATTTTATTCAAAATATTTAAAAATATTTCGTATGTAAATTGTGTTGCGCGGAAATTATTAATAAGTTCTAAATATTTTTCATAATCAGTCTTTTCTAGTTTTCGAATAGAATATTCATCCATGCTTATAAAATAAATCAGATAAAATAAAACAGTTAAAATAACACATATAAATAAATCAGAGAAACAAAATAAATATATTACATAATAGTAAATAGAAATGCCGAAGAAAAATACAGGTGTGACATTCAATCCACGACCATATTTATACACAAGTCAACAGATACTGCGAAATCTAAATCAAGTCGTTACATTAAACGGTTTAGTATATATCTATAATCCAAGCGCCGGATATTATACAAGGGTTGCCGCGTTTGTTAAATATCCACGAAATTAAAAAATTGAATAATAATTCTTTTAATTTTAATGTTAAAATACATAATGCATACCAACATTAAAACAATACCTTGTCCCAAAATGGAAGATATATACACTCTGGAAAAGGGGAAATACTTTATTGGAGACCCTACGTTGGTTTTGCCAAATTCTATTTACCATGGAATTTGGGGAAATGTACACAATTATTTACCAGGTATTTATTCAATATTTGGAAATAATCTTGTTATATTTCATGTGAAGAAAGGTGATGATGAATATAAGGATAATATTGGCAATAAAT
>JACCDO010555553.1_pt1 | contig 34696 bp, 36 predicted proteins | sample 7446101 | NCBI WGS metagenome assembly JACCDO01 (sample SAMN15323440, study PRJNA562643) | freshwater metagenome | isolation source: river surface water | place: USA:Blue River Watershed | collected 2017-08-16 | reverse complement strand
CCAAGTAGGCTTCCGCTTCGTTGAGGTAGTGTTGCTGTTTTTCGTTGTCCATTTTGGCAAACAGGCGAGGCATCATCGCGAGGCGATGATTACTGAGAAAGACGGTTTCGTGTTTCTTGATGAAGTGCCAGTAGAGTGCGGTCCAGGTAGCCTCCCAGTCACCCTTTGGGTAGTTCGACATCTTCTTTAGGTAGCTGCTGCCGCTGATGTACGGCTTCGTGGCAAAGCTTCCTCCGTCAGCAAACTGGCTCATACCGTAGACGTTGGGGACCATGACCCAGTCGTAGGCATCGACGTACATAGCCATGAACCAGCGGTAGACTTCGTCTGGTTCTATTTCACCAAGGAGCATAGCGTTGCCGACAACCATGAGTCGTTCGATGTGATGAGTGTAGCCATGAGTGAGCGCACTTTTAATGGCAGTATCAAGCGGTAGGAGACCGGTCGCTCCTTCCCAAAACGACTGTGGCAGTTTTCGCGTATGCGAAAAGAAATTCTGGCGACGCATAGTGCGGCCATCTGCCTCGTAGCTCGCACGAATAAATTCTCGCCAACCAATGATTTGCCGAACGAACCCTTCGAGGGAGGGAAGAGGAATCTCGCGTTTTTTACTATAAGAAAGTGCACCTTCAATAACCTCCTGTGGCGTGAGAAGGCCAATGTTAATAAGGGGAGAGAGGGTGGAGTGAAAGAGGCGGACATGCTCGGTGTCGATAGCGTCTTCAAAGGGACCAAAGGCTGCGAAGCGGACGCGCAAAAATTCCTCAAGGAATTTTTGCGCGTCCGTGCGGGTATACGGAACCCAGACCTTCGCTTGTCCGTAGCTTTCACTGGTGAGACGAGCCTGCCAGGTAACCGCTTCATCTACCTCTTCATTTTGAATCCAAGTAATATCTGGTGGAAGAGTAATTTCTTTGGGGAGCTTTTGGCGGTTTTCACTATCAAAACTCCAGGCGCCACCAACTGGCGTGCCGTCTTCCTCCAGTAAAATCCCTAAATCTTGGCGCATCTTTTTGTAGAATGTCGCCATAAACTTTTTGCTTTTCTGGTAGCGGAGAATCGCGTCAGCTTTCGTGAGTATGAACAGTGGTGATTCATAGGTAACTCGAGTCAGGCCGTGTCGGTGGGTGTAGAGCTCTATCCTGCGCTCAAGCCAGTCGTCGGTTGTATCAACAATGTGTACTTCGCTTACTCCATCCTCAGCCAACCTTTGGAACACGGTTTCGGTGTGTGGATTGTCTATCACGTTGAGATAGGTAACAGTAAAGCCGAGGGCTTCAAGCTCAGCCTGGTAGGCCTTGAGCGAAAGGCGATGGAGGAGCTGTTTTTGTGCGTGGGTCGGAAACTCAGTAATAAAAAGCGACTCTTCAACGAGGTAGACACTCCGACCTATTTCCAGGGCCGGGGAGTCTATAAATAATTGGTGGGGGTAGATCAGAGTCGCTTCTTTCATAGAGGTGAGTATACTAGAAACCATTCTATGAATCCAAATTTGACCTACCACGAAATACTTGCGCTCGTTGACGCCGTTGACCCCAAGGCGTATGCCGCGACCCGCAACCACCTTAATGGAGCAGTCTCCCGCCTTTCGCCCTATATCACCCGCGGAGTGATTAGCTTGCCGGCCATTCGTGACCGGATACTTGAAAAGCATACTGCCGTTGCAGCAGAGAAATTCCTCCAAGAACTTGCCTGGCGGGAATACTTTCAGAAAGTGTATACCAGCAAAGGAGAGGGTATATTTTCTGAGTTACGTTACCAGCGTTCTGACTGGCAGCATCACGAAGTAGTTACGGCAATTGCATCGGCACAAACCGGCATTGTCGCAATTGATACCGCTATTGAAGAACTCTATAGAACTGGCTATATGCATAACCATGCCCGTATGTGGACCGCAATGCTGGCCTGTAACGTTGCGAAAGCACACTGGTACGAGATGAGTCGATGGCTCTACTATCACTTGCTCGATGGTGACGTAGCCTCCAATACAGTCTCATGGCAGTGGGTGGCAGGAGTCTCGGTACAAAAGCAATACGTGGCAGATCAGCAACTCATCAATGGGTGTACTTCAGTGGTGCAATCAGCGACCTATCTCGACATACCAAGAGAAGAGATCGGCACAAAGCCAATTCCGGATACGCTTACTGCACATGCCCCCTTCTCCTACGTGATGGAGTATCCTACCAGTGACAGAATAGAAAACCTCTCGGGCAAGAAAGTACTACTCTACCACCCGTGGAGTATTGACCCGTTGTGGCGGCAAGAGGAGGAGGGTGAACGCATTTTTATTCTTGAACCACGGGTGTTTGATCGATTTCCAGTTTCGCCAAAAGTGCTTGAACACATGATGACGCTCCTTAAGGTGCATGTGCCTACTGCCAAAGTTTTTGTCGGTAATGTAGAAACACTCCCCAGTATTACTGCAGCTGAGGTGTACGCAAAAGCGCATCCTGCTATGCCGAGTGTTCCTGGAGCCAAAGACCTGCCCGAGGAACTCTACCCGCAGGTGACGGGGTACCACCAAAGCTTCTTCAAGTTTTGGCAGGCGTGCCAGAAGGGGAGTTAGTACTTTTGTCGAGCGGAGGTCTTCGTCGTGAGGCGTTCGTGTTTACTACTCGCGCCACGTCGAGCAACAACACGTTCTCGCCAGCGAGTATACGTTTTTGGTGATTGGTGTTTTCGCATTAGTTTTCGTACTGCGTTTTCAGTCAGACCATATTCACGGAAAATAGCTTCAAACGGAATGGTGTCACCCCACGCCATAAGGATGATTTGCTCTATATCAATAGTGGTGAGAGTTTTCATGAGCACTATTGTATCCATATTTCTATACCGTACAATGTGACGTATACATGAAGCTCAAAGAACAAAAAATGTGCCCGGTGTGTAAACGACCATTTACGAACCGAAAGAGCTTGTCGTCTCGCGGGCAGTGGGAGCAGGTAATCTACTGCAGTACCCGCTGTCGCAAAAACCGCCAGCAGAATGCTGGCGGTTTATAGGGGTGTAGAAGTGAGCAACTACTGGTTGTGCTTGGCGCGACGAGATGAGATGTACGCCAGAATAACAAAGCAGAGGCCGACAAGCCCAGTAATTACCTCGGGTACGTGTACTACTAAGTTTGCGAGCATTGCGCCTGCGAGGCCAAGGATTGCCCAGTGGGCACCATGTTCGAGGTAGACAAGTTCGGTGAGGGTTTTTTGTTGTACAAAGTACACCGTAAGTGCACGCACAAAGTAGGCGCCAATACCGAGACCAGTCACGATGATAAGGAGGTTGGTTGAAAGCGCGAAGGCACCAACAACGCCGTCGAGCGAAAAGGCGGAGTCGAGGACGTTGAGGTAGATAAAGAGCGTCGCACCACCAACTGCAACGTCTTCGCTTTCAATTGAGAGTGACCCAGCAATCCCTTCCATGCAGATAAAGAGGATGAGTCCAACGAGGCCGGCTACCAGGACCGACGCTTGATCGTACGGGGTAAGAAATGAAATTGAGGTAAGGAGCACGAGGGCCAGCGCAATCTCGATTGCTTCGATACGGCCCCACTTCACGAGGTGGCGCTCGACGACTTCAATCCAGTGAATATCCTTAGCCTTATCAAAAAAGTACTTGAGCGACACCATAAGGAGGAACATACCACCAAAGGCGGTAATAGACCCGTGCACGCTTTCAAGGAGGTGGCCGTAGGCAGCAGGGTCACTAAAGGCGAGCTTGGTAATAAAGACTGGTGAAGCCCAGACGGCCACACTCACGATGATGATTGGGAGTACAAACCGGGTACCAAATACCGCCAAGAGGATACCCCAGGTTAAGAAGCGCTTCTGCCAGAGCGGGCTCATTCGGGCGAGCACTTTTGCGTTCACTACGGCGTTATCAAACGAGAGGGTAACCTCAAGGACGGTCAAAATTGCGACTAGCACCAAGGCGGCAAATCCACCGTAGTAGAACACAACGGCAAACGCGAGTAAGGAGACAATGATTGGCCAGAAAAAATGGCGATGTAAGGTGGTAAGCATGGCCGAGATTATAGCAGGCTTTTTATAAACTCCACGGTTAGTTTGGTAATTGCCTGCATAAGTGATTCTTGTCAAATACCTGCCTGCTATACTAAAAGGGAAGTTTATTGCCGTAATTTTTCATATGTCACAAAAAGTTATTATCGCTGTCATGGCCATTATCATTTTGGTCGGGGGTGGAGCGTGGTTCTACCAAAACAAGATGGCAGGTGATGAAAACGGAACTGGTTCTCGAACTGCAAGTGAGCGCGAGCGTGAAGGGGGTATGATGGATACACTCAAAGATGGGGCAGGAAGTCTCGCAGATGTATTCAGCGGTGGCGATGCTGTCGAGTGTCGCTTCTCAGGTGAGGACCCGCAAACTGGTGAGTACTCAGAAGGGGTTGTATACATTGATGGTGAAAGTTTCCGCATGGAAGCAGATACCGTAATCGATGGTGAAAAAGCAATGATGTACATGATTCAGCATGAAAATAAAATGTACATGTGGGGTGATGATCCACAAGAGAAGCAGGGGCTCCTTATCGATATGACTGCCTTCGCAAATATGGAGGGGGCAGAAAAGCCAGAGTCACCAATTGACTGGCTCAAGGATCCAGAATCTGGAGCTGACTACGATTGTAAGGGGTGGTCAGCAAAAGCCAGCACCTTCGAACCACCAGCAGATATTGAGTTTATCGATATGTTCGGTGGTCTCGGTGATGCGATGGGAGAAATGATGCAGGGTATGATGGAAGGAGACTTCGGTGCTGAGGCGGAGGCAGACTGGAACTACTAAGCAAGTATAAAGATAAAACCGCGAGCCCTTGGCTCGCGGTTTTTTTGTACGTGTACTTACTCAATCGGAATTATGATTTCATTGCGAAGCATGAGCGGCATCGAGAGTGGCGGGTTGTACCGGGCAGTTTCAATCGGGCCGGTAATGGTTTTGCTATCGCGGAGTAGGTAGCTGGTGAGGAGTTCCTTCCTTGTTTCTGTGCGTGCCTCGGTCGGGTACCAACTATACCGGAGTACCGCTACGGTGCGCGCGGGTACGAGGGTGAGTGTGACGGCGGGGTTGTTGGGGGTTGGCAATGTTTCGAGGGTGTAGCTCGATGGTAGTACAAATGCAATGGTGCGAGTCGCCGTGTTATTGGCCGTTTCAAGGACCGGTGTCGTCATGGCAATTTTTTCAGAGGTTGATTCGCTCGGGCTCTCAAGGACCGGTGTCGTCATGGAGATACTTTGCTTGGTCACGTTGTTACCAAAAATGTAGTCAGCAATAATCTGAAAGCCTTTACGGGTAGCCTCGTCATAATCTCCGGTAACTATGGTCTCTGCTTTGATATAGGGGGCGTACTCACGAATTTCATACCCATCCCTAGCTTCTTTCACGGTATACGCGGGTTCTTCAATTGACCAAATAACGGCGTAGCTTCCGATTGTCCAAAGGATACAGCCAACTACTATTGCTCCAAAAATATAGTACATAAAGATAAGTATACGTCGCGCATGACGGTATATCTACAGAGCCGTTGTACGAAGTGGTTTGATTACAAAAAACCGCACGCCTAGGCGTGCGGGAACTTGAGGTGCATCAATCATTTCTCGCGAGGGTACAAATTTCGGCCAGTCCCGCCATGAGCGTTAGTTGCTGTTCGACCGTATCGAGGTTGTGGCATGCGATGCTATGTACGGAATCATCGGGGCTAAACTCACTAGGGTATACCCCTATATCGCAGGCGTTGCCAAAGCACTCAAGAATAAATGCACCATCGGGAGTAATGCGCCCCCGACATTCGTTCACGTATTCTTGCCAGTCGGCTCTGGCGGTTGCTAACCAGGTGCTTTGCATTGCAGCTACTACGCTTGGGTGCATGGGCGCGTCGCCGTTTTGATACTTGTGTGTGGTCTCACGAGCGAGGTACGCGGCTAGCCAAGTGGTTACTTCACCCGAGAGGTATCCGCCAACAGCGTGACCATACCCATTTTCACGGAAGTTATCCGTACAAAAATCTAGCTCACACTGCTGCACTCCATTTCCCAGGGGCACATCTTCAGGTTCATGTGCCAGAAGCGCCGTCTTCAGAAGTTGTAGGGTGAAGGCGGTGTACGGAGCGATTGTCGCACCTTGCAGTGGCAGATGAAAACGAGCTTCATGTTCCCCAAGGGTTATGTACCCACAGTCTGCATACCCAAACAAACTTTGTGCTAACAAATCCATCAACGGTAGTGTGAAGGGAACTGTTGCTTCGTCAAAATAGGTGGCAGCGCTTCGCTGGTACGTACGAGAGAGTATCTCGAGTCGCGCCACAATGATTGGTAGCTGCTGCCGCTGACAGATGAAGACAATTTCAGGTGGAACAAGTGCGCGCTGCGCTGGGGTAGCGAAACTAATGCGGTAGTGCTCAGTATCATGGTACAAAGTAACCTCCACTGGTTACGGTTTCTGTTTGTACTATAGGACTGAAGGCATAAGAACGCAAGGAAGGTAATCAAAGGGTAGTGCGGTGATACAATATATGCGTATGACAAATATTGATGTAGTTGAAGTTTCCCGCGAGCCGTCAGTTCTTGAAACCTATAGCCGCGATGTGAGTAATTTCAAAATGGTGCCCCAAGCAGTGTTTTATCCTAAAAATACCGAAGAGGTACAGGCGGTGGTACAAAAAGCCGCGAGTGAAGGAGTGGCTGTTTCGGTACGAGCTGGCGGTACGTGCATGAGTGGCGGCTCATTAAATACAGGCTACGTAATCGATCTTACACGCTATATGAACGACGTGGCTGTTGATGCTGCGACAAGAACTGCCACCGTTGCAGCCGGGGCATACTTCCGCGATATTGAAGACGCAGCCAAAGTGCACGGCCTCTTTTTCCCTGGGTATCCATCATCCAACCGTCTCTGCGGCATTGGTGGAATGCTTGGCAACAACGCTTCAGGCGAGAAGAGTTTGCGCCACGGCGCCACGGGCGTAAACACGCTCGAGCTTGAGGTGGTGCTCGCTGATGGTTCGGTAGTAACACTGAGAGAGAAAGCCATAGCTGAAGCAGAGAGCGAACGTGAACAGCAACTCATCGCCCTCTTTCACGAGTATGGTGCAGCACTGAAAGCTGCAGTGGGGGAGGTTCCAAAAAGTGCGGCGGGGTATCGCCTTGATGAGGTGGTTAGGAACGGTCGGTTTAACGAAATCCCGCTCATTGTCGGTGCCCAGGGAACACTTGGAATTATTACCAAAGCCACACTTCGCCTCGTACCACTTCCGATTCATACTGAGTTGCTCATTGTTTCCGCTGAGGCGCTTAAAGACTTGCCTGATATTGTTGCAACTGCATTTTTGTACCATCCAGAAGGATTGGAGACCTTTGATAAAAATACCTTTGCGCGCGCTCGCCAATACCTCAGTGAGCAGGCCGACACCATTTTGCCGTACGTAGTTCCAGATGCAGAGCTGTTTATCTTGGTGCAATTGAGTGAAGAGACGGCAGAGGCAACCAGCGCCCAAGCGGCCGCCTGCCTCGAAGCACTCGAAGCAAAAGGCTACTTCGTTCGTAGTGTTACTGAGCCAGCCCATGTTACCGCTGCCTGGCTCGTGCGCCGCAACTCATTTACCCTCATGCGCGACCATAACGAAGAAGGGTTTCGCGCCATGCCGTGCATTGAAGACGTGATTGTACCAGTGGCTACGCTCGGTGAGTTTATCAATGAACTCATCGTCATTTTAGAGCGCCGTGGGATTATCTACGGCTTTCATGGTCACATTGGTGACGGCTCATTCCGGGTGGTGCCGGTATTCGATTTCCGAAAAGATACAGTCACTGACGAAATCTTCGGCCTCATGGAGGAAGTCTTCACCCTCATTAAACGCCTCCATGGCAACATGAGTGCCGACCATAGCGATGGTATCATTCGGACTCCGTTCCTAACCGAGTTCTATGGTCCTGAGTTGGCCGGTGTATTTGCGAACATAAAAACTATTTACGACAGTGAGAACCGCCTCAATCCAGGAAAGAAAGTCGGGGGTACGAGGGAAGACGTCGTGAAGGCGTTGGTGCGGTAAGTTGGTAGCTCTGCGTCAGAGGATGTTAGATGCCTCTCGGTATCAAAAGTCGCCATTTACATCTTTTGAAACCAAGTAATTTTTTTCGGTGTATCGTTGCTATACACTATGTACGCACATCACTTGTCCTTCATAAGTTGTTTGGACGGTCCACTGTATGCAGTATTATAAAAGTATATGCATAAAAAAAGCTTGTATCTAATTTATATTGGTTTAGCCTTGGTTTTTGGTCGGGGAATTATTCTGTACCCGTTACAGTCATTGCTTGGAATCAGTGTCAAAACGTTCACTTTTTTATTTACGGTTTCTGGCTTCTTAGCATTTTCTTTTATAGTGGTGGGCGTAATTATGCACTTGTACTCTAGACATAAGTATGGACACAGAGAACCAAAAACAAAGGGGCTCTTAGTCTCTCGTATAGGTTTATGGATAGCTTTTGGCCCGTTACTTGTTGCCTTGATTGCCTTTCTTATAGGGTTTGTCTTAGGTTGTGAGTCAAGCGGTGGTTCTCCTGGGACATGTGCGGTTGGTGGTAAATCTATGGCTAACCTTCTTTGGACTATGCTCATGGTGCACTGGCTGACTCTAATGACCATGGTTCCAGGTTTGATCATGTGGCTGATTGGTACCGTTTGGCATCACTCTATTCTCAAGAGAACGAATGCTTAGAGTGTATTAATTTAAACCAAATTTCATAGGCAGTCACTGTACATCTCAGTTGTGCCTGACTAAGGCGCGGGTATTAAAGCTAGTAGGGCATTGTCTGTAAGGCGAACAGTTTGGTCGTGGAGAGCTATGCTTAGGGGTGGATGAAAATACAAATATCATCACCCGACACTACCGGTGGCCGGTTACTGGCCTGACAGTGTGGTGTTTCAAGGACTTCATTCGGACCGCGACTACAAACAGGTGACCAGGACCTGCACGAAAACCCGTTACTGTTCTTATCATAGAGAAATTCATTCCCCCAAGGATCATCTTCAACTACACCACGGTTCTTAAGGTACCCCGCAGCATCCAAGGCATCAAGAACGTCGTCATCCCAAGACCCAGTAGCGTATGGGTACGAGTTGTACTTCCCGGGGCCACCAGTTGGTATGGCGTCCCAGGCCGCATTCCCGGGACCCCAAAACGAACAGATATTGCAAAAATCGGATCCAAGAGGTGCGTATTCGTTGAAGTCAGATCGGTATAGCTCCATTGCGTTATGAATTTGTCGCAATTCCAGTTCTGTTGCGGCTATTTTTGACTTGGTTCGACTCTCAGCCGTTCCGATTAAAATCACTGCCGCGAAGATGGCAATAATCGCCATCACGACTAAAAGCTCGAGTAGGGTAAAGCCGTTGGCGGAGCGCTGTATAGGTAGAGACATACTATTAGGTACTTTTTAAGTATATCACTCGTATTCTGGCGGGTAATGGGCATAACTGCACTAGTGCCACCGTGAATTTTCGAGCCCCCCGTACTGTTCGTATCGGTCGACACCATTCACACAGAGCGTTTCCATATTTACGTCGGTGTACAAAGCGCAGTACTGTACAGAGAGCTCCTTGTTGAAACCAGAAACAGACTTCATGAAATAGACACCACTACCCTCAGCACAAGCTGCCCAACCACTCCCTATGTCTGGGGAAGTACAGAGATCAATAATTGACTGGTAGTCTGCATGGGGCACTGTACGGGGCAAGTAAAAATAGCAACTTGGCTGTTCAGCCTCTGCAGAGGTGCTGCAAATGTCTCGGGCTTCTCCTGGTGACAGTGTGGTCTCTGTCGGCATTCCTTCATGGTCGAAACTGTCCATAAAAACGCCATCGTAACAATCGGTGTGCGTGGTATTAATTTGGTTACATGCAGCGAGGGCATCGGGCACGTTACCTAAAAAGGTGTGGAGTCCATGGCCAACTCCATGGAGACATGATTCCATATTGTCATCAGTACAGGTGTCATGTAGTGATGCTGACAGAAAGTCCATTCCGTTATCTAGAAATGCTTGTTCAATAACGCCATGGAGGTATCCACCCCCGCACATAGGGTCTGCGAAATGTAGCGCGTGTTGTCCGAGTGTTTGGTAGGCTTCATGGCCGATAGCGTGTGCTTCCGCATGGCAATGCACCATAGCCGTCGGATCGTCAGTCATTCGTTCGCGGAGATTGAGGAGCTGGACATCAGGGGTGTATAGCGGTAGTACAGGATTCTGTTCTTGTGTGCGGTGTGGTGCATCTGACGTACTTCGCTGCGTTGTATGCTCTATCGGCGTGGTTAGCCAGAGTGCACTGCCAATACCAAGACAGCCGGCAATCAGGATTGGTACGTACTGGGTTTTTGACAGTGAAGGTCTGGCCATAACCAAAAGTATAGCGAGAACCCGTGTAAAAACCTATGGATATAGGTCTTCTGCCTCACGATGGCCGGAGCCACTGTCTCTGTCTTTCGGTTCCTCCTCGTGTACAGTTTTATTTCACTAAAGATACATAAGCAACGTGGTAGAGAAGTGGTGATGTGGGGGTGACTAGATACTCAGCATGTATAATAATGATATTCATTACAACTAAACTTTCACCCATGCGTCACATTGTATTACTTATGCCGTTGTTCCTCCTTGCGCTACTGGCTCCGCAGGCTGAGGCTTTCTCGGGAGGTGGTGCCGGCACGCCAGGCAATCCGTACCGTATCACCACGTGCGACGAACTTTTTGAAATTGGTGATGATCTCGCTGCCAATTACCAACTCCAAAATAATATCGACTGTACTGATACTGCTACCTGGAATGGGGGTGCAGGCTTTTTCCCACTCGGCGGTGCAGCAACCGCGTTTACCGGTAGTTTTAATGGGCGCAATTATGTTATTTCTAACTTATATGTTGAGCGCGCTGATGATGTACCAGGTGAAGATCCTGATGATGATGTAGATAGTGACTACATTGGTTTGTTTGGACGCACTTCAGGGGCACTGATTCGCAATGTGCAACTCGAGAATGCCTACGTCAAAGGATTTCGTTATGTTGGTGCACTGGTAGGCAGGGCACAGAGCAGTACGATTGAAAATGTGCGGGTCAACGTGAGCGCGGCAGCAGATGCACAAAATGACTGCAATCCCAAAGTATGTGTCTGGGCTCGGTGGGGTGAAAATGGTGGTGGTGTTGCTGGCTACGCTGAAGATAGTACGATCACGAATGTTGTGGTGGGTGGAGCCGTCAAAGGTAGCGGTAACTTCATCGGCGGTGTGGCTGGGTATACAGAGAATGCAGAAATTAGCTACGCAACATCGACCGCTCGGATTGATGGTGGGTGGACTGTCGGCGGATTGGTTGGTCACCTAAACTACTCAACAATTACATACAGTATCGCCAGCGGTGATGTTGTGGGGTACGAAGTAGATGGTACTGGTAAAAACGGAGAGAGCATTGGTGGTCTCGTTGGATTTAGCTCTGATGGTCAAAGTGAAATCTCGCATTCGTCAGCTTCTGGCAATGTGTCAGGGGGAGCGTACATTGGTGGACTAGTGGGACTGATGAATCAGGGGAGCGTGGCAGATTCGTTTGCCACTGGCGACGTGACTGCATCGAGTAGTCTGGTCGGCGGATTGATTGGTAGAAGTAATGGGGTAGACGTTTCTGACGCCTACGCGACCGGAGATGTCTCGGCAGCCGCCTCAAAGGTTGGAGGCCTTATTGGTTACAGTAACGGTGACGTGATTACTGATGCATATGCAGAAGGAGACGTCACTGGTGATGACGAAGTCGGTGGATTTGCTGGTTTCGTTGATTCGAGTTCCAGTATTAGTGGCGCGTACGCAACCGGTGACGTTTCGGGAGATGTGTATGTTGGCGGATTTGTAGGTAATGCGTCTAGTTCAGCTATCACTGAAAGTTATGCAGAGGGAAATGCATCAGGAGACACAACCATTGGCGGATTTGCTGGTCTTGCCGGCTGCGGGGTCAGTACTATTACGCAGTCATACGCAACCGGTGACGTTTCGGGAGAGAGCTACGCTGGCGGGTTCGCTGGTGCAACTGCTTGTCTTGGTGGTCTTGGTTCAACTCTAGATCAAGTGTATGCAACCGGTGACATAGAGATAACTGATACTACTGCCGGAGGCTTAATTGGCTATTCTGGGTACTCTGAAATTAGTAATGCGTATGCGAGCGGAGCTGTAAGCGGGGCATTCTTCATTGGTGGTCTGGTTGGGGAAATGCAAATCAGTACCACTACTAATACCTACGCGCGGGGATTGGTAGACGGACTATCTACTGGTGGGCTCGTTGCATCAATTACAGATTCAGCCGTTGTAGATTCCAACTGGGATGCCGAGGCATCAGGCCAGTCTACCTCGGCCGGTTTAGATGATATCTTTGGTAATCCAACGGATAGTATGAAGAGTCGGTACGTGTTTGAGTCTTATTTTGGCTGGGACTTTACCACCATCTGGGGTATGAATGGTACCGATAACGAGAGCTACCCATTCCTACGCTTCCAGGGCTTTACAGATGATCCTGACTACGAAAGTCCACCAGACGAGGAAGAAGAGAGTACCGGCGGCCGTAGTAGTGGGGGCACCAGAAAAGCTAAAACTGCCACCACCACCGACTCGGTAGTAGTGACACCCTCACCGGTCATAGCGAGTGTTGGGGTCGACGCTAAAATACGAGATGTAATTATAAAGAACCGTGCCATCTTTGAAAAAGCACGAGCCGCTGGCATTGTGCTACCGCAGTTCGTCATAGATATTCTCAGTGCAACAAGTACCAGCGATGTTCCAGTTCGTGATCTCATGCTCGGTATGAGCGGGGAAGATGTGATACTACTTCAAAATATTCTTATTGCGCAGGGTCATAGTATTCCGGCCGGAGCCACTGGACTCTTTGGTCCACAGACTGCAGCAGCGCTCATTGCCTATCAGACAAAGTTCAGCATAGCACCTGCCCAAGGCTACTTTGGAGCCAAGACTCGCGCTGCCATGAAAGCTAATGGCATAAGCGGATTGTGGTGGTAGACCGGCGCTGCACGTAGTAATGAAATGAAACAAAACACCCGGAGGGGTGTTTTTGTTTTGGGTGGCTACCAGGAAGTTCGGTCACGAATCACTAAGTATATTTGTTCGTCTTCGACTCCAAATCTACTAAGTGTTCTCGACCCCGGCTCGCCTGTCTTACGACATGGCTCCGCCCTTCGATTCCCGGACGGAAGCAAAGCAGTTTGCTTCCTTAGCCGCCCACTACGTAAAAATCCCCAAGAGGGGATTTTTACGTAGTGGGCGGCTACCGGGAATCGAACCCGAACTATCGGTACCACAAACCGATGCACTAACCGTTATACTATAGCCGCCAGATGTGCTCGAATGGGGGTCAGGTGGCCAATCGAGTGGCACTATTTATACCTATTTTTTTGGAAAAAGTCGAGTCCTTTCTTTGTGGTACGGTATACTGTAGCGATATGGATGAAACGGTAAAAGTGGCACTATTTTTTGCCTTTATGCTCGGTGGCGGAGTGGGCTTCTATCTCGCCAAATTGTTTTTCTAATTGATTACGTGTTGTCGGTAGGGCTGCTTCGGCGTATCATTGGTGTATTAACCGATAGGTAATTTTAAATATGAAGTCCTTTATTGAAGAATTTAAAGCGTTTGCAGTGAAGGGTAATGTTATTGATTTGGCGGTGGCAGTTGTGATTGGTGCCGCATTTGGCAAGATCGTTGCGTCACTGGTAGATAACATCATTATGCCGATGGTCGGGATTTTGATTGGTGGGATTGATTTACGCAGTCTCAATCACTCTGTTGGAAGTGCTACTATCTCATACGGCGTTTTCCTCCAGGCGGTGGTTGATTTCGTTATTATTGCGTTCGTCATCTTTATGGTGATTAAGGCAATTAATCACGCGCAAGAAATGACGGCTAAAAAAGAAGCAGCAGCACCAGCAGCTCCAGCTGAGCCAAGTGAAGAGGTGAAACTTTTGCGCGAGATTCGCGATAGTTTGCGACGGTAGTGGGAAAATAAAAGGCGCCGCGAGTCTGTGACTCGCGGCGTTTTTGTTACAGGTGCTCAAGCACCATGTTGTTGAGTGTTTGCACGATGGTACGTCGGGATGTTTCGAGTGGTTCTTTAAGGACGAACGCCAGCTCTTCCGCGACCAGATCCAATACATGTTGGTAGAACTCAACGCGAGCCGTTTTCCAGCGGTCTTGATCAATCCGATGGAGCATGCGGAGCACCTCCACATTTTTCTCCAGGGTGCCAATCTTGAGTCTATCTTCAAGAGTGGCTTTTTGTTTATGCCAGGGTCCATTGATGGAGCGGCGCGGTGGCTCTCGCAGCAGCTTGGCCCGCTCAAAGGCAATCTGCGCTGAGGTGGGCTCCCGGGCGTTGGTGCGCTCGAGGCCGCTCTGCGCTTGACTGCAGGGTTTGCCCGTGAAGACATGGTGCATGTCGCATATTGCGTAGCGCTGTTCATTGATCACCTGTTGACGTACAGCGGCAACCCGAAACAGTCCTTGGCGGGGAACAAACAAAACAGTTCCGCAGTCCAGTGCTGGTAGAGGCATGAGGTATCTCCCTTAGGGAAGGAACAAAATTAGGGAGAACTATGCAGCTTTTTTCCTATGATTGCAAGCACTTTGGTGAACGGAGGTGGGGGTACTATAAAATGCCGCACGTCTAGGACGTGCGGCAGGGGACTCAGCCCAGTGTTTCAATTTCTTTCGGTAGCCGTTTGGTTGCCAGTGCCTCTTCAATGAGTGCTGCTGTATCGACGTGGCTCCAGCCTGTTACCATCGACACTTCGTCAGTCAGTCGGAGTAGTGCTTCGTCATAGATTTCCCGCTCACTGAATGACTGCTGCTCACTGTCGGTGATGTAGAGGTTTCGGGTCAGCTCAGCAAGGGTGGTAATGTTGCCACTGTGTAGCTGGGCTTTATAACCCGCCTCACGCAGGTGCCAGTACGTACGCGGTTTGACTCGTCGGTGAACCAGCTCCTTGAGTGCGCGTTTGAGGGTGATCTTTTTACTGAGCGGTCGGAGATTTTCCGTACGCCTCACTGGTATTTTAACCACCAGCTTATCGCGCTCAAACCGAACCACATAAAACATAGTGTTTGCCATCGAAGCCTCAGGCTCAATGGCAGTTATTCTTCCCACCCCGTGGGCTCCATAGACTACCCATTGGCCAACAGTAAGCATGTGCGTGGACCCTTTCTTCTAGAGTGCCGTAAAGAGCAGATGATGCTTGTCGTACTATGCGCTTTTTACGTACTTTTGCAAGGGGTAGGGGGGCTTTTTTAGCGTGCATTGAGCCACTTACTTGCGCAATTGGCAAAGCAATTGCTATCCACAGTAGCCTTTTTTACGGATCCGAAAGCTGGCTGCTGAAATGGTCCGTAATAGCGCCATATTTTGAAATAACGGTCATCGTTTATCCACAAAACCCTTGTTTTTCCGTTGTTTTACAAAAGCACCCCCCAGCGCTACCATTGAGCTATCACTCGACCGAGTCTCCACTCGAGTGGTGTCGGAGGTTAGACACACGCTCCATTTTCTTGGTGCCATGTATTTGTACATGGTTGTGTGTTTTACACTCAAAAAATTACCCGATCGTGCACAGAAATGACTGACACGGTGCCAACCTTCCTAGCCGGCTGCAGTGGCACGTGTCCCACCAACAATCGTTTGTGTACGCGATCACCCCGTGTTCTTATGAGTTCTAGTTTTGTCGATGTTGCCACCTATGGAAATTACTAATATTCGCAAGCGTGACGGTTCAATCCAAGCTTTTACGATTGATAAAGTTGCGTATGCGGTCTCTAAAGCCTTTAAAGAAACTGGCGAAGGTTCGCCAGAAGCCGCACAGAAGGTAGCTGAGCAAGTGCACCAGAAAACCCTCGCTTTGTGCGTGCAGGCAAATACGGCTGAGCCAGGAAGTGCGTTGGCGCAGAAGTGCGTTGACGGGTGTCCTAACGTGGAAGAAGTGCAAGACCTCGTTGAAAAGGTGCTGATGGAGCTCGATTTCTTCGAGACCGCCAAGGCATACATTCTCTACCGCAATGAACGCAAGAAGATGCGTGAACGCGACATCTTCAAGAAGCGCGTCAACCTAAAGCCGTACGAGTACCCTGAGCTCGCTGAGTACGTGAGTGCGGTTCGTCACTCATACTGGATTCACACGGAGTTCAACTTCACGAGTGACATTCATGACTTCAAGGTAAATATTACCGATGCTGAGCGTGACGCTATCAAGAAGACGATGCTCGCTATCGCCCAGATTGAGGTAGCGGTAAAGACCTTCTGGGGCGATATCTACAAGAAGATGCCGAAGCCAGAGATTGGTGCCGTTGGTTTCACCTTTGCTGAGAGTGAAGTGCGTCACATGGATGCGTACTCACACTTGATTGAGATTCTCGGTTTGAACCAAGAATTCCAGGCACTCACCAAGGTACCTGTCATGCGTGAACGCATTGCGTACCTCGAGAAGGTAATCACGCTTTCACGGACCAATGAAAACCGTGACTACGCACAGGCCATCCTCTTGTTTTCACTCTTTATTGAGCACGTGAGTCTATTCTCACAGTTCCTCATTATGATGTCATTCAACAAGCATAAGAACTTGTTTAAGGGTATCAGTAATGCTGTGGAGGCAACGAGTAAGGAAGAGCAGATTCACGGTCTCTTTGGTATCGATATCATCAACCTCATCCGTGGAGAACACCCTGAGTGGTTTGACGATGCGCTGAAGACACAGGTGGCAACCCTCTGTCAGGAAGCGTTCGATGCCGAAAGCAACATCATTGACTGGATCTTTGAGAAGGGTGAACTAAGTTTCTTGCCGAAGGCAACCGTTAAGGAGTTCATCAAGAATCGTCTCAACAACTCACTCAAGAGTATTGGGTTTGACCCGGTATTCACCATTGATGAAGCACTCATCGATGAGACTGACTGGTTTGATGCAGAAGTCATCGCCACGAAGCACGTCGACTTCTTCCAGAAGCGATCAATCAACTACAACAAGCGCAGCGGCAGTGTCACCAGTGCTGACCTGTTTTAACTATCACCACCACTAATCCCGACAACGTATGACAAGAGACCCATGGTACTGGCTGAACGACAACGCACGCGCCTTCTTGGCCCGTGGCTACTTAAGTGAAGGACAGACCGCCGAAGAACGGGTTCGCGCTATTGGTGACGCGGCCGAAAAAATTCTCAACAAACCTGGCTTTTCCGATAAAATCGTTGACTACACCGCTCGAGGTTGGATTTCGTTTGCCTCACCAGTGTGGGCCAACTTCGGCACGAAGCGTGGGTTACCGATTAGTTGCTTTGGGTCCTACCTCCCCGACGACATGGCAGGTATCCTCTACACGCACGCAGAAGCCAGTATGATGAGCAAGTACGGTGGGGGGACCTCCGGCTTCTTTGGTGACCTGCGTCCACGTGGTGCCTCTATTGGTGAGAACGGCTCGAGTAACGGTCCGGTAACCTTCATGCAGCTCTTTGAAACCATGGTTGACGTGGTGAGTCAGGGTAAGGTGCGTCGCGGTAGCTTCAGTCCGTACATGCCGATTGAGCACCCAGACATCCTTGAGTTCCTCGATATTGGTACTGAAGGCAACCCAATCCAAACAATGACCCACGCCGTTACCGTAACCGATGCCTGGCTTGAGGAGATGGCAGCGGGTGATGAAGAAAAGCGGGCCTTGTGGGCACGTGTCATTCAGCGCCGCGGTGAGATGGGGTACCCATACATCGTCTTCATCGATAACGCCAACAACGGCACCGTTGATGTCTACAAAGACAAGGGGCTCAAAATCGTCGCGTCCAACCTCTGCTCAGAAATTATGTTGCCGAGTAACCGCGACTGGTCATTCGTGTGCTGCCTCTCGTCAATCAATGTCCTTTGGTATGATGACTGGAAAGATACCGATCTCGTTGAGACGGTAACCTACCTCCTCGATGCGGTTATGAGCGAGTTCTGTTCAAAGCTCGAGGCACTCCGCGATAGTGAAGACCCTGAAGAAAAGATGGCCTTCTACTTCATGGAGCGTGCGTACAACTTTGCGGTACAGAACCGGGCGCTCGGTATGGGTGTCCTCGGGTGGCACTCACTCCTCCAGGAGAAGATGATTCCATTTGAAAGCGCTGAAGCGGCTGCGCTCAACGTAGAAGTATTTAAAGTCCTCGGCGATCGCGCCAAGGCTGCCAGTGCGGAAATGGGCAAGGAGTACGGCGAGCCGGAAATCTTGAAGGGCTACGGTCGCCGCAACACCACCACTATGGCCATTGCGCCAACGACCTCAAGTGCGTTTATCTTGGGCCAGGTATCACAGGGGATTGAGCCAGTCTGGAGTAACTGCTACGTAAAAGACGTGGCGAAGCTCAAGGTGACTATTAAGAATCCATTCCTCGAAGAATTGCTTGAGGCGAAGGGTATGAACACCAAAGAAATCTGGAACAGTATCCGTGATAACGATGGCTCTGTACAGCACCTCCCTGAACTCTCAGATAACGAAAAGGCCGTCTTCCGCACCTTTGCAGAAATCGATCAAAACGCGGTCATCGATCAAGCGGCTGCTCGTCAGGAATTTATCGACCAAGGGCAGTCACTGAACGTCATGGTGCCACCAGAAGTCTCACCAAAAGACATCAACGCCCTCTACATGCGCGCGTGGAAGAGTGGAGTCAAGGCCTTGTACTACCAGCACAGTATGAACGCAGCCCAGGCGCTGACTCGCTCGAAGTTGACGAAGAAAGAAGGGAAATAGCAAAAGATTAAATATAGAAAAGAAAAATAGAAAGATGTAGAAAAGTTTCAGCCGCGCACCTCTTGGGTGCGCGGCTGTTTCTGTACGGGGTCAGTCTTCGAATTCGAGGATAGTTGACCAGGGGTAGAGACACTGAGCTTCTTCAGGTGTGTACACTACCCAGCCGTCATTCCCGAAACTGGTCGCCGCTTCTTCAAAGTCGTGACAGAGACCATAGGTGCCAGCGTTGGTGTTGTAGATGCGAACCCACTCTCCGTCGGCAAAGGCTGTTTCAGGCGGTGTAGTATCGATACAGACACCAGCACCGCTTCCGGCGCTATCGGTAGTCTTTTGGCCTCGCTTGTTCGAGGTAACGACCCACTCATCCGGGACAAAGGTAATGGGGCAGTTGCGCTTCACGATGATGAGCGTTGTAAAGATTTCCTGGCCGTCTGTATCGATATCGCAGATGCGGGCTCGGATAACTGCAGTGGGGAACATGTGCAAGACTCCTTCAATTTGAACCCTGCCAACGGTACTACAACATAGTACTATGTCAATAATTGACTAAAAAAACCGCACTCTAAAGTAGGGTGCGGTTTTGGTTTTTAGACACGAGGGTTGGTCAAAATGAGCGGGGTGTTTTGCCTACGGTGTGGGGCTTCAAATAAACCGCTGGGGACAAGTGTGCGGTAGAGGTCCGGGGAAATGGCCAAGCTCCGCTTCCAGGTACCGTGACTGACCGTAAGTGTCGCCGACCAGGCTACCTGGAAGTCAGACTTCGTCTTGTTGGCAGCTTGGTGCGCTCCGATACAGGCAGCGATGGCCGCTTCGAGTGTTTCTCCTGATCCTTCACAGCTGATACCGCCTTCATTTTCCCAAAGGTGACGGGTGTTCACTTGGTACGTCACCTCGTATTTTCGGTTTGGCAGTAGCGCAACACCAAGGTGAATGAAGTCGAGGTAGAGCTGGTGTGCCTTACTGCCGAGCGAGACGCGATGACCTGCAATGATGGTTTTACTCATGTCGTCCATAGTTTCCTCCACAAATCTACGTGCAAATGTAGCGCATAATCACGTTCCGTCAACCAGTGCGGTGGAGTAGTGGATAAGAAGTCATCGCTTAAAAATGGCACGTGCTAAACTTGTCTGTATAGAAGAAAGCGGCCCTGTGCCGGGACGACGCGACGCGACGCGAAGTCCCCGCAGAGTGCCGCTTTTTCTATTGTTACAAAAGTAACGTTTTGCCGCTGGCGCACCATTAAACAATTAGTACACAAAGACACGTTGGTGGTGTCTTTGGTATTATAGAGCGATGCGAAGCAGTTTAGCTTTTGTGTTTATTGTCACGACGCTTTCAGCGGCTGGGTATTTCTACGTCGCCATATCGGCGATTTGCCCAATTCCGATTGCGTACCGTTTAGGTGAGCTCGACGAGCGGTTTAACCTCAGTCGTGAGGACGCTCTGGCGGCAATTGCGGGAGCTGAAGCGGTTTGGGAGGACGCGGCCAAGCAAGAACTGTTTGTGTATGACGACAGTGCCGATTTCACGGTAAACTTCCGCTACGATGACCGCCAAGCCTTTACTGAAGCCGAGGAAGCGAGGCGAGCAGAGCTATCGGTCGCTGAGCAGGTCAACCTGACTATTAGTGAAGAGTACACAGCGCTCGTTACTAACTACGATGCACTACAGGAGACCCATGAGTCCGAGGTAACACGGTACGAGCGTGACCTCAATCGCTACAATGAAACCGTAGCCAGGTACAACGCTGAAGGTGGGGCGCCTGAGGAAGCCTACGCAGCCCTCCGTACCGATGCCGCGGCGCTCGAGGAGCGTCGCACAGCACTCGAGGATAAGCGCGAGGAGCTGAATCGATTGGTGGAGCAAATCAACACTATCAGTGAACGAGGGAATAGTATTGTTGCCCGCTACAATGACGAGGTTGTGGAATACAATGATAGTTTCGGTGCTGCCCGCGAGTTCACCCAAGGAACCTATAGCAGCGAAGGGCGGATTGATATCTACACCTTTGCCGACCGCGATGAGTTGAAACTTGTGTTGGCGCATGAGCTCGGGCACGCCCTGTCAATTGATCATGTGCCAGGCAGTGATTCAGTGATGTACTTTCTCATTGGTGAGCAATCAAACCCACTGCAGTTGAGTGAGGCAGATATGGCGACGTTTGTGGAGGTTTGCGGAGAGGGGAGTAGCTGGAGTACAATTAAGCAAAAGATTCGCAGTCTTTTTTAATCGGGCAGTAATTTTACATATATGCAAAATACATTGATGCAAAACAAGTACGTTCGGGGGTTATTGGTTTTGGCGCTCGTGGGTGTCGTGGCGGCATTGGCTGCATACACGTACCTGACGCTCAAAATGGCTGAAGGGACCTATACTGGCGAAACGAGTATCTCGGTCACTGGTGAAGGGGAGGTGCTCGCCAAGCCAGACATTGGTGCTTTTACGTTTACTGTGCAAACTGAAGGGGCAGATGCAACCGCCGCTCAGAACCAAAATTCCGAAGTGATGGCTGCGATTATGGGGTACCTAACAGAAGCCGGTGTGGCTGAGGCAGATATTAAGACTGAGTACTACAACCTCAATCCGAAGTACCGGTACGAGGACAAGCCGTGTGCATTTGGTTCATACTGTCCACCTTCAGAACCAATTCAAGACGGTTTTGAAGTAATGCAGAACGTACAAGTGAAGGTACGCGCACTTGATACAGCCGGGGGCTTAATTGGCGGTGTCGGTGAGCGTGGTGCTACCAATATCTCAAGCCTTTCATTTACCATTGATGATGAGTCAGAGCTGAAAGATGAAGCACGAACACTTGCAATTGAAGACGCTAAAGCGAAAGCACAGGTAATTGCCGATAGCCTGGGCAAGGAGCTCGGAAAGTTAGTTGGCTTCTACGAGAATGGTGACGATGCCTACTACTACGGTAAGGGTGGTGACATGATGGAGGCCCGCGCTGTCGGTGCTCCAGCTATGGATGCAGTGCTCCCAGCGGGTGAGAACACCATCATGAGTAATGTAACGTTGAGCTACGAACTTAAGTAAAACAACGCTCTACTAAAAAGTGCCTCCCCTTTAGGGAGGCACTTTTTAGTACCCTTTGACAATATACAGATGAAGCGTATGATATATGAGAAACCGCCCGCGAGGCGTTTTTTAAATGCTTATTGTTTAATCTAACCACAATCTATATGAGTCGACTTGGAAAGTATCTCCTCGATACCAAAGCAGAATTGAAGCACGTATCATGGCCAACCCAGCGTCAGGCTGCGGTGTATACAGCGCTTGTTATTGTCATCTCTGGCCTTACTGCTGTTTTTGTTGGTCTCTTTGACCACTTCTTTACGAAGGCACTCGACCTCCTTATTCACCTTTCTAACTAACCCGCACTATGGCTAAGCAACAAACAAGTGGTGAGCGTCACTGGTACGCCATTCATACGTACTCTGGCTACGAGAACGCTGTCGCGCGTAACTTGAAGCAGCGTATGACTTCGCTCAACATGCAGGAGCAGATTTTTGACGTGGTTGTACCGACCGAAAAGAAAGTGCGCGTGAAAGGTGGGAAGCGTATCACCGAAGAAGAAAAGATTTACCCGGGCTACGTCTTGGTAGATATGATTGTAAACGACGAATCATGGTACGTGGTTCGCAACACGCCTCGCGTTACTGGCTTTGTAGGCGCGGGAACCCAGCCGGTACCGTTGACCGAAGCTGAGTACAAGAAGCTCATGAATATCATGAGTGATGATGTCATCAAGCATAAGATGGATCTTTCTGCCGGTGACCTCGTCACTATCGCTGACGGTCCGTTTAAGGATCTTGAAGGGAAGGTAGGGGAGGTAGACGAGACAACCGGTAAGGTGAAGGTGCTGGTGGCGATGTTCGGCCGAGAGACTCCGGTCGAGCTCGATTTCCTCCAAGTGAAAAAGGTTTAATTTTGGCCGACTGCTTTGTTGGACTGCGAAAAAAGACGCTCGCTGGGCACTAGCCCCACTCGCGTCTTTTTTCTTGTCCGCCGCGCATTCGACTCAAAATAAAACCTTTTTAGAAACTAGTCCACTGAGAAAGACCCCACCAGGGGTCTTTCTCAGTGTAGGGTGGGTTTTGGTAATCGCTCGTCTCTTCCTCTTTGCGGCTGCGAGGTAGGGAACTGCTATACTTATACGCATGGTAGCTGCACTTTCGGTAACGCTGGGCTTGTTTATTCGGGTCCTGGTTTTAAGATTTAAAGACTTTAATCGTATCGATGCGTATGTATTGCTGGCAGCAATGGCGAGTATTGTAATCGTCTTTGCGGCTTTGTCCGAGCATGATGCCCAAAGTCGGAATCAGGCCAGTATAGTCATACCCTTTATGGTGGCCGGTATTTTTGCCTTTACAAATCTACCGGCGTTGCTCAGGCAGGTCACGGAACTGCTCATGCTGCTGTACGGGCTGGTGGCCTCGGTACTGGTGTTTGATTATTTTCTTGCACTTACCCGCTGGCCCAACCTCTTTGAATTTGGTGCTGCGGTTTTTCTGGTCGGCTATCTGGTGGCATCATTTGTGCTCGTTGCCACTAAGCGATTGCCACAATCTCTTGGTAGATACGGCGGTCACGTGGCCTCATTTCTCATGGTCAATGTGATTATAGGTGGATTACTGACGTGGTCAGCTCTGCAGCATGAGCAATCGCTGTGGGGATACATCGTGCTCGGGTATGTATCCTTAAGTTTTTTAGCACACCTGCACTACGTTGTTGCACTCATTCTAGTGCCCGGTCGACACGAGTCTTTTTGGGATCGTTTGGCTGAGGTTGAGGCGTTTACGCATACATTGCACAACGTGTACGTTGAACATGATGCGCACTTCATGTTCACAGCATTCGTTATTGTGTTGGTATGTGCCATGACTGCACTTGCAATCATGTTGCCTATGAATATTTTTGAAGCCATGACGTTAGCATTACTCCTAGGCAACTATGTGGTGACGATGAAAGTGCCGACTACCTGATGGTGGTGCTAGGTTTTTCCATGGTGTGCACACGTGACGCGTCGGCTGGAGGTCGGGGGTCGCGGAGGCGTTGAGACCTTGCCAAAACGCTCTATTTTAGGTACTCTAGCGGGGCTTCATGAGAGGGCTGGGATATGGAACCGGCTCCCTCGACAAAATTTTAATTTAAACAACCATGGCAAAGAAAATTACAAAGAAGATCAAGGTGCAGGCCACGGGTGGTAAGGCAACACCAGCTCCACCGCTCGGTCCAGTACTCGGACAGGCTGGAGTATCTATCGGTGAATTCGTTAACCAGTTTAACGAGCAGACCCGTGACCGTATGGGGGAAGTAGTACCGGTAGAAATCACCGTGTACGACGACCGTACCTTTACCTTCATCACGAAGACCAGTCCAGCGTCACGTCTTATTCTTAAGGCAATCGGCAAGGACAAGGGTTCAAGTAAGAACTTGGTCTCAAAGGCTGGTACCATCACCCGCAAGCAAATCCTTGAGATTGCTGAGGTAAAGATGGCTGACCTCAACGCTGCTTCACTCGAAGCCGCTGGTCGCATCATCGAAGGGACCTGCCGTTCAATGGGGGTAACCGTTATAGACTAAGGGTACCAACCTTTCAAAAGAGCGCTTCGGCGCTCTTTTGCGTGGTGCTTAAAAAGAGTGGAACTATGCCCGAAAGAGTAGTGTACGGGCGTACTTCTCTACGTGTGTAAGAAATGCTCGTTTGTGTCGTCATAGAGAACGGTAGAACAAATACAACGAAGGAGATGTGTCATGTTGCGTACTGTCGTACAGCGCATATTTAAGCCATATAACGCTGATGCGGAAGCACTAATGCCCGTACATCTGGGTGTCGTGCTGCCGCAGGGTGGACTTCATTTGATTACGAGTGAGGCTTTTGCAGAAGCGCCTAAATGCGGTATTCACGAGAAACCCTCTGCAGCCTCGTGGCGTTTGCTGAAACAAGTTGTCCATGGGCCACTCTTCTCTGATGAGGTCTTGGCATGTACAGCGACTGTTGCTAAGCAACGTTTTGTGGCGGCAGTCGGTGTCATACACATTAATTGTGTGATGCGCTACGACCAGGATTTACTTGTCCCGGTCGGAGCCATGATGGGCATGTGTGACCCAGAGGTGGCAACGGCCATTATGTGCATGCAGAAGCTCGTCGACCAGTTTGCTGAAGCGCATCGGCTGTAGTGCCGCAGGTGATTCGTTGACACGTTTCTGAGTTGGAGTTCTTTAGTGGTAAGAAACGCAGCCTTCATCCGTCAAAAGGAATAGGCTGTACAAAAAAGAAAAGGAGCGACCCAATGCTAGACGTTATCGCAAAGAAGGTCAAAGAAACAGTGCGTAAGGGTGTCATCCCCAAAAAGATGAAAATCGTGATTGTACTCGGTAGTGAACAAGAACATCAATACATCGTTCAATCACGATACTTCGCACAGAGAAAAATTAAGCGGCCGGGCCGACGCATTATTGTCGAAACCGAGCTGGCAGCTGCAGTACGCTTCATTGAGCTTGCTACGGGTGAGACGCCGGTAGACAAGGATGTTGTCATCCTCGATAGCGATGGGGCTGGTACCAATAAGGTTAGCTACGTGTTTTGGTTTGCACCGCTCGATTTCGATTTGAGCGCGTGTGAGCAATTGCACGGCTACGTGCTTTCGCTGCAAGAACAGCTCTCCTTGGAGCATGAATGGCTGCTGCGCGCAGAGGCGCGGATTGCCTTTGATTTGTTCACACATGCATCGTTGGTATATGCCTCGCGTTCTGAGCAGTCTACCTAAATTGACGACAAGCGAATCCCTAGGGATTCGCTTTTTTATACCTATTCACAAGGCACTGCTGCCATGGTATAAGTTTGTCTGGATTTGTCCCTCAGAAAGGAACGTTGCATGCCGAGAAAGACTGAAATGGCGGAAACATTTTATACTCCCGCCCCTGGCGAGTTCGTGGCTGATTTCATTGCACGTCATCGACGCATGGCTCCGTGGAAGCGTCATAGTGTCGCTATTCTGATTTTGTCTGAAGAGTGGGACAGGGTTGCCCTGTGCCTGCCCCGTAAAGTGCTTACTCGTGAAGGTGAAGATCGTATCCGTGTCCCGATTCAGGGCCGGTTGACTGGTCGTGACATTAACCCGGTTGATGATGCTCGAATCATGTTGTGGGAGAAGGCTAAGCTCATGGCGCATGCGCGTACACTGAACTATCTCGGTTTTGGGTTTACGCGGAGCTTCAGGGCTGAAGAATCGGAAGTGCCCTATAGCAAATTGCTCCATGTGGTGCATTACACGGTTCCGAATGACAGAGCGTTGCCTCCCAGCACCGATTATGCCGCACGCCTCGATTGGTTCCATCTTGATGCACTCCCTGGTATTGCCGAGTGCTCTATGGATGAGCGGAAGGCTTGGCTGTTCTTTGCGGCACTCAAGTCAGTTGCGGCCAACCATACACCGTATGCACCGCGATTGCGTCGTGCCATTGGTATGAAATAAGTGCGCAAAGCGCTCCCTTGAGGGGAGCGCTTTTTTACTTTACGGATTCTTCGAGTCGCTCAAAATCAACCCACTGGTAGGCAATATCTTCATAGACTGCTTCAGGGAATATTTTTACAATCGTGAAATCGGGCGAGAAGTCAGGGAAGAACGTGTCAGCCACAACTGTCGGGTCATCAATCAAGGTGAGGTGGAGTCGCGACACGAAGGGGAGCGCGGCAGCGTAGAGCTCAGCCCCGCCACCAATGTGAATTTCTGCGGGGTTTTCGTCATGTGCGATAGTAAACGCAGCTTCAAGCGAGGTAGCTGTTTTAACCGTAGTGTCGGGGTAGCGGTAGTCGGGATTGCGCGTGACCACTATGTTGGTTCGGGCCGGAAGCGGTTTGCCGAGTATCGCCACAATCGACTCGAAGGTTTTGCGACCCATAATGACGGGGTGACCCAAGGTGAGGGCCTTAAAACGCTTGAGGTCGTCAGGCACGTGCCAGAGAAGCTTATTTTCAAAGCCGATGGCGCGCGTACTCTTTTCCAGGGCTGCTACAATCACGACCGGTACTTGAGGCTTTTCCATATAGCTAGATTATGCCACAAAGCGACCTGACTGTCTTTTTTGTCGACTTTAGTTTGGTCACGTATACTAGTCGTGCACTATCACTAATTGTTACTCCTATGGCTCAGTTTGAAATCGAAATTAAGAGTTTACTCGGCGAAAAAAGTGCCGCTGATGCGCTTATAGAGAAACTCAAAAGTAGTGATGCTGCCTGTACAAAGACTGCGGAGAACAAGCAACTCAATCACTACTTTGAAGGAGGGAACATTGATGCCCTGTACCAGAAGGTGGAACATCTATTTACTGCCGAGATTCAAGAAAAGCTCCAAGTGATTATTGAGAAGGGTACTTCATTTTCTGTGCGTACCCGGCAGAAAGATTACGAAGTACTCTTGGTTGTTAAAGCGTCGGTCGATGCGGGTACCAGTGCCAATACGGTGTCGCGGCTCGAGTTTGAAGAAGCGGTCCCGGCCTCACTTGATGCACTCGATCGATTGGTAGAAGGTGCCGGCTACCGGTACCAGGCGAAATGGTCACGTGAGCGCGAGGAGTACGCGTATAAGGGACTCACGGTGTGCATCGATAAGAATGCCGGCTATGGCTACTTGGCTGAATTTGAAAAGGTGACTGATGCTGAGCATACGCTAGCTGATGTACGAGCGGAAATTGAAACGGTAATGGCCGAACTCGGTGCGGCAGAGCTCCCGCAAGACCGCTTAGCGCGCATGTTTGATTTTTATAACAACCACTGGGCCGAGTACTACGGGACCGACAAAACCTTCGTCGTTAACTAATTGAAAAGATAAAAATGCAAAACGCAAAACGACATATGAAAAATAAAATCATCAAGGAAGGAACTAGTATTTTTTATTTTTTATTTTAAATTTTTAATATTTACGTATGTTTCTCTCAGATATCGATATTCATGCCGCGGTGAAGAATGGGGAAGTCATCCTGGAACCCTTTGACCCAAAGCGTCTGCAGCCTGCCACCTACGATATTCGCCTCGGGAACGTATTTATTATCAATGACGCCCACTCGACGAAGGCGATTGATCCAGTGAAGGGTATTTTCCCAAAGACACAAACCATTGAAGTGGCCGATGGGGAAGAGTTTGTGCTCCACCCTGGAGTATCAATTCTTGGCTACTCAAAAGAGAAGTTTGGTAGTGATACATATTTGATTGAAGTAAATGGTAAGTCGAGCTTGGCGCGTATTGGGCTCATCGTGCATAACTCAGCCAGCATCGTGAATCCGGGGCACATTCTCAACATTGCGCTCGAGCTCTGCAACCTCAATAACGTACCTATTGTGCTTCGTCCTGGTATGGAGATTGCCCAGCTCTCGTTCTCAACCCTCTCGAGTCACACCAAGAAAAGCTACAAGCAAACCGGCCGCTACCACATGAACAATTTCCTTGGCTACATCCCACCAAAGACAGGTCCACTAGCCCGAAAGAAGTCAGTTAAAAAGCCTAAGCAATAGTTAATTACATGAATCAAAAACACCCTGAGTACCAATACCTCGACCTCTGCCAAGATATTCTTGATAACGGTGCTGATAAAGAACTTTTCTTTAATCAGGTCGTACTCGACGAGTATGCCGCGAAAGGTGAGCAGCCACCGTTCATTCGTTCTGTCTTTGGGCGGCAGATTCGCTTCGATTTGAGTCAGGGGTTTCCACTCCTCACGACGAAGAAGACGTTCTGGCGCGGTATCACGACTGAGCTTCTGTGGTTCCTTAAGGGGAGTTCCAACATCAAACCTCTCCTTGATGTGAACAATCACATCTGGGATGAGTGGGCCTGGAAGATGTACCACATGTGGGCAAAGGAGCATGCTCCGCAAGAAGATATGACGCAGGAAGAATTTATTGCGAAGCTAACGGCACTCCCTGAAACTGACCCGTTTGTGCAGAAGTGGGGTGACCTTATCACTATCTACGGGCGCATGTGGCGTCGCTGGCCTGCGAAAGATGGTCGTGAGATTGACCAGCTTGCTTGGGCTATCGAAGGACTTAAAAAGAAGCCCGACCGAAAGTCATACGTTGTTTCAGCCTGGAATCCCGACTTTATCTACGAGATGGCTAGTGAGGGGCAGCAGTCTCAGGTGCCACCATTTTGTCACACTATGTTCCAGTTCCAGGTAGCGGGCGGGAAGCTCAACTTGGGTCTCTACCAGCGGTCAGCCGACGTGTTTCTCGGTGTGCCGTTTAATATTGCCAGCTACGCACTCTTGCTTGAGATGGTGGCGCAAGTAGTCAATATTCCGCCAGGCGAGTTCGTACACACCTTTGGCGATGCGCACATCTACAGTAATCACTTCGATCAGGTGAAGGAGCAATTGACCCGTGAGCCAATGGCATTTCCGACCGTGAAGCTCAATCCGGCAGTGACGAACATTGACGACTTCACGCTCGAAGATATTGAATTGGTGAACTACCAATCACATGCGAGTCTGCGTGGCGAGATTGCCAACATTGGCGGTTTCGAACCGACCAAAAAAGCCTAGCGACCAACAATGCCTCGGTACTACCGAGGCATTGTTTTTTCTAGGTTTTAGCGCATTATAGGCGAAACGTTCTTTTACACGGAGGGGTGTATGAAACTGCCAAAGAAGCGGAAAAAATTTCCATTGGGTAAGCTTTTGGTTATTGCGTTGCTGTCGCCAGTGCTTATTGTCATGCTGGTGGTTTCGTTGCCGTTTGCCGTCTACCAAACGTACGTCGTCATGGTTCCGATACTCCGAGCCATCGAACTTGAACCGTTGTATTGGCTCACGGCGTTTGAGGTTAAGTGTAGTTCGGGTAAGGGGACGAGCGATGTCCTAGAAACGCTTCTTAAAGCGCTCCGGTACGGCATCCTTGAGTGCCGATTTCGGGACCGGGAGACTGTTCGTCGCCTGGAACGTATTTTGAAGCGTCCGGCTCCTAGCCGTGTCTACCCAATTTCTCCTTCCGAGGTTATCTTTTTTGAGTTTCGGTTCAAGGAAGAGGGTTCACAAAGGAGCTATACACCAAAGGCCTTCGTTATCCCAATCCTTCGCCCCATACTAACCTGATGCTCTGCGTCAGGTTTTTTGTTACATCCGCAGAATCCCCCCCCTGTATGCCGAGCGTTGGGGGTAATTGATTTTCTGGTATACTAGGGGCACTAATTTTTTACACTATGATTTAAGGTATTTCGTTACGTTTGTTGAGTAGTTTGTCAGAGGTAATTTCTATACACATGAACGCATACGAATACATTAAAAAGCAGGACGCCGATGTCTACGCCGCGATGATTGGAGAAGAAGCGCGAGAAGCGCGGGGGATTGAGCTTATTCCGAGTGAGAACTACGTTTCAAAAGCAGTACTCGAAGCGAATGGTTCGGTATTTACCAACAAGTACAGTGAAGGCTATCCGGGTAAGCGCTACTACGGTGGCCAGCAGTACACCGATATTGTCGAGACGCTCGCGATTGAACGCGCGAAGGAACTCTTTAACGCCAAGTACGCCAATGTACAGCCGCTTGGTGGTGCCGCTGCAAACGTCGCGATGTACTTCGCCCTGATGGAACCAGGTGACACGGTTCTCGGTATGGACTTGAGTCACGGTGGTCATTTAACCCACGGACATCCAACGACCGCAATTAACAAAGTGTTTAACTTTGTCCGCTACAAGATGAAGGACGTTGATACGGGTGAAATTGACTACGATGCACTACGGCAAACCGCCATCGAACACAAGCCGAAGATTATTCTGGCTGGTTTCTCGGCCTACAGTCGCGAGCTCGACTACCAAAAGTTTGTCGACATTGCGCGTGAGGTGGGGGCCTATGCTGTAGCAGACGTTGCGCACATCACCGGGCTTATCGCCGGAGGCGTAGCTAAGAATCCATTTGACTACGGTTTTGACGTGATGACGATGACCACCCACAAGTCGCTCCGTGGTCCACGGGGCGGCATGATTGTCGTGCGAGAAGACGAAGAAATTGCGAAGAAGATTAACAAGGCAGTGTTCCCAGGTATGCAAGGGGGTCCGCACATGCACATCATTGCGGCGAAGGCGGTGGCGTTTGGTGAAGCGCTCACACCAGCCTTTAAGGTGTACGCGGCGCAGATTCTCAAAAACGCCAAAGCCATGGAGAAGGTGTTTAAGGACGAAGGCGTCCGGCTCCTCTGTGGCGGCACCGATAACCACTTGCTCTTAGCCGACGTGTACGGCTCACTTGGCGTGACGGGAGTGGAAGCGGAGCGAGTACTCGATGAGGTGGGAATTACGCTCAACAAGAACATGATTGCCGATGATACACGCACCGCCATGGATCCATCTGGCATCCGCTTCGGGACTCCTGCGATGACCACCCGCGGCATGAAAGAAGGGGAGGCAACGAAGTTAGCAAAGCTCATGATTGATACGATGCGGGCTAAAGATGACGCTGCGGTAAAGGCTGGCTTCCAAAAAGAGGTGCAAGCGCTGTGCGAGATGTTTCCTGTGCCAGAGGTAATGGTATAGCACCACTTTGTCTTAAAGTTCGAGTTCGGATCTCGAACATGAGAGCTGTTACAAAACAGTCGGGAAGCATTGCTTCCCGGCTGTTTTGCTATAGGAGTACCTGCAATTTAGGGGGTCTCTGTGTACAATACTGGTATGGATATGCGCGACATTAAGCCGGCTCGGCCAACACCACCTAAAGCTCCGACACCGGCAGCGGTAGCGAGTGTTGTGCCCGCTTCAGAAACTACGTCACCTGAAGCTCCTCGAACTGAGCCGCTCACCGAGCCGTCATTTTTGGCAACCGCAAAACGATTCGTGGCACACCATCTTCTGACGCTCGGCTTTGTCTTCGGGTTTATTGTCGACAACCTTACGCTCAATCGTGTCGATCAGTTATTCGATAACGTCTTGTTGGCGGCATACGTCGTGCTTGCTATGAGCAGCATGCTCCTCCTCTACGCAGGAGCTGCAGATAAGCTACCAGAATGGTTAAACGCAAGAGCACGACGCTTCGCGCCCTTTGTGATGCAGTACGCCTTCGGCGGTCTCCTTTCAGGCATGCTTATTTTCTATGGTCGCTCAGGTGCGTGGACTGCGAGCTGGCCATACCTCGCCGTTATCATTCTTGCAATATACGGCAACGAAACGATTAAAGATCGTGCGACTCGGTTAATCTACAACCTCGCCATTCTATTTATCGGCCTCTTTTCGTACGTGGTACTCGTTGTACCGGTCCTGACAAAGCTCATGGGGCCATGGATATTTATTGGGAGTGGATTGGTCGCGGTCATGTTGATGTATGGCTTTATGCGCCTCCTCAATCGCATTATCCCGCGCTTTATAGAGTTGCAGCTACGCGCAATTATTATTGCGCTCGGTATGGTGTACGTCGGTTTCAATTTCTTATACTTCTCCAATATGATTCCACCAATTCCACTTTCCCTGAAAGAGGCAGGTATCTACCACTTCGTCGCGAAGTTTGAAAATGACACCTACCAGGTGAAATACGAGCCTGGCCCGTGGTGGCAGTTTTGGAAGGATTCCGACAGTACTATTCATCCACTCCCCGGAGAAAGTGTTTTCTGCTATGCCGAGGTGTTTGCGCCAACGAGCTTCAATATTGATGTCGTGCACGTCTGGGAGTTTAAAGATCCTGAAGAAGGTTGGACGGAACGGTCCCGTATCTCGTACCCGATTGCTGGGGGAAGTGATGGCGGGTACCGTGGGTATTCACTCGTTAACAACTACGAAAATGGTACCTGGCGCTGCTCGGTGGAAACTGAGCGTGGCCAGGTAATTGGTCGCGAAACATTTACGGTAGATACGACTGCGCCAGTGACCGAGCTAGTCACGGAGATTCGCTAGTGCGTACAGCGTACAAGATACGGGCTTTTTTCCTAGGTTTTGGTATAGTGCTTCAGTATGGATGCAAAGATTAAGGCAACACTTATTGAAGTTTTGAAGACACTCGACATTGAAGGTGTCGATTTTGTCGTGGGGTTCCCAACTGATAAAAATAGTGGCGCAGATTTTTTTTCAAATGTTGCGATGGCGGTCGCTAAAAAGGTGGGGAAGTCACCAGTTGAAATCGCTCAGTTAATTTCCGATTCATTTTCGATGCAAGCTGTTACAGCAAAACCTGCCGGTCCTGGGTTTATAAATTTTAACGTCGACCATGCGTGGTATACCAACCAGCTACAGAGTATTCTCGCTGATGAAGAAGGGTGGGCAAAAAGTGGCTCGCATACAGGCGCGGTAGTACTCGTTGAGTACACAAGTCCAAACCTATTTAAGCCACTCCACGTTGGCAATCTTGTTGGCAATATTGTTGGTGAATCTCTGACGCGACTTTTTGAATTCGAAGGAGCTACGGTAAAGCGACTAAATTATCCTTCTGACATTGGGCTCACTGTTGCCAAAGCGGTGTGGGGTCTGATGCAAACAGGTGGTAATCCGGAAGATATCAATGCGCTCGGTGAAGCGTACCGGTACGGGAATGATGCCTATGAGAACAATGAGCAAGCAAAGGAGAAGATTATAGAGGTGAACCAAGCCCTTTACGCAGGGAGTGACCCAGAACTTTCAGCAATTCGTGCCAAGGGCATTGCAACCTCAAAAGGGCAGCTTGACGCTATTTGTGCTCGTCTTGGAACACAGTTTGATGCCGTTATTTACGAGAGTGACGCGGCTGATATCGGCATTACAACAGTTCAGGATAATATCGGGCGGGTGTTTGAGGAGAGTGACGGGGCTATAGTGTATAAGGGGGAAAAAGTTGGGTTGCATACGCGCGTGTTCCTTAATTCAAAAGGATTGCCAACGTACGAAGCAAAAGATCTTGGTAACTTCGTACAGAAACAGCAACAGTTTCCTGATTGGACGGCATCACTGATTGTGACAGGAAATGAACAGTTGGAGTATTTCAAGGTTTTGTACGCTGCGATTAAAGAACTCTTTCCAAGTATCACTGCAACACATCAAACACTAGAACATGTCCCTACAGGATTTCTCACGCTTACAACCGGTAAGATGTCGTCTCGAAAAGGGAATGTGTTAACCGGTGAATCGCTTCTTGCTGAAATGGAAGAGGCTGCACGAGAAAAAGCTGCTGAAACGCGCACTGATAACCTAGATGAGCTTACAGAGCAGGTGGCTGTTGCGGCATTGAAGTACCAAATTTTGCGTCAGGCCGTTGGCTCCAATATTGTGTTTGATAAAGAGCGGGCGCTTTCGTTTGAGGGCGACTCTGGTCCGTATTTGCAGTACACGTACGCACGTATTCAGTCTGTACTCGAAAAAGCGGAAGCACTTGGTATCGTGCCGTCCGTAGACAATTCACCAGATACTCCGTATGAAGTACAGCGGGTACTCAGTCGGTTTCCGGCAGTTATTGAGATTGCCTTAGGTGAACGGTCGCCACATAAGATTGCTACGTACCTCACCGAACTTGCCGCTGCGTTTAATACATTCTACGCTCATGAGAAAATTGCTGATGTGAGTGATGAGTACCGACACTATAAAACTGCTGTAGCACACGCAGTCGGTGTAACCCTTAAGAAAGGTCTTTGGCTCTTAGGAATCAAAGCTCCAGAACGGATGTAATTTGCCTATTTCCTATATCTTGCTATCCTTGTCGGCAGATTTGCACGTACGAGAAGGAAGCATTATGGAACCACGCTTGCTCCTGCGGATATTTCTTACCACGACCATACTGAGTCGGTGGTATACGATGACAGCGTTGCCGGCTACACCTGAAACGGAGTCGCTAACTCCGTTGCTGACCAGCAAAAACCACAGACAAGCCACTGAAAGGGAACTCCATGCCAAACCACACTATCGCGGTCGTCGTCCTTATCGCGCTCATCGTGGGCGCTAACCCGGTGCT